>TARA_B110000093_G_scaffold36997_2_pt1 | contig 11414 bp, 9 predicted proteins | sample TARA_B110000093 | Tara Oceans TARA_B110000093 (sample SAMEA4397390) | marine metagenome | biome: Polar Biome; feature: [MIX] marine epipelagic wind mixed layer (ENVO:01000061); material: water (ENVO:00002006), including particulate matter (ENVO:01000060) such as... | depth 10-100 m | reverse complement strand
CTTCAGCAACAACTTCTACTGTCTCTGCCGCAGGAGCCTCTTCGGCTACTACGTCAGCTGGGGTCTCTGCTTCAGCCACTGGTGCTTCAGCTACTGGAGCTTCAGCTGACGGGGTCTCAGATGGTGCCTCTGCAGCAGGAGCTTTTGGCTCCTTGGCGGCAGGCGCATCTTCAACCGGTGCCTTCTTCTCGACCTTAGGAAGAAGAACTGACTTCTTCTTTGCGTCTGGCACGAACGGAGTCTTTGCAACCTGAGGCTTGATGGTGTTCTTGAACTCACCATTTTCATTGGCCAAGTCACCGCTGAGCTTCAGAAGAACAGCAGCCTGCTCGGTTGGCTGAGCGCCAACTGATAGCCAGTACTTGGCTCGTTCCGACTGAATCTCAATGATTGACGGGTGATTAGTTGGAACATAACGCCCAATCTCTTCAATTACTCGACCATTACGGTGAGTACGAGAGTCGGCTACCACAATGCGGTAGTGAGGGCTGCGCTTTTTACCAATGCGCTGAAGTCTGATCTTTACGGCCACAATTCTCCTGTGAGTTTCTGGGTCGAGTTTCACCGTGAGCGTGGGGACACACTCTGGTGTTTCTCTAAGGTTTTTCGATTACGTCTCGTTAGAGGGTCGAGACGCTCGAACTGTCAAAGTCTGCCAGAAAACACGAAGTTTCGCTAGTTTCGGAGACCAAAAGCACTACCGGGTTTTGATTCGGGGGGTTGCGAGATGCTCAAACCTTGATTTTCTGCCGCTCTTTTAGCGGGATTTCCGCTTTTAGAGCCCTGCTTTTTCTTGCTGCTTTTTTTCCCACCGATGTAACCTCCGCCAACAGCTCCGCCCATCGCGACGGGATTTGTGCCAGGAATATTTGGCATCCCACCCTTTGACATGGTCTTCATGACTTTGGCGGCCTGCTCGAATCTATTGACGAGTTGATTAACTTCTGTGACCGATGTGCCAGCGCCCTTTGCTATTCGCATGCGCCTTGATCCGTTTAGCACCTTGGGGCCGTTTCTTTCCAAAGGGGTCATTGAATAGATGATTGCTTCGGTCCTAGCGATTTCGGATTCGTCGAAGTCCTCGAGCTGCTGCTTCATCTTCCCTGCACCTGGAAGCATGCCCAGCAGGCTCTTCATGTTGCCCATTTTTCTGAGTTGCTGCATTTGCTCAAGGAAATCCTGGAGCGTAAATTCCTCATTGGCTATCTTGTCGGCAAGCTTTTTTGACTCTTCCTCATCGAAGGTCTTCTGAGCCTGCTCGATGAGACTGACAACGTCACCCATATCAAGGATTCGACTTGCCATCCGCTCTGGATAAAACGGTTCAAATGAGTCAAGGTCTTCGCCCGTGGAGCTAAAGAGAATCGGAGCTCCGGTTATGTTTGCAACCGAAAGTGCAGCTCCTCCTCTTGAATCGCCATCAAGTTTTGTGAGCACCACTCCAGATACCCCAACACCATCCTTGAATGCCTTCGCCACGTTTACTGCATCCTGACCCAGCATCGAGTCGACGACAAACAGAATCTCGTCTGGAGTCACGGCATCGCGGATACCGATGGCCTGCTGCATCATTTCCTCGTCGACACCCAGGCGTCCAGCCGTGTCCACGATGACAACTGAAAATTGCGCTTTCTTGGCATGAGCAATGGCGTCTTTGGCAACTTTTATCGGGCTTCCTACGCCGTTTCCGGACTCCGGAGCAAAGACCGGAACACCGACCTTTTCGCCCAAAACCTGCAGTTGCGTGACCGCGTTTGGTCGCTGTAAATCAGCCGCAACTAAAAGTGGAGTTTGATTCTGCTCTTTTAGCCACTTGGCAAGCTTGCCTGCCAAGGTGGTTTTTCCAGAACCCTGGAGCCCGGCCAGCATGATCACGGTTGGAGGGGACTTGGCAAATTGAATTCTTTTGTTTTCTTTTCCGAGAATCTTGGTCAGCTCGTCATTGACGATCTGAACAACCTGCTGAGCCGGATTCAGGGCCTTAGAAACCTCATCACCGAGTGCACGCTCACGGATGGCAGCTATGAAGTCCTTTACGACCTCAAGGGCTACATCAGCCTCAAGGAGCGCCCTGCGGATATCCCTGAGCGTGGCATCGATATCACTTGACGAGAGCCTGCCCTTGCCTCGCAGGTTCTTGAAAGTGTCTGATAACCGATCAGAAAGATTGCCGAACAATGAAACTCCTATTTCTTAGCGACTAGGCCCTTGGCGAATTCTTCCGGTGAGAAAAACGCAAAATCATTGATTTGCTCGCCAACACCAACGAGCTTAATTGGCAAATTCAATTCTTTTTGCAATGCATAAAGGATTCCGCCCTTTGCAGTTCCGTCCAGCTTGGTCATAACAATGCCGGTCACTTCTGCAACCTCGGTAAAAGCCCTGGCTTGGCTCATGGCGTTTTGACCGTTCGTTGCGTCTATTACTAGAAGCACCTCTGAGATTTTTGTTTGTTTCTCAACTGCTCTTCTGAGCTTTCCAAGTTCGTCCATCAGGTCTTTTTTGTTTTGCAACCTGCCTGCGGTGTCAATGATTGCAATGTCAGCCTGAGTCCTGATCGCCATTTCCACGGTTTGGTAAGCAACAGAGGCAGGGTCCGCTCCCTCTTTGACCGGCTTGACGATTGGAGAATCAGCTCTCTTGGCCCACGTTTCCAGTTGATCAACCGCGGCTGCTCGATAGGTATCGGCTGCCCCTAGAACAACCTCCCAATCTCCATCCTTGAGCCACCTCGCAAGTTTCCCGATCGTTGTGGTCTTTCCAGCACCGTTCACACCCACTACCAAAATCACATATGGCAACGTGCCGTCATCTAGGTTCAGCGCTGAGTCAGTTCGACTAAGCCTTTTTGCCAACAAGTCTTTGAGCAATAATCGCAATTCAGGGTCGGTGGTTGCGCCCTGCCTATTTGCCTCACGCTTTAGTTCGGTAGCAATCTCTTCCGCTGTCTCAACTCCAAAATCAGCCAGAATCAAAATGTCTTCAAGCTCATCGATATCCATTGAATCGCTGAATAGCGACCTTATTCCGGTGCCGAGTGAGCGCTTAGGGAGCTCTACAGAAACAAGGTCTGGCTCTTTACTCTCTGCATTATTTGCAACGATGTCCGACTTGAGTGCGGTTGTCTGAGTTTTAGTTTCGGCTTCTTGCTCCACCGGAGCAACGTCCTTAGCAGGCACATCAAGCTCGGGCAAAACTTCAATGATTGCCGCCGGCTGATTTTCTTGCTCTGGCGCAGAGGCATCCACATCTTTGCCGCGCAGCCGCTTGAGAAATTTGAACATTAGCTTGCCAACTCGACTCTCTGGCCGACGACCTGCGTGATGCCGTCTTGACGCATCGAGACTCCGTAGAGAGCGTCGGCGATCTCCATCGTGCGCTTCTGGTGAGTAACAACAATCAGCTGCGAGCTGTCTCGAAGTGACTTGATAACGTTCAATAGACGACCCAAGTTTGAATCGTCTAGCGCGGCTTCAACCTCGTCCAGAACATAAAACGGACTTGGTCTCGCCTTGAAAATTGAAATGAGCAACGCAACTGCAGCTAAAGATCGCTCTCCACCGGAAAGAAGCGACATTCGCTCAATTCTCTTGCCGGCAGGCTTGACCGAAACCTCAAGTCCTGTCGCGAGCAAGTTATCGGGGTCGGTCAGACTCAGTGAGCCAGTACCTCCAGGGAATAGAAGCGGAAACACTTTTTCAAATTCCTTTTTAGTGTCCTCGAACGCACTAGCAAAAATATGCTGCATCTTGCCATCAAGGTCGCCGATGATTCCGGTTAGGTCTGCCCTAGCAGCAGTTAGATCAGCGAGCTGATCGCTCAGATACTTGTGCCGCTCTTCAAGTGCTGAAAATTCCTCGAGAGCAAGTGGGTTGAAGGCGCCCAGTTGTGCCAACTTGGCTTCAGCCTGCCTAAGCAACTTCTGCAATTCTTCGACCGGCTGATCAACAAGGGCATTTTCCTCCAGCAACTCCTCGATGCTCATCGATAACTCAGACTCGACGCGCTCCTTTAGGTTTTGCAAGGTTAGGCGAAGCTCGTAATTTTGCATCTCGACTTCGTGAACAGAGGAGTTCAAGCTGGTAAATCGAGCCTCCAATTCAATCGCTTGAGACCTCAGCTGAGCTAGACGCTCGCTTCGTTGCGACCTTTTAGCTTCCAGGTCTAAAAGCTCAACCCGAAGCTTAGAAGAAAGAGCCTGGGTCAGCGTCATTACTTGAGGTAATTTCGTAAGAACATCTTTAGCGCTTGCAAGCTGGCTCTCTCTAGCCAAGCTCGCATCATTGGCGGCAAGCTTGGCAGAAGCGGCCTCAGCTAATCGACCCTTCAAAACTGCCAGTTGCTTGGAGGCTGCGCTGCTTCGCTCGGCAAGAGTTCCGGCCTCAATTCTGGCTTCTAGCTCTTGCTGTCTAGTGGAGTCTAGATTCCTTGAAAGCTCCAGGCGCGCATCTATGGACACTTCGACTGAAGACTGCTCAGGGAGATCTGCAACTTTCTTAGTCAAGGCTTCAAGTTCCTGATTGGCGGTGAGCGCCAACTTGTCTTGAAGTTCAATTTCGGCCTCAAACCTTGCGATTTCAGCGCGACCGGAATCGAGTTGCGCTATGAGCCTTCCAGCGCGCTCAGCACTTGCTGCCAAAAGCGCATCGTGTTCTTGCAGCTCAGACAGGTTTGTTTTCACGGCTGCAGTTGCAATCAACGAACCTGCCTCGGCATCGCTTAGTTTTTTCGCAAGATTTTGTATTTCAGACTCAAATTTAGTTAGGTCTTTGGCTGCAAAATCTCTTTCGGCACTGAGTTCTAGCTTGGATGCAAACTTTGTTCCGCCACCTCTTACCGAATGCTCAGAAACCAAGTCGCCGTCTTTGGTGATGACGGTTATTTCAGGATCTATTTCTAGGGCCCTTTCGGCATCGTCGAGGTTTGTTGCCACATAGAAATGCTCTAGGAGTGACAGAACTGACTTTGGTGCGCTCACCAGCGTGCTGGCGTTTACAAGCCCTGCCCTTTGGGCAAGCTTTCCAGTTTCAACTTCGGAGCTTGTTATAAGAAACTCCGCACGACCGAGATCTTGAGCCTTGAGAAACCGAATAGCTTCGATTGCCTGAGCCCTAGTGTCGACCACTATCGCGTCTGAAAGGGCCCCCAGTGCAAGGGCAATGGCCTTCTCAAAGCCTTTTTCAATTCTCACGCTCTTGGCTAGCAGGCCTTTGAGGCCCTGCAGTTTTGCCCTTATCGCCTCTCCGCCGCCGTCTGATTGATCGAGGGTTAGACCCAATGCGGCATGCCTTGCGGCCATAGCATCGCGCTCCCGCTCGGCAGAATGCAACCGCTGGCGAGACTCATCGACTAGCTTCCGAGCTTCTGATTCGGCCAGCTGAGCCAATTCATAACCCTTTCGAAGCGCATCGTCTGAGGTCGACAGGCCCTCTGTTGTCATAGCGGACTGCTGCGTAGCCAACTCCGTCACGCGGGACTCGGCCTGGGAAATGCTGTCCTGAAGCTTGAGCCGGGCTTGGGCTATAGATTCAATTCTTGCTTCCTGTAGGGAAACATCCCCGGTCGCCTGATTTCTCTCACGGGCCCGAGATTCTTGCTCGTTACGTTGACGGATAGCGTCCGCGTCAAATAAGTTCATGGCTTCTGCAGCCAGTTGCCTGGCCTGCTCGAATCCAGCAAGCTTTTTAGCGCTGGCCTCTATCTCGAGTTCGATGGCTCTGAGCGAATCTGTCGCCGATGAAAATTCTGTTTCTAATGCCTCGATTTCAAAACCGGAAGATTCGGACTGCTTATCTGCCAGGAGGCTTACGCGCTGATCCGCAAGATTTTTTAAGTTTCTGAGTTTTTGCTCGATGGCTTCGAATCGAAACAGTTTCGACCTAGCTTGATCTAATTCATCCGAACTTAGTTCGGATTCAATTTGCGCAATGGCGGTTCTAGCGCTTGCTAGCTGTTGTTGAGCAAAAGAGGATTCGGCTTTGCGTTCGTTCTCGGACTTAGAGGCGACTTCTAGCTTTTCTTTAGAGTTGCGTACCTGAACGCTAAGAAGCTGGGCCTTGGCATGCCTTGCCACGGCACCTATTTCCTGGGCGCTTCTCGCAACCTCCGCTTGTCGTCCAAGCGGTTTTAGATTCCGCCTAATTTCCGCAATCAGGTCATGCAATCTGGTGAGATTCGACTGCATAGCTTCCAGCTTGCGCTCTGTCTTTTCCTTGCGGCGACGAAACTTTAGGATTCCGGCAGCTTCCTCTATAAAAGCGCGACGCTCAAGTGGTGTAGCCCTGAGAACGGTGTCAAGCTGCCCCTGGCCCACGATCACGTGCATCTCTCGGCCCAGACCAGTGTCGCTCAGAAGCTCTTGAACATCTAACAGACGACAAGGTTGTTGGTTGATCGAATATTCGGAGGCCCCATTTCGAAACAAGACCCTTGAAATCGTGACCTCGGCATACTCAATCGGCAGAGCGCCGTCCGAGTTGTCGATGGTAAGTGAAACTTCCGCCCGGCCAAGCGGTGCCCTGGTTGAAGTTCCCGCGAAAATAACATCTTCCATCTTGCCGCCGCGAAGGGTTTTTGCACCCTGTTCACCCATAACCCAAGCTAGAGCGTCGACGATGTTGGACTTGCCGGATCCATTTGGCCCGACCACGCAAGTGATTCCAGGTTCCAACTCAATCGTGGTCGCCTGGGCGAAGGATTTAAAGCCTTTCAGGGTGATGCTTTTTAGATGCAAGCTCAAACACCCCTTTCGCTTCTAGATAAAGCCTATCCGAGCCAGCAGTTTAGCGATTTTCTTGCCGTTTGACTTGGCATGCATCTCAAAGGCTGGTGTGGGACAGGCTGCGGTGGACGCTTAGGTTCTAGGCTCAAGATGTGGAAAGCAAAAAAAGATTCATTGGCAAAAATATTTCGGCAGTCCTGAAGGCCTCAACCGTTGCGGTTTTCGGAACGATCCTGCATCAAAGCTCGCTATTCGACCAGGTCCCAATTGGCTCAGTCTTAGGCCTCAGCCTGGTGCTGCTGGTCGCTCTCCAGATCAGAATTGCATCAGGCTTCAGAAGTCCAAATCTCTTTTTTGCGTTTGTTATTCTCGGGCTGCTTTTTTTATTTAGCCAAGGCTTTTGGCAAGACAAGATGATTCCGGCTAATCAAGCCGGATTTATTTGGTCCTACGGTGCCGCGGTGCTGGCCTTTGCAGTGGCGATGTGGCCAAGGATTTCCTCCAAGCAGTGGCTAGGGGATTCAAGACCTAGCTAGCTAGCCGCTGACAGTTTGGGCAGAAATGACTTCCCCTGTTTGCCCAAGCGACTCGCTTAATTTCTTCGCCGCATCTTGGACATGGTTTTCCAGCTTGCCCGTAGGCATTTAGCGACTGGGCAAAATAACCGCTGTCGCCGTTTACGTTTTTGTACTGCTCATCAAAAGAAGTCCCGCCTTGGATAACTGCGCGCTCGAGGACTCCGGTTGCGATTGATATCAGCTTCGTCAACTTCTCAGGAGCGATTCTGTTAGTTGGTTGGTCATAGTGAAGCTGCGCGAGCCAGAGTGATTCATCAGCGTAGATATTGCCGATGCCGCTCAGCAAATTCTGGTCGAGTAGCACGCGCTTGATGCCAGAAGATCGAGCCTGCATTTTATTTACGACGCTATCGCTATTGAAATTTTGATCGAGCAAGTCTCTAGCGATGTGCGCAACCACAGCGGGAATGCTGCTGCCCACAGGACTCTCCGGGCTAAAGCCTCCTGGTGCGCCATCCGAAGTTGGAACCAAATCCTCAATTGCCAAAGAACCAAAAATTCTTTGATCGACGAATCTGATCTCTAGCGGTTGACCTGACTGGGACTCAACAGATAAAACCACCCTGGTCTGTGGATCGGAGTCGTGACCCTTGTCGCGCAAAAGCATTTGGCCGCTCATGCCTAAGTGACCAACAAGGGCTCGAGAATCTGACAGCGGGAGCCAAAGAAACTTTCCCCTTCGAACAACTGCCAAAAGGCACTGCCCTAAAAGCTCATCAACAAAGTGCTTGGGGCCTAAGACATGACGCTTAAGGGATCTGGCGTCACTTATTGAAACATCAACCACTCGGGCGCCGATTATCTTGGAGGCAAGCCCAGCACGAACCGTCTCAACTTCTGGAAGTTCGGGCATTAGGACTCTTGAAGCAACCTGAGGGCTTGAATAGCGGCCTCAGTCTCTGCGTTGCGCTTAGTTCTACCTTCGCCGACCGCCAATAATTTTCCGGCCGAAAAACACTCCGCCCGATAAACCCGCTCATGCTCAGGCCCAGTGGCGGTTATTTCGTAGGAAGCAGGTTCTCTCGATAGCCGCTGAAGTTTTTCAATCAACGACGTCTTTGGGTCGCTGGCTTCTCGGACCGCGTCCGGGTCATCCAAAAGCGGCAGGATAAATTTTTGCACAATTTTGCTTGCGCCCTCGAGGCCGTTTGAAAGATATGCGGCACCAAGGACCGCTTCAAAAGTGTCGGCGAGAATGTTAGTTTTCTGTCGACCGTCGGTCTGCTCTTCACCTTTACCAAGAAAAATATAAGCACCAAGGTTCATGCGATTAGCGGCTGTGGCCAGGGCGTTAGCAGACACTACGGCATTTTTTAGCTTTGTGAGCTCGCCCTCTTGAAGGTCGGAATGAGTTTGATAAACAAAGGTTGCGACTAAAAAACCAAGCACGGAGTCACCGAGATACTCGAGACGTTCATTGTCCTTGGAGCCGTTTTCGTAAGCGTGAGAAGAGTGCGTCAGAGCAAGCGTAAGCAGCTCGGGATCAATCTTGATGCCGAGCGTTCGTGACAGCTCGTCAAGGGGCATTGGTTATGCGTCTGCTACCTTGCGACCCTTGTATTCCATGTAAAGCGCGGTGCCGACGGAGTCAGTGACCACCTTGGCACGGTGAGGCAAGCTGTATACGGTCTCGCCGTTTTCAATGGTCTTTACCAATGTGATTGGCGCAGCCTTCCACTGAGAGCGACGTGAGCGTGTGTTCGAGCGAGACTGTCGACGTTTTGGTACTGGCATCTTTACTCTTCCTTATTCGCGAAATCTTGTAGCGCACTGAAACGCGGATCAACCGGTTTTTCGTGGCCGTGTTCTAAGTCTTGGGTCAACCTTATTCCACATTCTGGGCACAAGCCAAGACAGGTCTTGGAACACACAGGCTGGAAAGGAAGATTCAAGACTATCGAATCAATGAGGACCTGTTCTAAATCGATGTGCTCGCTAAGAACTACTGAATCTTCATCAGAGCTAGAAGAATAGGCGAAAAGTTCCTGAAAATCCACCTCAACATCAAGGTTGATTGCATCTAAGCATCTGGAGCACTGCGCCTCGGCAGCCGCAAATACTTCGCCGGTGGCCAAAACACCTTCGTGTACTGACTCCAGCCTAAGAGAAATATTTACGGTTGACTTGGCAGGAACCTCAACAACCGAGGTCCCGATTCCCATTTCCGGCGCGTGATCAATCTGAATCTCCCGCATTTGACCGGGTCGTTTCATTAGGTCGTGGACTGCAACCAGAAGTGTCATTCTTTTCCTTCTTGCATCTTTTTGAGAATCGATGGAGTGACGTATTTGGATATGTCTCCGCCGAGTGCAAAGACCTCCTTGACCAAACTTGAGGAAACGTGTCCGAAGTTTCCATCGGAGGCAATAAACACCGTCTCAATCCCAGCTAGGTCGTGATTAACCTTGGCCATCGGAAGTTCGTAGTCGATGTCTGCGGAGTTGCGGAAGCCCTTTACGATGGCATTCGCACCAAGTTCTTCGGCTTTTTTCACAAGAAGACCGCTGTGCAGGGACTGAACTGAGCACTTGTCTGCGAGGCCAGCTTCGGCTATCACCCGTTCGGCCATCGCCACGCGCGTCTCAAGGTCCATAGCAGCTGTTTTGGAGCTGTTATGCACTACTAGCAGGTAAACCTGGTCAAAGACCGTTGCGGAGCGCGCAAGAACTGACAGGTGCCCCTTGGTTATCGGGTCAAAGGACCCCGGATAAATCGCTACAGTGCTCACGAGACTAGGTTAGCCGCGAGCCAGCTGGCTCGCATCCTGTATTTGCAAAACCAACTTCAATTCTTCAGACATGTCGGCCTTTTCAACATCTACAGCCAGAGGCCTCACCTCTTGAATCAGCTTGGCATCCCTGACAACTCGAAGAAGTTGCAACGACGAGCGACCACCCGACTGAGTATTACCCAAAACGTCGCCCTCGCCTCGAAGGTCAAGATCGATCTCAGAAAGCTCAAAGCCGTCGCTGATTCGACTGAGAGCATCCAAGCGCTGAAACGCCAAGGTTTCAGGCTCTGCCCCCGAAACCAAGAGACAAAGCCCGGCATGCTCTCCCCTACCAACCCGACCACGAAGCTGGTGAAGTTGGGAAAGCCCGAAGTGATCAGCGTCGAGCACCACCATCGTTGAGGCATTTGGAACATTCACTCCAACCTCAATTACGGTGGTGGCGACAAGCACCTGCAATTGCCCCGACTCAAACTGATCCATGACCTCGTCTTTTTCTTTCGAGCTCATGCGTCCGTGGAGTAAGCCAATGCGAATTCCTGCCAGCATCTTGTTGTTTTCCAGGGAGGCAAAAACACTTGTCACGCTCGCAGGCTCGGGGCCTGGCTCGGATTCCAGATTCTCAGGTTCCGGAACCATTTCTCCAGTGTCTTCTAAATGCTGAGGGTCAATTTTTGGACAAACAACAAACGCCTGCCTGCCTGCCGAGATTTCCTCGGAGACTCGCTCCCATACTCGGGCAACGAGGTCCGTACGTGAGATATCTACGACATGAGTAACAATTGGCTGACGGCCCTTTGGCAGCTCCCTCAGGGACGAGACATCAAGATCGCCAAAGACCGTGACCGCGAGAGTCCTAGGAATTGGCGTTGCTGTCATTACCAAGCTGTGCGGGGAGTGTTTTGCCTTGGATTTGAGAGCTTCGCGCTGGCCCACGCCGAATCGATGCTGCTCGTCGACAATCACCAAACCGAGGTCAAAAAACGAAACATTCTCACTTAGTAACGCGTGAGTTCCGATTACAAGACGGCAATTACCTGAGGCCATATCGAGCAAAGTCTTTTTGCGGATAGAAAGGGGCTGCTGGCCAGTAAGTAGCCTGACTCCAAGCTCCTTGGTAACGGCCGGTCCAAGCGCTTGAACTATTGAACGATAATGCTGTGATGCCAAGACCTCGGTTGGTGCCAACAGAGCACTTTGCCCGCCAGATTCGGCGACAGCAAGAACTGCTCGAAGCGCCACTACCGTCTTACCCGAGCCCACTTCACCCTGCAGCATTCGGTTCATTGGGTGGCCTTTAGCTAAATCAGCCGTGATTTGGCCTCCCGCGGCAACCTGTCCGGGTGTTAGCTCGAATGGAAGCCCTGCATCAAATTGGGAAAGT
>TARA_B110000093_G_scaffold176309_1_pt1 | contig 11520 bp, 16 predicted proteins | sample TARA_B110000093 | Tara Oceans TARA_B110000093 (sample SAMEA4397390) | marine metagenome | biome: Polar Biome; feature: [MIX] marine epipelagic wind mixed layer (ENVO:01000061); material: water (ENVO:00002006), including particulate matter (ENVO:01000060) such as... | depth 10-100 m | reverse complement strand
GCTAGTTGTGGTCTTTGTTCTGTAAACTCTACACCAATTCTATCGGCAGCGATTTTCCCCAGAGCTATTTGACGCCAATCATACTTGTGCTCGTGTCTTTGCCATGGTGCTTCCTGAGTGTAAAAGACTCCGACTGTCATAAGTGCACCCTGATCTGGTTCTGTGTGATCTATAAACTCTATACCCCGTTCGGAGTACCACTGCTCATCAAACAACCAGGGTTTGTGTGTCTTCACGTATAATCGCTTTGGCTTGTGTGTATACATCACTGCGTGTAACTGTCCCATAAATGCTATGGTGTCTCCGAGTGATGAGCTCGCCATGTTAATAGTTAAGGCCTTGTCCTCTAGGCTCAGACATTCTGAATGTAGTAGTCGATCATCTGTGTAAAGTTTAACAGTCCACTCAGTCCACCAATGTCTCGAAGGCTGATACCAATGGCCAGTTTGTAGATCTGATGCTGAGTATACTAGTTCTTCTCCGTCCCAAAACTCTGCGCGCAAGGGCTCTAGACCTGCTTGGTCAATAGTCAATCGCGGTCCATCTCGATACTCTAATCGCCAGGCAACTGGTTTGGGTGTCGGTGGCACTGGACGACCTCGAGGGGTGTCAAGCACTCGTTGGTACCATTCGATATGTTGTGCTGTGAAGCGTTCTAGATCATCAGTCGGGATATTTTTTCCTTGATCCTTTGATGATTTGAGTGTTTTGATTAATTGGTCAACATTTTCATGGAGATCATTAGAGAATGGGACGATGTAAGGTGTAAACATGTCCTTGTATTGTGGTAGATCTCTAGAGAATGTGGTTAGACCATGACCGATCGCTTCACGCAATGCTAATGGACTACACTCCCATGTTGAGTTAAACATAAACGAATCACATGCGCTCATAAAGACGTCGACATCCGTTCTCTCACCCCATACTGTTACGTTATCGGGTAAGTTTTCCATAAGTGGTCCCCAATAGTTCTCAAAGTTTTGTGCTTGATTACCTACGAAATGGAAATGAAATTCACCTGGACATTGTGCTTCTACTACTCTAGCAATATCAATACCTTCAGCTTGATTTTTACCAGAAGTCCAAAGTCCTACATTTAATATATGTTTTTTATCTATTGGTAATTCTAGAAATGCGCGTGCTTTGGCTTTTTGTAATGTGGTTGGTATATTGTCTATTATAGGATATTCTATAACTGGTTTTAATCCTCCTCTGTTTTCAAAAGTTTCTAAGTGATATGGTGTACACATAGCATACATATCCGGATCAGTAAGTTTATCTTTAGGATCAAACCAAATGTTATGACATGTCTCTACAATCTTCCATTTTTTATTATATAACCATTCTCTTGCGGATTCATCTAATTTATTAAAACCATCAAAAGATTCCGGACATTCATCTATATGGATAATATCTGGATTGATTTCTTTAATAGTGGTCATTAATTTTTGACCTCTTTCTGAAATATCTAATGTGTTTAAATAACCTACAGAATAAAACTTATCACCTAGTTTTTCTATAAGCTGATCTCTTTGTACATTATAAACGGTGCTGTATTGAGTATATTCTAATAAATGAACATCATATTCATTATTATCTAACATAGCTTCTACTCTCTTTAGTACGAACTGCGGCATGCCTCCTGTACTTAAATGCGGTGCTAAAAATAATAGTTTCTTTTTTGGTGTCATATCTTTAATAGTTTCTGTAAAATCAGCTTCAGTTGTTATGTCATCGTATAAATCCACGACTGAATTATATACTTGATCTACTTCTGGATGACATTCAAATGTTGGTTTGTTTTCTAAACAATGTATTTGTGGTGGTACAGCTTGTATTGTACCATGTTCTTTAACATTATATTTCATATTACTAGAACAAAAGATATCGCATCCTCCACCAACATATTTGTATTTATAATCTTGTGAACCGTTTCTATAAGGTGCTCTTAATTTAGGATCTATAGAACTACCTAATTGTATAATATTTACATCTGTAGTTCCTGCAATGTGTAATAAACCTGAATCCATTGTAACTATAGCAGTTGCTTTGTGATTCATCATCCATCTTAATTCTGCAGGATCATTGTCTGGATCATTTAATAAATTAACACCTAGTTTAATATCTAAATCCATTACTGGTTTATCTACTGAAAAGGTACCTACTTCATGTGAATCTCGACCTACTGCAACAACAGGAATTCCTTGTTTATTTAATCTATTAACTAGATCCTGCCATTTATCTTGATCCCATGTTCTACTTGCCCATGTATATGTTGGATGAATTATAACATAATCTTCAAAACCTAAATCACGTTCTCTTTCTATATACAGATCCATTTCCATCTCATCTTGAGTTAAACTAAACCCAAGTGAAATAGCATGAAATTGTCTAATGTCTGTATTAGATGATCTGAATTCTACTTGTTCACCTCTAAGATCATATGTTTTACCCACAATTGGCATAAAAGTTCTATAAACTTTAACACTAGGGTCATACCTTAAAGGATCATCCAATTTAAGTGCCTTAGACACTAGTGGATGACCCTCGAATAAAAATGGTTTGCTAGAAAAAACTATAAGTTGTGATTCATACGCGTTTGACAATTTCCTAAGAGTAGGAATTGCAGCTAAAGTATCACCTAACGCTGGTGTGTCGATGCATATTGCAACTTGTTTTGACATTTATTTATATTCTTCATAGGACTTCTCTTCTACGAATTGAGATCCTGTTAATGTGTTAATTTTCTTTTTAACGTCTGATCTATCGTCATTTGTAAAATAGACTGATCTTGCTAATTCAATAAAGTCTTCATTGAATACTTCTGTTTTTTCAAACGCTCTAATAAAATCTTCAATATTCCAAAGAGTTTTGTTTACATTAAGTAAATCATCATGTAAGAATTGTAATTCTTCTGTTAATACCTGATCATCTTTAAATTCTGCATATATCATTCCGACTACAGCATTAAGATAATCATATTCTTTCTGTATATTTACTAATTTATCTGCATCTTTAATCTGATCAAGTTTAATCTTTAAGATAGTTAACTTGTCAATGATCTCTCCGTTTGATACTTCTATTTTCATATTATTATTTTTTATCGTATGGCTTTGTTAATAACTCTGCTGCTGCAGCAACAAACACTGAATCTCTTACACTTAATACTCCTGCACCTTGTGCTGCATTTGCTGTTTGTATCAAAATATTGATAGCTTGTACTTTGGTCATAGATTTTACTTCTTCGAATGCTGAAATCTGTGGTACGTTTTTAGTTTCTTGTTCTGACATTATTTAATTGTTTAATAGTTATATGTGTGTTAAATGATAGGTTTCAATTATAATGATGATAACATTGTAATCATTTCAGGTTGTGGAAAGATATCTGTTTTATCTTGTCTTACTTGACCATGTGTTAATACACCTTTAATCTTTCCTAAATTAGCAGATTCGTTATAGTTGAATGCATCAGGGTTTCCAGATATTATATAATATTGTGAGGCACCCTGTTTTGTGTTATTTTTTAATAATGCAGATATACCTGATTTTATGTCAATACCATGTTTGTCTGCTAGTAATAATATCAATGCCTTTGTTGATTTAATTTGCTCATCAGAGTATTTATGATAATATCTATACTCTTTATATGGAACATCTAATCTACACACTTGTGACTCATGTACTTCTGATCCATACCATGTTAAGAATTTACCATCACTTTGTGTCAAATAACCTGCCGAACAAATTTCTATACTAATACTACCTTTGTGCATTTTAGAAGATTTAACTGGTCCTAAATGATAGCCCCAATATTCATCTTTAATAGCTTGCATTATTTTACCGTCCCATTCACCTTCATTATCTTTTAAGTTTAAAGAATCTGCGCCCGAAGGAATACCACCAATAACATAATGTGTGCCTACTCTGCCTCGTTGATCTTTTGACCAATGATCTATTACTCTTTTAGGATTATGTCTTCCCGCAGTGTGATGTAAAAATATCCACTCTTTATATGTTGCTTGTTTGACATATTCGCCATCTGGTAAATTATATTGCTCAATCCATGTTGCACTTGTAGTAACATCAGTATCGGCTTCTAATTCCAATGGATTATATTCTAATGCCATCCAAGTCATATTACCTACTATTCCATCAGGTGTTAATTTGTTTTGTTTTTGGAACGCTAGAACTGCAGCTTTAGTTTTATTACCGAATTCTCCATCCGGTCTTAAATCTAACAACTCTTGTAAAATCCTCACTAGATCTCCAGTTTGTCCTATTTTTAATACGTATTTGTTTTGCATAACTTTTCTGTTTTAATATGTAATTTCTCTATTAGATTATATATTTCTTTTTTACTAGTACTGATATGTCTAAATGAGAATACATCTTTCATATCGGATCTTCGTATTATTTTATAAGTGATAGTGAATGATGCACGTCTCTTGAATTTATCTTCCATGCCTTTAATAATGCTTATCTGTTGTTTTGCTTTGCCGCAATAACCATGATGTACACTTATGAATGCAGAAACAGTAAATTCAGGGTGATCATCTAATGAAAGAAAGTAGTGTAGTGATTTTAATTCGTTTGTTATTAAATATAACGAGTGTATTGTGTTATGATTTTCTTTCATAACTTTATGATATGTTTCTTGTTCTAGTGGTTTAGTAACATAAACATTTTCTATATCGACATGTAGTCTATTTACTAGCATTTTTATTTTTTATAAATGTTTCCATTTCTTCTTTGGCTTTCTTTGCCATGGCTTCTTTCCACAATTGATCTTCTGTTTTAACTACAGGTTCGTCTTGTGGTAAATGAGGTGTTGGAATCTTTTCGACTATAGCACCAACTGATGTTGGATTAATTTCTAGAGAATTATCTGCAGCCTCTTTAAGTTTTTGATTGGGTACAGGTGGATTTTCATTAGCTTCAACAATAGTTTCAATATCTTCAGGTGTAAAATCCTTAACCATATCGTTCATTGCCATATCTAATGCATGATCTTCATCAAACTCTTCTTCTAAACCATCATTTATTACAGAATCAAAATCAGCCATATCTTCTTTTTCTTCTTCAGTCAATACATCTTCTGGTTCTTCAAATTTTATATGATCAAATGTCACGTCAATATCTTCTAATTCTGGTTCTGTCTTTGATAATTGATCAGCTAGATCAGCCCATTTCTTAGCAGAAGTTTTGTCAACTGTTGCATCCATCATTACACCTGTTGGTGTTTTTGGATTTTGAATATCTAAAGCGATATCTTCAAAATATTCAGAAGTTGGCTCTTTTTCAAATCCTTCTACTTTATCTGGATCAGGTTCATTTATATTATCACCTAAAGTACCAGATGTTATGATTTCTTCATCATACTCGTCTTCTGGTTTAATATAATCTACCAATGATTTAATAAAACCTAATGCAACTAGTGGTAAAATTGCACCAGATACAAACGCTAATATTCTTTTTTGGTAAATCAAATCTTCTTCCATTAAATCAAACAACTCTGACCATGATGCAAAATCACCTAAATTTATAAATGCATAATACATATTTCCTTGCATTTGCATTAATGTGATGGCGATAAACAAAGACCATACTAGTGTTTTGTTCATTTTCTTTAATATTACTAATGAAGCTAATGAAGCTGCTGCACCTATTTCAAATCCTATTGCTAATGTAATTGCTAACCATGTTGGGTTTGATAATTCAAAGAAATCAACAACGTGAATTGTTGATACTATACTTACTAATGCATATAGTGAAACGAATGTACCTATAATAAAGTTGCTTACTAATTTATTTTTCATAATATTATTATTTTATTTGTCCCATTTATTCAAGGGGCATGATGAATGAGGTGACATAGATTTTGCAGATATATTACATCCACATCCTGTTACTATTTCACCTGATGCATTATCTTTCATTTTTTTCCTAGGATCACATGTATTACCAGTTCTCATGTAACATACGTTACAGTGTAGTAATCTTTTTTCACTCATCAATTTAGTCTCTTCGTCTAATATGCCGAATGTATCTTTAATTCTGTTACCCCAACCGGAAAGAATTTGACTAAGCTGCGACGTCTCTGTTATTGGTGTTTCAATACTCTGTGGTGTTGGTATACCCAATTTATTAGACATTCTTTTTAAATCGTCATTATAATCTTGTGTTCTATCTTCAGATGCCATGTTTGTTGATATTAGTCTGCTTTTTCTTCTAGTGCATTTATTGAAATTCTTTCTTTATCAGAAATTTCTTCAATTCTTAATGTCTTCCATGCTGGAACTGTTTTGATAAGATCAATCATGATCTCTTCAGTAATAATAGTTCTTTTTAATTGAGACTGTAAAGAATCAACTTCTATAGTTAATACCCTTTGATCTTTTTTAATTTTATCAACGTCTGAGTCTATGCTACATGACTTAAAATAAGTTAGTACTAGTAATACTATGATCACCTTTGTACCATGATCTGCTAAAAATGTGTTAAATTTGCTCATAATTTATGTTTGTTTGTTTATATATTGTTATTTATTTCGTCAATTTTCTCTGGTGTTAATGCCTTTAAGAATGCAACAAATAATTTGATACATGTTTTTACATCCTTTTTATGTGCCATTTCCACAGTAGTATGCATGTATTTTAATGGAGTTGCTAAAATTGCAGTTGGTGTATTCTCCATAAAAAATGCTACTGTATCGTTACCCATAGAACCTACCGTTAATTGAACCGGAATCTTTTTATCTGTTGCAATTTCTCTCAACATCTTATTAATTCCTCTATGATTTTGTGAAGTATATTCTAAACATGGACCTAATCCACCTTTATTATCTCCGTCCTTTGCTTTGTCTATTTTTGGTGTATTAGTTTCATGACAAACATCATGAACCAATGCTAAATCTGCTTGTAAGAGTTTAGCAATCTTTTTAGCACCAAATAATCCAACTTCTTCTTGAACTGAATTTACTACATATAAATCAAATGGTAGTTTTATATCATCTTCATGTATCTTTCTAAGTGCTTCAGCTATGATGTAGCCTCCAATCTTATTATCTAATGATCTACCAACATAGTAGTCACCGATCTCTTCTAATTGAGTATCGAATGTGATTAGATTTCCAACTTCAACACCTGCACTTAACACTGCCTTTTTGTCTGCTAATCCACAATCTACCCATAATTCATGTTGATCATATCCAGATTCTACTCTTTTAGTTCTGGTGTGAATTGCTGGCCATCCGAATAAACCTCTTACCTTTTTACCATCATGTGTATGAATCATTACTGTTTTAGATGGTGCAATCATATTATCAGATCCGCCATGTCTTTTTACTCTAATCATTCCGCTATCTTCAATATACGTAATAATCCATGCTATTTCATCACAATGTGCTTCAATAACTACTTTATGTGTATTCACATCAAGAGTCTCATATTTCCTTAATTTACGTTTGCGTACACCATATGAAGTTCCATAAGCATCAGTATACATGAAGTCAGAAAATGGAGTGATATAATCAGTCCATATCTTTTGTCCTTCAGTTTCCTGTGCGACCGGTGCATACGCATTTAAATAATCATATAAAAATTGTTTATTCTTTTTCATATTTTAAATACCCTTTATCTCTTTAAACATCTTTCTTCTTCTAATAAATTCCTTTGAATAGAATTCTAGGTCTGATTGTGTTAATTTAAAATTCTGTGGAATGTTATCCTCTTCGTTTGCGATCCAAATTTCACCTCCATCTGCTTTAATTCCTGTCATGTCCCAGTATGCAATAAAATATGCACCACATTGTATGAAGTAATCTTGAATCCAATCTTCTCGTTTAGGTCTTCTGCTGTTCTTATAATCTATAATAGCAATTTTGTTATCTACTAATTTAGAAATATTATCTACAGTTCCTGCCCAACCTCCACCTTTAGTGGTCCATAAAAATGTTTCAGCTTCTAATACCTCTTTAATTCTATCAAAATAATCTGCACTATTAAAATAAAATTTATAGAAGAATTTCCATGCTTCTTCTAAGTATAACGGTCCGTTCTCTTCTTCGCTGAATTGGTTAACCTCATCATCACCTTTGGCTAAATCTTTAGTAATACTTAGTCTTTCGGTAGCATCACCAGAAGTGCTCTTATATAACTCTATGATCCTGTGCATAATAGTACCTCTATTCATTGAAAGTTCAGATATACGCTTAGCTTCTGCTTCACCTACCTTTTTCTTCCATTTCTCAAGACCTGACATGTCTTTGGTATTACCCAAAATAGTAGTAACTGAAGGTAACTTAGCTATCACTTTGTTGTCTTCAGTTACTTGGTAAAAACGAAGTCCATCTTCATGGACTCTTTCTATTTTATATTGATCCAAACTAGTTTATAATTAAGTGCGTCAATTTATCCCATAATCCAATCCAAAGATCAGTGTTAACATAGATAAATTTATAAAGCATGAATATAAGAAAACCAACGAATGCTGATTTAAGAATGTTGCCTAATATTGGCAATAAAGATAATTCATCAAATACTGGCCATAAAATAACTAAGTATGATGCTGAATCTGGTAACTTTTGAATTTGTGGATAAACCATATCTGCCAATCCTATTTGTAACATAAAATTACCATATGTTGATATTTTGTTAAGTACATAAGCTTGTTGAATTTCACCAGATGCCGTTTGTACTTCTTCTGGTAAATTAACAACTCCATAAATTCTACCTAACCAATCTACTCTCAATTGAAAATCTGTATTCAATGATTCTTTATTTTGATTTGCAGTTTTACGAAATATCCACCAAATTCTTATGTCTGCGTATAATTCTTTCCAGTACACAAATGTGCTTAAAAACCATTTTCCCATGTTAATTTGTTTTAGTAAGTTGTTTTAATTCCTCTATTGTTTTACTACCCGATGCTTTATCGATAATCTCACCGTCTTCCATATAGAATAATGCAGGAATTGATCTAACTCCAAATTGATTAGATAATTCTTGTTCTTTTTCTACATCAACCTTAATGACTTTAACATCACTGATCTCAGCGCTAAACTGTTCTAATTTCTTACCTAATACTTTACATGGTCCACACCAATCTGCATAAAAATCTACAAGTACTCTTCCTGTGTTAATTTGTTCTTTTAATTCCATTTCTTAATAATCTAGTGACCACTCTGTTAGTAATTCGTTATCTGTAAGTCTAACATACATGTCAAGTGATAAATATATAGCTACTTGTCCTTCCATAGTTACAACTTTAGTAAATTCTACTGAATCTTCAAATATTTCTTCAGCATCTCCACTGTATTGTTCGTTGCTAACTTTGATTAAGTTATCAATGTCTTCTTCTTGAATCCAAATTTGTACTTGCATGTCTATTGTTTAGGTATTATACATTTAATTATTATATTGTTTCATTTAATTTATTTCTTGAATTCAAAAATGTTGGATATGACATGTCTAAAAATGTTTTATATGATAAGTTGTTTAAGAAATTTGAAGATACTGTTCTCATTATGAGTTCCTTCATTTTATCATTATGATTTATTTTACTTCTATCTATTAAACATAAATAACCATCTGTTAATGAGGTAACATTACCGTATACATGTGGTTGGTTTACAATTAAATTGTAGTCTATTTCAGTTTCACCATTAATTATTTTTACAATCCTAGATAATTTTACTAAATGACCATCATCTCCTTCCATACGAGGAGCTGTAAAATCTTCTAGGCTTTTACCTTTATTATGATCTATTAATTCATGCCTAGTCATAGTCATATTTGGCTTTTTAGATATTGCAATATCTAATAATAAATCATGGTAATTTAGTGCTGTATCATTCAATAAATCTAGATCTGATTCTGCTGCAACCCAATCAGTATTTTCATCCCAGTTTAAAATCAAATATAGATCTAGATCCCATGTGTCCTTTGCATATAAAAATCCACCTATTAATAAAACATCATCATACTTTTCTAATATATGTGATATTTTAGGATCTCTTAAAAAGGACTGCACGTTTTTATATGTTGGTCTATTCCAGCCCTTATTTGTAGTAACATTTCCTATTTGATAAAAGAAGTCTGACATATATTATTTATTTTCATATGCTGAAGGGCTTGGAAGGCCACTATAGTAATCCCAATCCTTTAAATCGTCTCTACTAGTTGGTACATTCCATTTAGGATCATACCAAAATCTTCGTTTATTGCGATCCATTCTAGTATCCATATTCTGGTTTCCATAACACAACATAAATCTTTCTTGTATTGCATTTTCTCCAAATGGATTATCCCAATCTTTAATACTTCCTCCGCCTTTAGCATATGCTAACATTGGAATATCTGTACATAGTTTCAATATCTTTGGGTATTTTGCAATCTGTTGTGCAGCTGGAAGAAATGGATCAACATCACCAGCTCTGAATATAATTTCAGCCCTTAAGTAATTACCAATACCATTAAACCATTTTTGATCCATTAAGACTTCATATAGTGGTTTCTTAAATGTTCTTTTTGTAAGATTAGTCATTATGTTTAAAAAGAATTCTCTAGGTTCAGTTGTTGGATCTGGCCCTCTATCTTCATTCCAACTTAATCCTTGTGTCCATTTACCAAATCGCCTAACATCTACAAAAGAAAGTACTGTGCCGTCTTTTCTGTAGAATTTAAGGTGTGCGTGTTTGGATTCTTGACCAACGTTAGTTAATTGAAAATGACCACTCATTCCCATTGTCATTCTAATTGTAATGGTTTCTGGAGAGTCTTCATCTTTGATGGTCATAACTATTTCCTTTCCTTTACTTTCTGTACTAATTTTGAAATAATTAAAAGGAATATCTAATTCTTTTCCTTTATGTTCTGGGTTCTTTTTTACATTAGTATATGTAATGTTATTAGAACATGAGTTTACATAATCTGATGTTAATTTAAGTTCTGCTAATTCTGGCATATTTTTGGTTTTAAAATGGTAAATCGTCTGATTCACTAAATGCTCTATCTAGTGCTGCGTATTTCAGAGGTGTCATGTCTACTTCTGTAGTGTTCATAGACGCAAATGGCGTTCTGTGTAATTTAGTTGCATCCCATTGTTGATTAGGATATAATCTATTTTGATTCTTAGCAATTAATTGTGCTTTAGAGAATGCGTGACTGTCATTGTCACCTTCGATATAGATTTCATATGTTACTGTATATCTCATTGAATAGTTTTTAAAAGTGTTACAAATAGAATTTCAGAATATAAAATTATTGCTACAATTAATACAATATCTAGGCTATCTAGTTTATTAATGAATGTTTTGATTTTCTTCATGGTTCAGGTTTTAATTACTATAAGTATACATCACATCCTCCGTTTTCATTGTAAGCAATGTAATCAAGTAATTCCTCGATCTGATGAGTCTTGTTACTAAATGTCTGTGACTCCAGTTCTGCACCTTCAAAAACTATGATAGGTGTATACTCTTGTCCTCTACTAAAATCAATCTCAATGCTTGTTTGTGTGTGA
>TARA_B110000093_G_scaffold154953_1_pt1 | contig 11586 bp, 9 predicted proteins | sample TARA_B110000093 | Tara Oceans TARA_B110000093 (sample SAMEA4397390) | marine metagenome | biome: Polar Biome; feature: [MIX] marine epipelagic wind mixed layer (ENVO:01000061); material: water (ENVO:00002006), including particulate matter (ENVO:01000060) such as... | depth 10-100 m | reverse complement strand
ATTACCAAAGGATCATTTTCCTAACGGCTAAAAGTAAGAATTGATACACCATTGATCTACATGTTTTGCAATGCTAGGCAAGAGCAGAGATGTATTTTACGGAGAGTTTTATGACCGTTGTGCCGATAACCTCCAACGATCTTAAGGCAGCTGAAGTTTCTTGGTTTTCAGCATTGTGTTCCGACGACTATCAGTTTCTTGGGATTCCAGATGGCACCTTAAAATCAAGTTGGGAGCATTGTTCACAAATCGTGAAAACTTCGGAAAGCTTGGGCTTTCGCAACATTCTGTGTCCATCCTCATACCAAGTCGGCCAAGATACGCTGACCTTTGTTGCGGGCTGCGCTCCGCTTACCAGTAAAATAAATATGCTGGCTGCGGTGCGTTGCGGTGAAATGCAACCAATCATGCTGGCGCGTACTTTGGCAACTTTAGACCACATGCTTAAGGGTCGGCTGACGGTTAACATAATCAGCTCAGATTTTCCTGGGCAAAAAGAAGAGAGTGCATTCCGCTACCTCCGTTCAAGGGAAGTAGTCGAAATTCTTAAGCAGGCGTGGACGCAAGATGAAATAAATTACGATGGCGAAATTTATAAGTTCAAAGGTGTGACCACGGACCCGGTTAAGCCTTATCAAGCTGGTGGTCCATTGTTGTATTTTGGGGGCTATTCTCCTGATGCGCTCGAATTATGCGGCCAGCATTGTGATGTGTATCTAATGTGGCCCGAAAAGATCGAACTCCTTGGAAGTCGGATGAAAGCGGTTAATGAGATTGCAAGCAAGTATGGACGCACATTGGATTATGGCCTTCGTGTCCATATGATTGTGCGCGATTCAGAGATTGAAGCAAAAGAATATGCAGAGCACATTGTAGCAAAACTTGATGATGAATATGGCAGAATGATACGCGAGAGAGCATTGGATTCAACATCTTTGGGCGTCTCACATCAATCCAAGAACCGCGAGCTTGCAGATAAATTTGGCTATATCGAACCAGGGCTATGGACTGGGATTGGACGTGCTCGCTCGGGCTGTGGAGCTGCACTTGTGGGATCAACGGATCAAGTGCTGTCAAAAATAGAGAGTTACAAAAAGATTGGCATGCGTTCTTTTATTTTTTCTGGTTATCCACATCTTGAAGAAGCGGAGCATTTTGCCAACCGCATCTTGCCAGAGCTTGAGACATGCTCGCTTCCGCATGAGTATGGACGCGTTCCTAATGAAACACCCATGACGCCGCTCGGCGCAGGAGAGCGTAAGTAATGACCTGGATTTCAATCACAACGGCGCTTAAAGTAAGGGATCAAAACCTTTGATCAGGTGGAATACCCACTGCGGATATAAGGCCGAACTAGCTCCTAGTGAGGCGCCCAAAGCTAATCCTGCACTATACGCAAAAAAATGGAAATACTGAGCAGATTCAAACCTAAGTCGTCGCGCCAATAATTTGGTCCTGATATAAAAGGTATAAATTAAGTGAAAACAATTTCTCAATTAGAAGATAGCTTGGATCCTTATTGGCATCTGCACGAAGAAGACTTTGAGGCCCCTTTCATGGAGCCTTTATTGACTGCTCAAAACTTGATCTTCATGGGTGGGCGAGACGTGCAAACGCTCAATGGTGAGTGGCGGTTCACGATCGACCCAATGCGCGAAGGATTACGCCAAAGGTGGTTCGAAAATGATTCTCAACCAATTGAGAATTGGACTATTCCACGTGACTATGATGATGGCGCATGGCAGACAACGCATGTGCCAAGCTGCTGGACAACTGAGCGGGCCGAATGGCATCGTTATGAGGGCGCCGCATGGTATTCACGCATGTTCGTGACAGAGCAGCCCACGGGTGGCGAGCAACTCTTCCTTCGGGTGGGAGCGGCAAACGAGCGTGCGCGTATTTTTTTAAATGGTCATTTTTGTGGCCTTCATATTGGAGGATCAACACCATTTTTTGTTGATGTTACGCACCATGTAATTTCGGGTGAAAACCTCATCATGATTGAGGTTGATAATTCTCGCCGCGCAGACGCCGTGCCAATGTATCATACGGATTGGTTTAATCATGGTGGTCTTTATCGGGATGTAGAATTGGTAAAGCTTCCAAAGCTATACATCACCAAATTTTTTATCCGCCTTACTGCAGATGGAATTAGAGTTGATCTGACGCTGTCAGCGCCACAAAGTGGAGTTGCCAAGATTAATATCATAGGACTGTACTCTGGGGATATCGATGTAATAAAAGGAAATGTGAGTGTAACACTTGCGGCCGAACCAAAATTTTGGGCGCCTAATGACCCAAAGCTTTATGACGTATCAGTCAGCTTTGATAAGGATATTGTTCGTGACCGAGTAGGCTTTCGCCATATAGAGCGGCGAGGAACAAGCTTATTCCTAAATGGCATCCCTCTTTGGTTAAGGGGGATAGGAGTTCACGAAGAAGATAAAGAACAAGGCAAATGCTCCAATGAAGTAGACATACGGCGCCGGTTTAAGCATTTGCGTGAACTTGGTGCTAATATTGCGCGGCTTTCGCACTATCCCCATCACGAACGTGTCGCCGAGATAGCAGATGAGATGGGTATTTTATTATGGGAAGAGATCCCAGTTTATTGGGCGATCCAGTTTGATCGAAAATCGACTTTTGAAAACGCCAAAAATCAACTTTTGGAAATGATCAGGCGCGATACCAACCGAGCTAGCGTCATTCTTTGGGGCGTTGGAAATGAAAACGCTGATACTGATGAGCGCCTGTCATTTATGCGCCGCTTGGCTGAGACCGCTCGGCAGGAAGATCCTTCACGTCTAATTACTGCTGCCTGCCTAATAAATCGTGAAAAGTTCCAGATTGAAGACAGGCTAACCGCTTATCTGGATGTGATTGGGTTAAACCAGTATTTTGGATGGTACGAACCAGGGTTTGAGGGATTGGAGAAACTGTTAAAAAGTTCAAAACCAGATAAGCCAGTGATCATCTCAGAAACTGGCGCCGATGCTCTAACGGGTTTGCACGGTCCTGACACGCAGCTGTTTACCGAAGAATATCAAGCGGCAGTCCTAACGCGACAAATCGATATAGCGGCCCAAACTGACTATATTGTTGGAACATCAATTTGGATATTATACGACTTCCGAACGGACAGACGACAGACGCGACACCAACGTGGCTGGAATCTAAAAGGCGTTATTGCCGCTGACAAAAATACCAAAAAGTTAGGCTTTTCAGCTTTGGCTCGGGCCTATCAAATACATTTTAAAGACGCCAAGCCAGACTAACATTTCTATTAAAGAACGGCGCGTATCGGTTAATACTCAAAACTCATGACCCATGAAACGACGTCACCAATTTCAAACTTTGCTTAGAGCGCCTAACCGAACGGCTTGAGCTTGTGCCTTTAGAGCAAGCTCCATCACTTTGAAACAATGCTTCTGCGGCATTGCGGTCTCGGTTCGTTGGATCACATCGTGAATAAGCTGTTCGAAATAGGGTAGGGCAGCATCAGTGGCGTTAATATACTCACAGCTATCCCCGTTTACCACAAACACATGGTTGGTGCCTTCCCGCCCGGCCACGTCAACATATTTGCGCAGTTCGATATAGCCCTCAGTTCCGAGTATCGTTAGGCGGCCGTCACCCCAAGTTGGCAATCCGTCAGGAGTATACCAGTCAACTCGGACATACCCAAGTCCATGATCAGATCGTAGGTTGATCTCTCCAAAATCCTGCAAACCAGCATCAGAGGGGTTTGCAAAATTTGCGACAGTCGACGATACGATTTCCGCATCATCCGAACCAGTAAAAAACAAGAACTGGTCGATCTGATGGGAGGCGATATCAGTAAGAATACCGCCATATTCCGCCTCGTTAAAGAACCATTTAGGCCGCGTAGGACGATTGAGACGATGTGGACCAAGACCGACCGTTTGTATAACTTTGCCTATGCGGCCCTCGGCAATCAATTCAGCCGCGCGGGTAACTGCAGGAACTTCAAACCTCTCAGAAAAGTCAATCGACCATATGCGTCCGGTTTTAGCAACGCATGCTGTAATACTATCCAGCTGTTCCAATGTCGTGCAACCAGGTTTATCGGTCATCACATCTTTACCTGCTTGCATTGCCTCAATCGCACGAGCAGCCCTACGGACTGGGACATCGGCGATCAATATCATATCTATTTCTGGGTCCTGTAAAAGACTATCTCGGTCTGCAACCCTCGGTATATCTGGAAAGCGCTGTAAAAAGCCCTCAACTGGCTCAGGGTCACCTTCGGTCCACCACCCCTTACATTTGCATCCAAGCTCGAGCATCTTGCTCAATTGTCCAAAGATATGTCTGTGATCAACGCCAATGACGCCCAGTGTGAGGTTTTTCATTAACTTACCTTTTCTTTTAATATGATCTGCCGGGCTTCACGTGAGCTCATCTCAATAGCTCTGATTAACCGTTGGACTCTGAGGGCTTGAACTCCTGTGACGCGAGGCTGACGGCCTGTTTTGATTGCATCTACAAAGTCAGCAATAAGTGATTTGTGCCATTCATAAGGAAACGCCATTGGATCCGCGCCGGCCCCGGTCTGGGCCTTTTCACCAAAACTCTGGCTTTGACCATTGCGCCAATCCACTTTTAAGATCCCAGCCTTTAGTTTTAACGAAGCTTTCTCACACTCAAAGGTTAAACTTTCGGCTCCCCCAGGGAAACTCGCCGTACTCGCAAAAATTGATCCAATTGCGCCATTTGCAAATTTGAACGCACCAGCTACTACATCCTCTGCTTCCATCTGGTGAAACGGCGTTTTTGCGCACATCGCTTGTACCGATATGACTGGGCCAGACATTTGCAGCATCAAGTCTAGCGTATGTATCGCTTGACTGATAAGTACCCCACCACCGTCACGGTCATAAGAACCGCGACCAGGTTCATCATAATAATCTTGACCACGCCACCAAGGTACCTCAGCACGGATCACATGAATGGTGCCAAACTGTCCCTGATGAAGCATATCAAACAAAATTTCAGACGCTGCGCGAAACCGATGTTGAAAAACGACACCAAGCGAGACACCTGCCGTAGCACAGGTTTCTACTATAGCTTCAGCATTTTCAACAGTCCGTTCTAGAGGTTTTTCACTAAGTATATGCTTACCGTTTGACGCAAACATCGAGACTATTTCAGATCGAGCGTCTGGTGGAGTAATCAATAACAGAGCATCAACAGTCGGATCCTGCGCTAATGCGTGCAAATTGCTCGACTCTGGAAAATTATAAGTCTTGCAAAACTTAGAACGCGCATCTTGTGAGCGGGAATAGACCCCCCTTACCTCAAGCACATGTTCCAAATCTTTTAATGCAAGTGCGTGAGGTTTTGCAGCCATGCCAACCCCAACCAACGCTATACCAATTTTGTCGCTCATGAGGTGCGTCTTTGAGCAATTACTTGACCGTTTGCATCAAACATATGCATTTGCGCGATATCAAACTTCAAAGCGATTTTTTGAGATTTCGAAATTGGCAATTGCCCTTGCTGATGAACGGTTATCTGGGGAAGCCCGTCAGCATCGCAATACAGATATGTTTCCCCGCCCAATTGTTCGGCAAAGGCCACCTCTGAGGATGTATGGCCAGTACCCTCTGACACGATTTCTATATGTTCTGGGCGTATTCCCAAAGTACAAAGATCACCGTCAACCATACCATCAATTTGTCCAATGGGCACTGATAAACCTGGGCCTGTTAGTGTCAAACCATCAGCGCTCTCCACGACGGTTGCACTAATTAAATTCATCTTAGGCGAACCGATAAACCCGGCTACAAAAACGTTTTGTGGGTTATTGTATAGATCCAGAGGGGCCCCAATTTGTTCAATCGATCCATTTTGTAATACAACAATCTTATCGGCCAGGGTCATCGCTTCAATCTGATCATGTGTGACATAGATCATGGTGTCGCCAATAGCTCCATGTAATGCGGCGAGTTCTTTGCGCATCGTTACGCGCAGCTCAGCATCAAGATTGGATAGTGGTTCATCGAACAAAAAAGCCCTTGGATTGCGAACAATAGCCCGCCCAATTGCAACTCGCTGGCGCTGTCCACCTGACAAGGCCTTAGGCTTTCGTTGTAGATAGTCGGACATCTGCAGCATCTCGGCAGCGGCATGTACGCGGCGCTCAATTTCAGCTTTGGGGATTTTCGCGTTTTCAAGTCCAAACGCCATGTTTTTATAAACGCTCATGTGAGGATAGAGTGCGTAGGATTGAAAAACCATCGCTAGACCGCGGTCAGATGCGCTCACTGAATTCACCGACACCCCATCTATTTCAACTGAGCCCTCGCTTACATCATCAAGCCCTGCAATAATACGCAAAAGTGTTGACTTTCCACAGCCTGACGGGCCGACAAATACGCAAAATTCACCAGAGGCTATATCCAGATTAATCCCGTGGATGACCTCGACGTCACCATAAGATTTGCGGATGTCTTTAAGCTGAATTTTGGTCATTAAGGAAGATCCTGTTTCATCGGCTTCGCATTTTTGCGGCCTGCTTTGGATTAGCTTTTTGCATTCGCAAAGGTGATAATCCCTTAAGAATTTGATTTATATCGTCCAACATTGTCTCGCGTATTCTGCCATATGAGGCATTCAATCCACCAGCAAGGTGAGACGAAAATAGTACGTTTGGAACCGTACGATAAGGACTGTCTTCTGGAACCGGTTCTTCTGGGAAAATATCAATTGCTGCACGGAACTTACCATCTGCCGCAAGCTCCAGAAAATCATCAAATTCCACGATTTCAGCTCTGGAAGCCAATATCACGCTGGCATCCGTTCGGATTGTTTCCAATCGTAAACGGTCCAAAAAGCCCTCATTTTCGGAAGTTACCCCTGCAAGTAGGAATAAAACGTCCGAATTACTTAATGCTTTTTCGAGCGTTACTGGCTCCACACCCTCTGCTCGCAGATATCCTTCTGATAACCATGGATCATGCGCCATCAAACGCACTCCAAAGGGCCGAAGCAGCGGCGCCAAGGATCGTCCCAGGTTCCCGTATCCCACTAAGGCAACATCTGCATTATAAAGGCTTTTTGCATCCTGATTGCCGGCAATTCCGTAGGATTCTAGGCCAGCCCGGAACAGTTTATCTGCTTTGTGCAATCCACGCAGCAGCATAATCGCCTGACCAATGCAATATTCTGCGACCGCTGGGGCCATAGCGGGAGCAGCACTCAGGACATGGATGCCCCGCGCATTGCACTCCTCATAGTCGATATTTGGTTCCCAGTTGGCTTTCACATTGAGTATTGCGCGCAAGTTTGGGGCACGGTCTAGACGTTCTTTTGGCATTGCGGTCTGGCCGATAAGGATAACCATATCCGCCAAATGCTGTTCCACCAGTTCGTCAGGGGCGCGTGATCCCCAATGCGCAACAACGTCACCCATTTCCTCCAGCGCGGTGGCGCAGTCAGGTGTAAAAACCATGGATTGGTTCCGAGGAAATGGATCCATAAAAATTAATGGTTTTTTCATTTCATTCCTGAACTCGCTATTCCAGTGGTGATGAATTTTTGTAAAAAAGCAAATACCAAAGCTACTGGAATAAGCGTAACAACAGTCATTGCCAGAATATAATGCCATTGCACGTCTAACTCGCCCTGAAACGCGTTCAGACCCACTTGCAGCGTGTAGACTTCAGTTCGATTGAGTACGATAAGCGGCCATAAAAATTCATTCCATCGCCACATCACCGAAAATATAGCAAGAACGGCAATCGCTGGCATTGCCAATGGTAGAACTACTTTTGAAAAAATCGTCCATTCAGACGCATTATCCATTCGTGCCGCCTCAATCAGTTCCTTAGGTATGGTCAACATATATTGGCGCAACAAAAAAACGCCTGTTGGCGTAGCTGCTCCCGGTAGAATTACCGCCCACAGTGAATTCACCATACCTAGATTAGTAACCACCAGATAGACTGGAACCATGATCACGGTAATAGGGATCATCAAGGTACCAATCACAAAGAGCATGATCGCATTGCGGCCTCTGAACTCATATATACTCAGCCCGTAGGCGGCCATTGAGTTAATTAAAAGTGTCACTAAGGTTGCCACCACAGTGACCACGACCGAATTCTTCAAAAACAGGAGAAAATTAAATCGCTCCAACGGATCGCGATAATTTTCCCATGCCATGCGAAACTCTCGTACCTTAGTACGTTGGTCTATAGGGATTTTAAATTTTTCACCTGGATTTTTGGGATCAACCATCTGGCTCACGATGCCAATCCGACGAATTTGTGCCAATTGTCTGGTGCTGCCATCATCCATTTTGACATCAAAAAGCAACAGCGGCTTTTCATAGCCTTCAACCTGAAGCTCAATCTGACCCAGAGGAAAAAACGTGGGTGGGAACTCCAATAAACCGGCACGAGTCTTGAAAGAAGACATCCCTAGCCAAAGTACTGGCCCAAACATCAGAAAAATTCCCAACGCCAAATAGGTATAGCTGAAAATATCGGTCCAATGCCATTTTTTGCGTCCACGCCTCGCCAAAATAATGGAAACCAGATTTTTAGTTTCAACGCCCGGATCAGCCATTGTCACGAGCTCTCGTAACGGCCAGTTGCAGCATGGTTAAAACGAACAAAATAACTCCCAATACAATAGAGGCTGCAGAGGCAAGTCCGAAATTCTGTACTTGCTCAGTGAACCCAGTGTTATAAATATATTGCACAATAAACTGTGTGGCAGTGCCTGGACCACCGCCAGTCAGAACAAATACCTCATCAAAAACTTGCACGCCCTTGATTAAAGCTAGGACCACGACCACGAGAAGGTTAGGCCAAAGCAACGGTAAGGTAATACGCCAGAAAACTCGCTCTTTTGAAGTTCCATCCATCTCTGCCGCCTCATATAGGTCGGGCTGAATAGCCTGAAGGCCGGCCAGTAAAATCAGCGTGTAAAAACCCATATGGGCCCAGATTGAGACAAATACTGCCCAGAACATTGCCCATTCTGGACTGACGAAGAATAAGATTTTGTCCATTCCAATTGAGACTAAAAAGGCATTCAGAATACCATCGCGCAGTAGAATCCACTTCCAAATTAGAGCTACAACTACTGGGGAGAGCAGGACTGGGAAAAAGAAAACTGCGCGAAAAAAACCTCGACCACGGATCTCACGATTTAGTATAAGAGCAGTTATTAGTGAAAATAGAACCAAAAATGAGACTTGGAAAAATACAAAAATGAAAGTGTTATACAGGCCTTTCCAAAACCTATCCTCACGACAAGTTATAGGGTCACCAAAGGTCTTGCAATCAAGTAGAAAACGATATTGCTCGGTACCGGTGTAAACGCGGTTGCTTAAAAAAAGTTCGGTCCCTCCGGTAAAGGAAAAGGCAAAATTTATAAACAAAGGAATAATAACAAAAATTCCAAAAAATATGAGGTTGGGGAGTAAAAAAATCCACGGCATCCCTTGGATGCCAACCCCTCTCTGAATTTTTGAAAAAGGGTATTCAAGCAAGCGAAATACCTGCTGTATAGGCCAACCAGCAATGGATACCGCTGTGTTTTTTACAGCAGCAGGTTGATCTGTATTTTTTGTCATTACTTGCAGTCCGCTTTATTGGAGTGGTTGGCCCGATAAGGCCAACCACTTTGTATTGATCTTAATCTACAGCCTTGGCTGCCAGCTGCTTTGCAACATCTTCTTCCATGCGCACGTAGGCTTGCTCAAGGGTAAGCTCGCCCACAATTGCTTCATTCAAACGCGAGATAAGCGCGTTGAACATGATGCGGTTATTCGGATAACCTTGAAGATCGAAAGCTGTCGGTGAAATTTTTGGTACAGCGCCTGCAAAGGTGCTCAAAGCATGCTTGGCACGCGCGTCATCTGTCGCAAAATCTACACCACCAGTTGCTAGCTTAAGATGGCCAGGAATGAATAGGTTTTTACCGTAAAATTCAGCTAGGTTTTCCTCTTGTGCGAGAAAGTCCATTAACTTGCCTACTTCTTCTGGATGCTTTGTATCCTTCATTGCAACGAGTGCAGCACCACCTGGCATACCAGTACAAGCTGCAGCACCGCATGGAGCTGGTACGGCCCACCAATCAAACGCATCGCCGATTGTTCCAGAGAATTGGCCAATTTGCCACGAGCCAGACATGTACATCACAACCTGGCCATTAGCAAAATCTTCGTTGGCACCAAGGTACGATGAACCTGACACAGATCCCCATAGTTCCTTTGTCATAGTACCGTCTTGGTGCCAGTCATAAAGGCGCTGGGCCATTTCTTTTAAACCATCATCAACCAAGGCTGGTTCTCCGTCGGCATTGAACATTTTAGCACCCATAGCAATCGCTGGGCCTGAAACACGGTGTCCGGAGCGGTCCCATGCCATAGGAATAGGGATATCAAGTTTGTCCGCGACATCATTGGCTGCAGCGGCCCATTCATCCCAGGTTGCGCCATCCCCGGGCATAGCAACGCCAGCCTGCTCAAAGAAGGTTTTGTTCACATAGGGGCCAGTTACTGTTAGTTGCGTCATGAAGCCCGAGATTCTATCAGAGTCTGGCGCCAACCAATCGAGGAACGGTCCAAAGCTCGCTTCCCAGTAAGCACTGTCTGAGATGTGTGGCGTCAGGTCCATATAATATTTGCTAAGGCCACCTAAATCTGTGACGCGGGCAAGATCAGGCCCAGCACCAGCTGCCAACTGAATCGGCAAAGATTCCATGATAGATTTGTATGGCACAACATCAATAACAACAGAAATGTCTGGATTTTTTGCCTCAAAACGATCAATGATGGACTGCATGACTTCGCTTTCACTGCCGTCATTATACCACATCATACGCAATTCTGTTTCTGCCAGCGCCGAAGTAGCACCCAGCGTGGCTAACACGGAAGTCGTAGCCAGTAGTCTTTTAAAATTTAACATCAAAGATGTCCTCCCAATTAGAACTGTGCCTGCCCGAGCGATATTAGCAGACTTTTTTTATTATAACCTCAGCTCATACGCCAAGCTCACTCCATATTTTATGGCTTTCGAATTATAGATTTGAAAAATTCACGACTCGATACACCACACTGTCAAAGTAAGAATCAGTATGCGGCCGTTTTTTTCTATGGCAAGCACATTAATCAAAAATTTAATTTTTAATCTTCTTTGAAAGTATACTCAAACTTCCATCGGTTAGTTTTTTGACTGAAAAACAGACATTTCATTTCGGCATGTGCTGGAACAAAGTATACTTTTACCAAAATAAGAAATTGAATTCAAAACCCATACTGAGGCCAATCCAGACTGCGAAAACGCAAAGTACTATTCCTATTTCTTTCATGCGACCTCGTCTCTTTTCTATTTCTTTTTTAGTTTAAATGAGTTTGTCATGAGGAATGGGATTATTGTCAGGTGTTAGATCTCTATACTAATCTCTATTAGGGAACTCTATTCTTGAAAATGGCCAATCTGTTTCAAGCCAACGTTTAAATTTTGAGCTTAATCGGGCCTCAAGTCCATTGACGAGATGTTCTTGGCGTATCCAATAGAATGCTTGCGCTTGATATTCTGATTTCATTGA
>TARA_B110000093_G_scaffold181709_1_pt1 | contig 11632 bp, 4 predicted proteins | sample TARA_B110000093 | Tara Oceans TARA_B110000093 (sample SAMEA4397390) | marine metagenome | biome: Polar Biome; feature: [MIX] marine epipelagic wind mixed layer (ENVO:01000061); material: water (ENVO:00002006), including particulate matter (ENVO:01000060) such as... | depth 10-100 m | reverse complement strand
CCAATAGGATTAACAGGAGCTGCTGGTTCAGACGGAGCTGATGGTCTTCCAGGTCCCAGCTGGACCTTAACAGCACCATCTTTTAATACGAATGGAACGATGGTTGTGAATGGAACCGCAGGTTCAGGTGGGCCAGTAACGAGTACTGCGGGTGCATGGTTACTTGATGGTAATACAAATACGGCTGTCAAAGGATTTGGAACCAATAGCAATACACACGTCGATTTTGAAACAAATGGCATTACGCGTGGAAGATTCTTAAATACGGGTGAGATGCTTTGGGGAAATACAGGGATTATAGCACCAGCTATGGCGGGTGACCCACTTCATTCATATGTTGTAAATAATACGAATAATTGGGCATTTAACGCTATTAATACAACAGCACAAGGGGGTAGTGTTTTTGGTTCAAATACATCAATGGCTAATGCTTTTAGTGGTATTGAAGGTTCAACAAATGGGACAGGAAGTGGTATAAAAGGTATGCATATGGCTATCTCAGGTGGCGGTATTGGTATTCAAGGAGTAACAAATTCGCCTGCGGCCGCTTGGGCAGGGATTTTTATGGGTGATATTGGACTTACGGGTGCGATTTGGAACATATCAGATGCTCGTTTCAAGAAAAATATATTGCCTGTATCGAGCGTGTTGGCGAAAGTCATGGAATTGAAGGTTAAAAAGTATAATATGAGAGCGGATGAATTCCCAGGATTGAGCTTAAATCCAAATAAATCTGAATTCGGTTTTATAGCACAAGAATTAAAAGAGGTATTTCCAGAAATTGTTCAGCAAAAGGCTATTCCTGATCCTTTGGTACTTAACTCGAATAAACAAAATAAGGAAATGGTTGAGGGTTATTATACGGTAAATTATATTTCTTTAGTACCTATTTTAACAAAGGCAATTCAAGAACAACAAAATCAGATTTTAGCTTTAAATGAGCAGATTGGTTTACAAACTCAAATTGATTTCTCAAACTTGACGCAATCGAGAATCATCGCATCGGATAATGCTAGATTAAATTCTGAAAATATTTTCACAGCTAATTTAGATTCTAAGCCATACATTATAGGGGTTTTCGAAATAGATGCTATTGGGAATCAGAAAATTCAAACAAACGGAGTTGTTACTGTTGATGCGGATAACGAGAATGGTCAAATATTAGCAGGAGACCACGTCACAGTTTCTAGTTTAGGAAAAGCTGTTAAATCAATAAACCAGGAATGGGTTTTGGGTGTTGCAGTCGCGAATGAAGCCAGTGGATTGGTTGAAGTAAGAATAGATATCAGATTTAAGCATTAAGCAAATGATGAAAAAGGGTCTATTAATATATATATTCCTGTTTGTTGGCTTTTGGGTCAGCAGTCAAGTAGTGCTTAATAATGGAGCATATATGAATGCGCAATCAGGTGCTTTTATTCATGTAAATGGAAGTGTTGAAAATTCTGAAGGGGAAATCAATATAGATGAAATAGCAGGCACTCCTGCAGAGTTGTATGTTTCAGAGAACATCATTAATAATGATATTTTAATAGCGAATGGATTCATTCGATTAATTGGAAATTGGTTCAACAACTCATCTTTTACTTCTGCAGTTGGTACGGTTTTCCTTGAAGGTACAGATCAATTAATAAGCGGTTCAACTCAAACTAATTTTTTCAATTTGACTTTAGATGGTTCGGGATTCAAAACACAAGAAATAAACGCCTATTCTCATGGAGTTTTAGATTTAAAGCATATAGAACTTCAAACAGAACTTAACACATTTTTTGTCGAGAATACTGCATTGGATGCGGTCCAAAGAACTTCAGGTTTCGTTTCTTCATTGAATGGAGGGTTTTTGTCGCGTCAGACTGATCAAATGTCAACTTATGTATTCCCTGTAGGCTCTAGTTTAGGAGCCTTACGTTATCGCCCAGTAGAACTTTCACCAAATAACCTTTCAAGTAATACATTTGCGGTCAGGTTGGCGAATCTTGATGCCAATCTTGAAGGCTTTGATAGAGGCTTAACGGACTTGGATATATGTGAACTGAATCCGTTATATTACCATCAGATTTCTCGAACGAATGGAGCGGCACCCGTTGATTTGGATATTTATTTTGATGAGGCCCAAGACGGAAGTTGGGGAGGTATTTCAAACTGGACTCAAAATAATACGCAATGGGAATTCATCAGCAATAGTATAATAACGTCAGCTACGCCTTTGTCAATTGCATCTTCTTCAGCTTGGAATGATTTTACAGATTTGCCCTATATATTAACCCACATTAAGGAAGAACCCATTTTTGATTCTATTGAACCCATCTGTTTAAATGCTTTAGCTCCTGTTTTACCCCTCGTTTCATTAAATGGTTATTCTGGATCATGGTCTGGATCAATAGACTCAGGACAATCAGGGCTTCAAACTTTTACTTTTACACCAGACCCAGATCAATGTTCATTACCTACTGAATTGAGTGTATTGGTAATGGATTTACCTGTAATCTCTTCTATTGATGTCACTCAAGAGATAGACTGCTTTGGTGGTTCTGGGGCACTTGAGGTTATCTGTTCGGGAACGGATATGTTGTATCAGGTCAATACGGGGGGTATGTTTAGTTCTAATCAATTTTCTGTAGAATCTGGCATGCAAGAATTTGATGTCATGGACGAATTCGGCTGTATTTCCTCTCAGAGTTATGAATTTATGGAACCTACTGAAATTTTAATGCAGGCTGCAGTTCAAGATATCTTATGTCCAAACGGTATGGGGGTAATAGATTTGACGATATCGGGAGGGACACCTAATTATGATGTGGTTTGGAATGAAATCTTTAATATTGAGGACCCTAGTGATCTAACCCCAGGCACTTATAATGGCGTGGTGACAGATGATCATGGTTGCCAGGATTCTATACAGGTTGATGTTATAGAGGCTTTAAGTAATGAACCGGCTTTTATTATAAATAATTCAGGGACGGCGATTATAAATTGTGTAGTTGCCCAAATTGAAGTGGAAGCAAACGGCGGTACTGATTTTACTTGGTCTGCAGGGTCATCTTTGAGTACTTCTTGGAATGTTTTAACGGAATCAGGAAATTATTCCGTTGATTATATTGATTCGAATGGTTGTGAATTACAAATGAATTTTATTGTTTCTGAAGATTTTAACCTACCTATAATTGCAATTGAAAATGTAAGTAATTTAACCAATCAATTGACTTGTAATGAGCCACAGATTGAACTTCTGGCTTCAGGAGGTGAAAACTTTGTATGGGATACAGATGGGACTACAAATACATCTTTCATTGTAAATGAGGCTGGTGAGTACTTGGTTCTTGGGATGGGTGCCAACGGCTGTGTCGATTCAGCCACGATAACCATCACTACCAATTTTGAATTACCAACCGTAAGCATTCTGAATTTATCAGCTACGAATATTTTGGATTGTAATACATCTACGATTGATCTTCAGGCATTTGGAGGATTGAGTTATGATTGGAATAGTAACCTTGGAGTTAATCCTACTGTCATTGTATCTACCGCTGGTATTTATACTGTTTCTGCCACAGGGATCAATGGTTGTGTAAATTCAGATTCAATTGAAATCATTGAAATTCCGTTACCTACATTGATTGTGAATTCAGAGACTATTTGTTCAGGTGATTCTATCGAACTATTAGCAGAAGTGTCAATTCCTGGAGGGGATTTCACCTGGTCTAATGGATTGGGGACATCTCCTTCAGTTTTTGTATCTCCTATTTCAAATGCATTTTACACTGTGGATTATGAATTGAATGGATGTTCAAGTAATACATCAATAGCTGTTGTTTCTGTCCTTCCAACTCCGGTTGTAACTATTTCAGGTGATAATTCCATCTGTTCTTCTGAGCCCGTTACTTTGACCGGTAATCCATCATTACCTGGAGGAAGCTTCCAATGGTTACTAGGAAATGAGGTTGGGAATTCAATAACATCTTCCCCTTCAGAAACAACTGATTTTGGGTTAGTTTACACCTTAAATGGTTGCCCTTCTGATATTATAGAGTTTACTGTTGAAGTTATTCCAACGCCAGTAGTTTCAGTCTCAGATATTTCTATTTGCATAGGGCAGGAGGGTACTTTAATCGCTCAACCTTCTATATTGGGTGGGACTTTTAATTGGCTTGATGACGGCGCTAGTACTCAAAGTATCTCTGCGTCACCAGATTCCACTACTGATTATAGTGTTCTATACACTTTAAACGGATGTACGAGTCAATTAACGAGTGCTTCAATAATTGTAAATCCAATTCCAGAATTGACAATAGAAGATATTGGAATATGTGAAGGCCAGTCGGGAATCTTAAATGCCGTAGCGTCGATTGAGGGTGGGGCTTATTCATGGCAAGGCTTTAATGAGAGTTCCTCATTTTTAGAAGTGAGTCCATTAATAAGTTCAAATTATTCTGTATCCTATGAATTAAATAATTGCAGTAGTTCAGTTGTAAATGCTTTGGTTACGGTTACAGAGCAACCTCAGTTGTCATATGAAAATCAAGGTATTTGTGAAGGGGAATCAACCTCTATTACAGTAACTCCATCTGTTTTTGGTGGTGAATATTTATGGCTTCCGGGTAATCAGATAACACAAAGTATTACGGTTTCTCCTATCTTAACCACGGAATATCAAGTGATGTATCAAATAAATGGTTGCCAAACCGATTATGAGACGATCACCGTCTTCGTCGATGCTATGCCGCAAACGACCTTTGATGTAAATGTGACTTCAGGATGCCCACCTTTAAATGTAGTATTCACAAATACTACAGACAATACATTGGGTTGTGTATGGTCTATTGCGAGTGAAAGCACCTTTACGGGTTGTGAAAACACGAGTTTCACCTTCTACGAAGAAGGTTGTTATGATATTACATTAACTACAGAAACACCTTTCGGTTGTCCAGGCGTTATGACGATGAATAATTTAATTTGTGTATTACCTAATCCAGAAATTGATTTTTCTATGTCGACCAATCAAATTTCATATGGATCATCTGAAGTTTCATTCGTGAATAACTCGTCAAATGCAGTCGATTATATTTGGAATTTTGGTGATGGATCAACCGATTCTTTATTCAATCCTGGTTCCTATGAGTATGACGTTAATGAGGAAGAGTTTTTTATAGTTAGTTTAACAGGGACTACAGAATTGGGATGTTCAGATAGCGTTCAATTACTTGTAAATGTTAATCAAGATGAAGTGCTTTTTGCGCCAAATGCATTCACTCCGGACGGAGATGGTTTAAATGACTCTTGGTTTCCTACGGTATCAGCCGGAATAGATGAGAATTTCTTCTCTGTGAAAGTCTTCAATAGATGGGGGGAGCTTATTTTTGAGGCGAAAGATTTCTATTCTAGTTGGGACGGAACTTATCAGGGGAACGCGGTTCAAATAGGAACTTATACTTATAGTATACATTACAAAAGAAAGCAGGATGAAGAACGAAAAGTGATTGTCGGACACATTAGCCTTGTGAGATAAACCTTTTGAGGTTTATAAAGATTCTATGAGCTCCTCAAGCTTAATTCCTCTAGACCCTTTCAGTAAAACAGCAAATTCAGTTACTCCTGACATCTCCCCCTTTATTTGAATTACATTTTCATATGAATTTTTGTTATTAATACTTTTGAATATAGGACCAACCGTCATGTAATTAAGTTTATTATCTAGACAAATCCTTAGTATCTTTTGATGCTCTAGAATACTTTCTATTCCTAATTCTAGCATATCTCCTAAAATCACAATTTTCTGGGGATGCTTATAATGAATAAAGCTCTCTAGGGCCAATTTCATACTCGTTGGGTTGGCATTGTAGCAGTCAACAATCAAAAGGTTCCTATCGGTCCTTAAAACCTGCGACCTTTTGTTTTCAGGAGTATAGTCAACAATGGCCTCTGATATTAGGTCTTCTTCAACCTTAAAATACGCTCCAATACAAATTGCAGCTAGGAAATTATAGAAATTATAATTTCCAATCATTTTTGTTGTAAGCCGAGGTGAGTTATAGGAATTATTTTTCCAACTCATTTTAATAAAAGGATCCAAGTAGTGTAATTGTCCAACAACATCAGCCTTTTCTTGTCCGTAAGAAATATTTTGTGTAGCGCTATTAAGTTGGTTTTTAATCAAAAGATCATCTTCATTATAGAAAACTGCACCTTTGACTCGTGCAACTGAGTCATACAATTCAGTCTTTGTTTTTAGAACCCCATCTATATTCCCAAAACCCTCTAAATGTGCCTTACCAACATTGGTTATAATTCCATGAGTAGGGGAGGTTATTGAACAGAGCTCTTTGATGTCCCCGGGTTTGTTGGCACCCATTTCAATAATTCCTATTTCGTGCTCATGGGTTAATCTTAAAAGCGTTAATGGTACGCCTATATGGTTGTTTAGATTGCCAGTTGTAGCCAATGTATTATATTTTTTGGATAGGACACAGTGCATGAGTTCCTTCGTGCTCGTTTTGCCATTACTTCCTGTGATTCCTATAATTGGAATATTCAGGTTATCTCTATGCCGTTTGGCTAAATTCTGCAGAAACTTTAAAGAATCTTCAACATAAAAGACGTGTAGATTATCGGCATATTTTTTTTCGTCTACGATCGCAAATTTCGCCCCTTTTTCAATGGCTTTTGTGGCGAATAAATTACCGTTGAAATTTTCTCCTTTTAAAGCGATAAAAAGAGAGTCTTTTAGTATGTGACGTGTGTCAGTGCAAACACCTGTCGTTTTATAGAATAAGGAGAATAGATCTAACATATTACAAATATGTAAAAAAAAAGCCCGTATTGCTACGGGCTTTTTTTAAATCTTAAATGGTTTTATTTCTTTTTTGAGTTGGCTCTTGAATTGCCTAATCTGTCCATGGCACATCTGAAACCAATCATAGCGGTAGATTTGTCTTCATCTAGAAATCTTCTGGATCCCGGTGATAACCAATAAGCTCTATCAGACCAAGAACCACCCTTGAATACTCGAGATTTATCGGAAATAAGTGTAGTAGGCCATCCACTAACCCCAACATTTACTTCATTTCCTTTTAAATCAAAGTTTTCAAATTCATTCTGGTAAACGGTTTGCTTAGAATCTCTTCTGCCGTTATTAATGTCATCAATTTTCTTTTGATTGCTGTAATAAATAGAAGATTCAAGATCACCGTCGAGATAGTTGATATAATCATCTTTTCGATAATTCAAGCGACCTGCATTTTCATCTTCAGTAACGTTTCTCCACCTTTGCTGCCCCCTCGTTTCGCTAACAAATTCAGTAAGACCATTACGTAAGGTTAATATCCAAGCCGTAATATTTGGGTCTTGTTGATAATTTTTAAATCGAAACTCTAGATAGTCATCTTTGAATATGGAAGAATGATTAAGTTTTGCATCGGTTATCATTTTACCATCTTCTGCATCATTTATATCATATTTTTTTACTAAAAAGTAAATCCCTACAGACTTCAATGCTTCCTCGACGCTACTCACGATGAAAGGATTGTCAGTTGATCCTGGGTTCTCAAGGGTAAGGTTTTCATCGTCAGTTCCATTATACATTTTCCCTTCAAAATGTCCCTTACGGTAATCTTCAATAGAGAGAACGTCACTCTTATGCGCATTTCCAAAAAGGGCAACTTCTAGGTAATGCGAAGCTTTTGTTGCATTACCTTGGTTGTATAAATAAATCGCTGTATCTAAAACACCATTAATGTCATCCAATACGGCAAATTCAATACTATCGTTTTTCGAATATTTATTGTATCCATAAACGTATCCATCCTTGGGCGCGTTGAATTGAAACTTACGCGGGTTTTGACGAGAATTACCTAATATCTGCCCCCTTGTAGAATTGATATAATTAATGTAATCGTCGAAACTCTTTTTATTGTCAAATACTTTGAATTTTTTAGTTTCAATATAATTATTTTCTTGTGTCAAAGAAATCGTAAAATCTCCGGCATCAACAAATGATACAACGATATTACTATCTGTATTCGTACCTAGATAAGGATTCGCATCATGCTGCCAAGCAAACGGTTTTTTTATATCATTTAATTTCTGTGCATTAGAATTTAATTTGACAGAGTCGTCTTTTAAAACTAACCAAACGCCATTCATTTGTTTTAAGTTTTTACTAGCGACAGTGAAATCTACATATTGATTAGGATTTTCTTTAATGTAATTTGAAACATAAGAAGGATCTTGCTTAGCATTTAAATCGTTTACAGCTTTGGTTCCTCCAGTTAAAGAAAGGTATTTCGTTCTTGCGAATTCATTAACAAATTCCTTCATTCCATAAACATCGTAAAGGTTGTCAGTAGCTTGCACAGGCTTGTCATATAGGCCATCAGGTCGCAGTAGTTGTGTGGTGTAAACATTACCTCTAAATGGCATGAATTCATCTGTTTCTTCGCTTGATGTAGGGCGGTAAACATCCATAACCCATTCAGAAACGTTTCCAGCCATATGGTATAAACCATAATCATTTGGCCAAAAATCATCAACGCGTGCAGTAACATCAGCGCCGTCATTCAATGCGCCAGCAACACCCATTAGATCACCTTTTCCTCTTGTGAAGTTAGCCTGTATTGCACCTGCCCATTGGTCTTCCTTACGACGAACATAATGGCCATCCCATGGATAAATTCTTCTAGAATCAATGTTTTCTGATTCAGGATCCAAGTTGCCAATTAATCCTAAAGCAGCAAATTCCCATTCTGCTTCTGTAGGCAGTCTGTATTTAGGCAATAGAATACCATCTTCCATTCTCACAGGTCTGTCACCTAAATTTAAGTCCTTTGCATAAATAGGATCGAAATTAGTCAATTGGTATGGGTCACGAGGAACTTTACGTTTTTTGTCATCTAAGATTTGAGATCCTTTTCCATCATCAACGGTATACCCACCACCTGAATTATCACCTTTAATGGGCTTATTTTTTTTATCTAATCCAGGTTGTCCAACATTCACTGTATAATTTCCATTAAGGTAGTTTTCAGTTGAGAACATGTTTTCTGGAGTGGATGCATATTTATCATCATAATCCTTGTTATAGTATGCGCCAACTTCTAATCCTTCCGCAAAATGCCATTTTATAATTCCTTCTCTAACTAAAATGGCCTCGTTTACACGATCTGTTCTCCATTTACAGAAATCATTGGCTTGTAACCACGATACACCAACTACAGGGTAATCCCTGAAAGACGGATGCCTAAGATAATACTCTACATATTTTTCTCGGTATGATAGTGGTGATCTCCAGACTAATGTATCAGGAAGACATTTTTTATAAATGTGAGGATACGATTTATAATAAACCCTTTTCATCCAATTCATATATTCAGTCCAGTGAAGGTTGGTAACCTCCGTTCGATCCATATAAAAAGAAGAAATAGTAACTCTCGAAGCACTATTATTCCAATCGCCCATCACATCTTCTTCAGTGCGGCCCATCGTAAAGGTTCCCCCCTCCACAAATACGAGACCAGGACCAGTTTCTTGTTCTTGGCTAGGGAATTTTTCAAAACCACCGTTTTTGTAGTTGTTATACTCCCAACCTGTTGACGTCGATCTTTCTTTGGCACAAGAACCCAAAAGGATGGCTGTACTGAAAAAGAAAGCTATTTTAATGTAATTTTTAGTTTTCATGGCTTAACTATAATTAGCGTATATACAATTCTAAAGTTAAAAAACGTTACACTGCCTTAAAATGATGGGCAGGATATTTTTCTAAAGTTTTTCGGTTTTCTTCTACATTTAAGATTGAAACCCATAGAAACTTCATGAGATCCACCAGAGATTCCATTTCCTAATTTGGAGACGGTAATATCATAGCTGTATCCCAATTTAAATTTATCTGTAGTAATACCAAAGCAAAGAATAAATGCATCTCTGTTTCTGTACCAAGCACCAACGGTGAAGTTCCCGTATTTGACATAGGTACCAATATTTAATTCCTGAAATCCATTTTGATATTGGTAAATGATATTAGGCATAATACTAGTTGTACTAGAATACCTTCCTTTTTGCCCAAGTTTTATATCAGCACCAGCATGGGCCGTAAAACGCATCGGTAGCTTAGATTCTCCTAGAATCATAGACTCATCAGGCTGGTTAAGGTGATGTACTGCGCCACCGAAGTAGAAATTCTTACCGAAGCCTACGAAACCTGCAGAAGCATCAAAGTATCCTCTTCTACCATTACCCCTCTGGACATCACCTGTTTGGTAGATGAAACCTCTACGCGGGTCGATCATATCTCCAAAAGTTAGTTTGTCCCAATCTAAATATTTTTGAAACCAAGCTGCTCTTGCCCCAAACATTAGTGAGAATTTTCGATTTACCTTTAAATTATATGAATAAATAGCGCCTAGCATAGTAGTCGATATTGTACCTTGTCCTTGTTGATCGTGCATCGCTAAAATCCCAATCCCACCAGAAATACTTTTAGCATACGTATCAAAAGCCGCAGAATAGGTAACATAATTTCCTGTAAGCTGTGGCCATTCATTTCTGTAGTTCATCGCAAACCTAGGGCAGCCTGAAGAACCAGCGAGGGCAGGGTTCAGATAAATAGGGTTTGAGAAAAACTGCGTGAATGTGGGGTCTTGGGCATTCGCAACCGTAGATGATAATGTCAGTATAAGAAGGATGAGGAGTTTTTTCATAATTTATAATGTTATATATCTTCTAGTTTTCTTGCTCATTGGAGTATTGAATCGCAAGGTGAGTTGATGTGTGAAAAGTTGTTGATTTAATATTGGCTGATAAGCTCTTGTTGATTGAAGGAGAACTGCGAATTGATCCAATGATAATCCAATCGAAGCAGAGTATTGTTCAGCCGAACCATAGGAACCACCAATAAACAGTTTGTCTAGATCGAATGAGAACCCAGCATAATAAGAATTTATTTTTTCACTTGATCTGAAATATAAATACGGATGAAAGCTGATTTTTTCATTTCTGGAAACGTATTGTGTCCCAGCAAATACCGAGTAGGTTGTAGGGATTCTGTAATTTGAGTTTTGTTCATTTTGGTATAAATTTTCCACATGATTAAGAATGTTTTCAGCTTGAAAGCCCACGTAAAACACTTTAGTATTCAAGGTAGCTCCAGCATCTAAGTCACGATACCATAATTTCCTACCAATTTCTTGAGTTGTGTCGAATGAAAAGATTTGGGGAGATGCGCTATTGAATAATGATACGCTGTTGTTATTTACCTTTTCTGCATTTAAAATTTTGTTTCCGATTTTAAGTTTAGCCACGGGTTCAAGGGATATATTTCTTGAAAGTGCAATTTTAGGTGAAAAAGTAAGAGCAGCATTCCAGTCTTTTATTGTTCCACTAGCATAAGTGTCGTAGCTCACTTGAGCACCAATCCCTGACTTTATGGATCTTGCATAACCATCTATGGTAAATTCTTGTGATAGCTTTTGCTGTTCACTTTCCAACCACCGTACCCGAGAAGTAGAAAAAAACCTCGTTTGTGAAACAGATCCTGTAGAGCTAAGGTGGGCATTAGAGGATGAAATCCCTGGTATCATGTAGTAGTGGTCGCGATAGTTGCTAAGTGCTATGCTTTTCGATAATACGCGATCAAGCTTATTAA
>TARA_B110000093_G_scaffold130106_1_pt1 | contig 11707 bp, 12 predicted proteins | sample TARA_B110000093 | Tara Oceans TARA_B110000093 (sample SAMEA4397390) | marine metagenome | biome: Polar Biome; feature: [MIX] marine epipelagic wind mixed layer (ENVO:01000061); material: water (ENVO:00002006), including particulate matter (ENVO:01000060) such as... | depth 10-100 m | reverse complement strand
TCACTTTCTTTCATAAATGGCTTTGAAACTGATTCAAACCTTTTTAACAACTCCTTTGCTTTTTCTTTTGGTATTAATTCCATAATTATAATGTTTTAAAATGTGTGTCTACACTATTCCAATAAGATACCAAGTCTTTAGAATTCATACCTTCTACAAAGTATAATATTTGAGTAAGATGTTTTTGTCCATCTATTAATCCCATTCTTTTACATATATCTAAAGCTTCTTTTTTTTCTGAAGTCATAACTAAATTTAATATTATTTTATAAAAGAGAAGGCCTAGAGGAGTCATAAACCTCCTCTAGTTGGTTGACCTTCTAATTTAATGTCTATCACTGTCCATACTAATATAAATACAAACAAATGCTACACTAAGGGCTATTAAGAGATGCATTTAATACTCATTAGCATCATTCCACTCACCATCATATGATTCCACTTCAATATCTACTTCAACAGGCATTAAATGTTCCCAAAAAGTATCAGTAGTTTCCTGGTTACTTACCGGGGTATTACTAACTACATTGGCCATCATAAAATCATGAAAGTTTTGAGTATCCTGCAACCAATCTTTTGGTGTAGACAATTTTAAAGCATGTGTTACATGATTATAAAAGGTCCATGCATTATCTTCCTCTGTATTATAGTCATAAGAAGATTTACCAATCTCTTTTTTTATAAGAGATACTTGAGAAGAAGATATAAGTTCTTCATCAATAAATAATCTACCTACAATTTCAGATTGCTGGAGCTTACTTAATGAAGTAGCTTTTAATGACTCTTTATCTTTAATAATACGAGTATAATACTTTTCACCATTTTTAATTTGATTACTAAGTTGCATTTTAATGTCATGCTCTGCAGAACCAGTATGCTTTCTTCTGAAATTCATCATGTCTCCTGCTACCATACCATTACTACATACTAAAACGTATGCACCAATAGCACATTGAAATCTTGTACTCTTATCATAAGAGTTTGTCCAGGCAAACATCATCCCTAGTTCCTTTTCATCATTGATTAAATCATCTTGAGATAAAGTAGGATAAATATGATATATGCCTTGTGCTACATTGGCATTCATGTTTGCTCTATATAATTCTTTACGGATAGTAAAACCACTAGCCTCCAATAAATTTTTTGTGTCATCTATCACCTGCTTATGTGATATGACTGTATAACTCTTACCATGGTTAGGTAAGGGTTGGTTTTCTAAATATGTTTGTGTTGTTTCTACTGCTCTTTTATAACGCATAGTTTAAACTTTTGAGGTGTAAATATACAAAATTAATATGGCATAACCAATTAAAAAATATATCTTAATCAATTACTAATTCAACTTCAGCCCATGCAACAAGATGAACAACATTACCTTTTAAATCTACACAATGAGAATACATTCCATCTATATTATTAAAAATTAATATTTGTTCTTCTTGAATCTCTGGAGCTCCAGGTGGGACTTTTATATCAGACTTAACTTTTATTCTAGATCCTCTTGGTACTTTATGTAATTCCATATTAGTTATCTTTTACAAACTGTCCATTAATCATTTTACCAGTACGTTTACTAATAACATGATATGCTGATTCTAGACAAGACTCTAAAGACATATCTTGCATTCTTGCCTGAATAATCAAGGTAACCATAATGTCACCCATAGCATCAATAATTTCAGCACGGTCATCACTGTTGATAGCCGTACAAAGTTCTGTTGTTTCTTCTAAAGTTTTTAATGCTTGAGCCATTGGTGTAGCTTTAGCAAAAATACCTTTTTCTTGAGCCCATCCTTCTACGGCAGCTTCTAATTCAAAATAATCCATTGTTTTTTATTTATTTTATTGTTAGTTTATTAAAATGGCATTCCAGGCATACTTCCCATTCCGGGTACAGCTGCCATTGGATCTCCATTTGATTTAATTAGTGCACATTCTGTTGTAATTATCATACCAGCAACTGAAGCAGCATTTTCTAATGCAATTCTTGTTACTTTTTTAGGATCAATAATACCTGCATCAAACATTTCTACGTACTCATCAGTTTTAGCATTGTATCCTGAACCATCAGGTCTAGATAATACACCGTCTAATTTTACATCAGCACTAACACCTGCATTTTCACAGATAGTTTTAAATGGTGCTTGTATAGCTTTAGACACAATATCCACACCTGTGCTTTCATCTGTACCATAAAGATTAAGAATTAGATTTAATACTTTACCAGCTTTAAGCAATGCAACACCACCTCCAGGAACAACACCTTCTTCAACAGCAGCTTTAGTTGCAGCAAGTGCATCGTCCACTCTGTCTTTCTTCTCTTTCATCTCTACTTCAGAAGCTGCACCAACATAAAGTACTGCAACTCCACCTGCTAATTTAGCAAGACGTTGTTGTAATATTTCTTTATCATAAGTGTTTTCTTCAGAATCTATTTGAAATTGAATACTTTGAACTCTTTCTTTAATTTGATTAACATCACCAGAACCATTAACTATAATTGTTTGGTCTTTGTTAACTGTAATTGTTTCAGCTCTACCCAACATATCTAAAGTAATTAACTCAAGTACGTGACCATCATCTTCAGAAATTATTTCTCCTGCAGTCAAAATAGCAATGTCTTTTAACATTTCTTTTCTTCTTTCACCATATCCAGGCGCTTTTACTGCAGCTACTTTGAGGCCGCCTCTAACTTTATTAACTACTAAAGTTGCTAATGCTTCACCTGCTACATCTTCAGCAATAATCAACAAAGATTTACCAGATTGAGAAACCAATTCCAAAACAGGAAAAAGTTCTTTCAAGTTGGAAATTTTCTTATTAATCATTAAGATATAAGGGTTTTCTAATTCAATAGACATCCTTTCTTCATTGGTAATAAAATGAGGAGATAAATAGCCATTGTCAAACTGCATGCCTTCTACAACATCAACATAAGTTTTAGTCCCTTTGGATTCTTCTACAGTAATTACACCTTGACCACCCACTTTTTCAAATGCATCAGCAATTAAACTGCCAATAACATTATCATTGTTTGCAGAAATACTTGCAACTTGTCTAATCATATCTGAAGAATTGTTAACTGACTGAGCTATTACTTCTAATTCATCAACAATAGCTTCTACAGCTTTATCAATTCCACGTTTTATATCCATTGGATTAGCACCAGCTGCAACATTCTTAAGCCCTTCAGTAACAATAGCCTGTGCAAGAACAGTAGCTGTAGTTGTACCATCCCCTGCTAAATCATTTGTTCTACTTGCAACTTCTTTCACCATTTGAGCACCCATATTTTCAAGAGCGTCTTCTAGTTCAACTTCTTTTGCTACAGTAACTCCATCCTTAGTTACTTGAGGTGGTCCATAAGGTTTTCCAATTACTACATTTCTACCTTTAGGACCCAAGGTTACTTTAACTGCATTAGCTAAAGCATCCACTCCATTTTTTAAACCATTTCTGGCTTCAATATTAAATTTAATTTTTTCTGACATTGTTTAATTGTTTTTTAATAATTCAAGCACCTCTGTTAAAGACTCATGCCTATGGTTGTCTGTTAAGATAATTTTGTTGACATACTCTGATCCAATTATTTTTGCTACTTCATTAATAGCAGAGTAATTTCTATCTTTTAAATCAATCTGCTGGTTATCTCCACATAGTATCATAGTAGAATCTTTACCTAACCTTCCAAGAACCATTGCTAGTTGTGATCTGGTTAAGTTTTGAAACTCATCTATAATAACTATTGAATTATTAAATGTTCTACCTCTAAAGTGTGCAAGAGATACTAATTCAATAGACTCATCTGTTTCCATCTTTTCTAGTATAGCAGGTTTGTTATAAACCTTTCTCATATTAGATCTAATAGGAACTAACCAAGGTTCCATTTTTTCTTTCTCTGAACCTGGAAGAAAACCATTATCTTCTGTAGACACTGTTGGCCTAGTTATGATAATCTTATTATATTCTCTTTTAAAGAACTGATCAAGTGCTATTTGAGTAGCAAGTAGTGTTTTACCACTACCTGCATTACCCACTACAAAATTAAAAGGATGTCTTAGTATAGACTCCTTTGCTAATTTTTGCTCTTCAGATAAAGTTATTGAAAACTTCACTGTTCCTTTTGGAGCTTTTTTTTCTACGTTTTGCTGTGCCATTAAAATAATGTTAATTGATTAGTTGGAACGTTAATTATATTATTAATTTCCTGCTCTATAGCTTCAAGATAGTATTTTTTATCAATATTATAGTTCTCCCATTTGGGTTCAAGCACCATATCATTGTAAACACTTTGTAACCACCGGCCTGCTTCTAATTGTATTTCTCTTTGATCTTTTTTATTTACTTTAATTATCTTAATACCATCTTTAGAAATAAAATATCTGTTGATTTTCTGAAGGTTCTCTTCATTATATTCACCATTCTTAATACTTCTTGCTACCTGTTGCCAATCACCTTTAGATTTACCACCTATACAATAGTCTAAGATATTTTTATTAGTTTCAATATATTCTTCAGGAAGAGTATTATGAACAAAATAATAATAAATTGCTTTTGGTATAACTAGTTTAGATTTATTTTTATGCAATTGCAGATCATGAAAGTCAAAACGTCCCTTAAGTTTAACTGGAGCAAAGCTAAACTTATCATTTTCTACTTTAAATAGATAATGAGGTTGACTTTGCTTAAGCTCTCTCCATGCTGATATATCAACTTGTTTCCAATTATTGATACCAATGTAGTTGTTTACATCACCAATAACCATTTTCTGATACTCATCATGTTCTAAGTTAAGATTGGTTTTTTCTTCCCATTCTTTACATATAAGCATGTATTCATCATAAAAGGCTTTTGGAATTATAGTCTCTACACCATCAGTGTTTTGTAAAAGAGCAACTGCGCCTGGTATTCTTTCCATTATTTGCTCATAAAGCATCATTAAGGATAGTTGACCATTAATAGTAATCCTCATACAAAGCTCAGGATCATAAAAGAAGCTGTTCTCATCATTACTAAGGCCAAAAGTAGAATTAAGTATAATCTTATATACATAGTTCATTGGATTGCTCTTAGGGATCTTCTTACGCTCTTCAAAAAACCACTCATACTGATCACAGAATTCCTCTTTAGGAAAATGACCAGGAGACCACTTATTTTTTATAGCTAAGTTAGGGTAAAATGAAGTAACATCTGAAGACATAATCATCATGTCATCATCTGGTTCATATATACCTTTCTTAATTGCACCATGAGCACCACCTAAACCAAAATGTGTTTCAACACCTTTGTACTTTATGTGATATTTAAAGCTACCCTTAAGACTTGCAGCATTTACTTCTAAAGATGCAAAACGTTGAAACAATGTTTTAAATTCCTGAGATGTAAAAGAGATGTATGGTAATATTATATCTTTTATCTTAATAGTATCCCTGTATGTTCTTAATTGTTTAAGATCTCTTTTAGGTATATTTAAGTTTCTAGATAAATAATAACCAAATATTTCTTTACTGATTCTTGGCTCTGAAGCACTGAACATGTCAATACCATATGTCATAGTCAATTCTTTTCTTAAACCTACTTGAGACTTTGATCTATTATAAATTTCTTTAGTTGACTTTACATCATTAATACAATACTCCAGTATAGTATCTAAATCTTCTTTGGAAGCAATCTTGGTTTCATGATGAATAGGCATATCAAGTATATTTTGCCAATCCATACTATACTGTATCCATTTAAGACTAGAACGTTTAGCAGGGTTATCCCAGTGATGCATTTTAAATAAATCTATTTGACCTATCTGCATTTTCCATTGAGGATAATCACTAAACTCTTTGTTGTTAGATCTCTGTATACACTGTTGTGCATACTGATAAATTATGTGAGCAGTTTTATGACCATTAAGGTCAACCCACTTTCTTTCATTGTCTAATATATAATGAGTGATTTGTGCATCAAATGCTAATCCATTATAGGATATATGCCACTCTTTCTTATTGATATTTTCTTGTAGAAAACTTATAAACTCAGTTAAATCATTTCTTAATCTAGATATTACAAATATCTTAGTTTCTGTTGTTTTGTAGTTTTCAAAAACACCAGTAAAACAATCATAAAGTGTTTCATAATCCATTACCCAATGTTTTTTATCCATCTCTTTTTCTTTTTTTATTTTTAAATTCCATAAGGAGTCAATTTGGTACCTTAGAATTATTTTATTTATTACAGCCAAAAAAAGCCCAAATTAATGGGCTTCTTTAGACTATACGGTTAGTATCCTAATTATAAGATTGGAATTTACTGACCAGGTACTATTAATTTAGAAACTTTTGTCTCTTTAGATGTATCTACAAAAAAGCTTTCATAGTCAAATGACTCAGCATTTATTGCAAATATATTTATAAAATCTTTGATGTCTAGTTTATCAGAAAGGTAAAACTCAGAAAATGTATCTACAAGTCTTCTTTCTTCTTTAACTGTTTTACCAGTCTGTGGGTTAGGAGTTTTCAACCTCATTGGTTGTCCATCATCATCCAGTTTTGGTACCATGTGGTAAGATTGTTTCATCACTTTGCTGATGACAGCTAAAATACTTGACGTTGGGTCAAACATAGCTTCTACGTATGGTGAGTCACTACTCACGGGTATTAATGTAAATGATTTAGCATTTCTAAAACTAGAAGAAACTATCATCATATTTTGTCCAATTTTTGACATATTGATTTTTATTTAAGCAAATATACATTACATTTCTTTAATAAAGAAATTAATGGATTATTATTATTATTTAACATTTCTTTTTCTAAATTAGGTGGTGTACATAATTCAAACACTTTTTCTAAGACTTCTATTTCAACATTTAACATTTCTGCATACTCTTCATGGTATCCTTCTGGTGATAAAAATACTTCTATAAAATCAGAAGACTTGGTATCATTAAAAAAATCCATTATAATTATTTTAGATTCAAGAGTAAACTTTGAATATTTACCATTAATAAATTTATCAAAATCACTTTTTAAATCACTAAAATCAAAAACAAATAAATGATTATTGTTTCCAAGATCAATATATTCATCAAACTTAGAGTGACTTTTTAAATATTTATTAATGAATACTTCAAAGCTGTTGCACATTTTAACTTGATATTTACACAGAAGTCTATAATCTTCAAAAGAATGCACATATTCCAAAGCTATATAAGTTTGCTTTGGAACATATGCTAGGCCTTTCTTTAACTCCAATAAAGGATAAAGAAAGACTCTACTCTTCTGAAAATAATCTGTATATACAGAACTCATAGTTATAATTTAACTTTTCCAGCTAAGAACTCATATGGTAATGAATAATTTCTTTCATTATAATGAAACTCTGCAGCTTTTATGACATTTAATAAACCCATAGCCCATTTGTTTAAAGTTTCATCAGTAACATCAAAAGGATACACCTGACCATACTTATCTACAACTACAAATTTAAAAAATATTTTATAAGAATCTATATCTTCTACTTCTTTTGACATATTTTCATACACTAATTTAGAATATATAGCTGCTTGTAACCAGTAGTTATAAAACTCAACTGTTTCTCTGAAGTCAGCAATTGTTTTACCTGTAGTTTTCAAGTCACATATAGTTATTGTCTTATCAGTATGATTGACTTTGTAATAATCTATGTAACCATGCAAACCAAAAGGCATGTTAGTCAAAGTTGAACTCAAGTACCTTTCTGCATGCGTTTCTATTGGATCTAATTCAAAGTCTGTTTGACTTTCTTCAAATATAGCCATAACATCACTGTTACTTTTAATATTCTCTGCTTGATCCTTACATCTTAGTAAAGCATCTTGATCAACAACATCAACATTAGAGTTACTTAAAAACTTCCAATATGGCTCATTGTCTTCTGTTCTAACTTTGGCAATTCTTGATTCATCAACTTTAAGAGATTGGAATAAATTCAAATTCTTAAGTGAATCTAAAATTGTTTCATCATCACAAGCAGCTAATGTTTTTGCATCAGTATGAAAAGACATATCTTTCAACACCTTTCTAATGTTATCACTGGGACTTTTACCTGGAACAATGTTAAACTTTTCATCTAACTTTTCAGGTTCAAATACTAAACAGTGTACAAGTTTACCTTCTACAAGATGTTTATCTGTTCTAACCTCACGGTCATTCAATATATAATCCTTGTAAAATAAGGACGGGGAAAACAATAATTTATTTAGAGAGGAGTAGCTAAACTTAAACTTATCATTTGAGTAAAACTGCTCCTCTTTTTCTATATTTCTAATCATTAATTGAGTTATTAAATTCTTCTTTTATTTTTAAATTATCAAAAGCTACTTCAAATACTTCACTTGTTGGGCCAACAGCAGTACCTAAAAATTCATTTAATAGCTTTTCTCTAGTTTGAGTTGCCAAAAACTCAGTTAACTTTCCATCTTGAACTAAGTTTTTTATAAAGCTATTATAAGCATACATATTACTTATACTATGACCACCTTCATAAGACTTAAGACGAGATCTCAATGCTTTTACATTAACACTATTCCAGTTAGTTGTATCTTTTAACCAATCATAATGCCACCAATATAAGCTAGATACTAGATCAAAAGATTTTTCTACATTGCAATTAGCAAGCATTTCCAAACCTAAAGTTCTATTTTCTCTATCATTACTCAGGATCATACCTTTAACTTGATCATACTGATCATTGTCTAATACAGCTAGATCTTCATCTATAATATTTAAAATATCTGTATCTAGAACAACTGTTGCAGCAGGATTAAGGATATCATTAAAAGCCTTAGTGTTTATTTTTCTAACCACTAAACTTCTATTTTTATCCTCTAATTTATCTTCTAAATTATTAATAGCTGTAGTAAATAAAGCTTTAAAAGTAGTATAAGAAGAAATAGAATAATAAGGAAAGTCTATTTTTATTATATGATCATTAGAATTCATCATAGAAAATTTAATTCTTAGCTTTTCTAATAAATCATCAGATAAAACATTTTGCTCTTTTAAACTTTTACATAGTGAGTAAAAATTACCAACAGAAAGATAACCACCTCTCCACTCATGGTCTATTATGTTTCCTATATGCTGTAAAGAAGTAACATGTATATCAGCTTTATCAGGATTTCTAATAACTTTGATATCAAATCTTTCTTTTAATAAGTCTACTTTTTGTCTAGGTAGATTTAGATTACTATATCTATAGATCTTTTTATCTTGTAAGTTTAAACTTTGTTTTTGAACAAATAAATTTGACAAGTTAAGTTCATCAGCTACTACTTTATCAAAATAATAACTATTAGTTGAACCTAAATAAATGTCTTCACTTTCATCAATTTGCATACACTCTTCTGGTAACTTTGTAAAAGCACCATCAAATGTTTTAAAATTTACATTAATTATTTTCTTCATTTTTTTCTTTTATTAAATATTGTTGATATTCTTTTTTAACAGCCACTTTAAAAGTATAAAGGTCTCTGTTGTGTATACTAATCTCTTGTCTAACAATAGGTTCTAAGTATCTAAAAGTTGTTTTATCTAACTTTCCCTCTCTTTCTAACCAAAGTATCATATCCTGAGCACTTTTTCTTTCAAGTGAATTAAAATTAGATGCTTCAATCCAATACTTTAAATCTTTGTCTCTATTGTCAGCATATGTTATTTGATTACAGTCTTGTGCAAACTGCCACAGTAAGTGATAGTTTTTAGTATAATCTATAGTTGGTATAATTTTAAGAGCTAAAGCCCTAGAATCACCGTAAGAATTTATTTGTGCTTTAAGATCAATAAGTAATTGTTCATCAAGAATCATTTTATTAGCTGAACTATGTAATACAGTCTCTGGATCAATTACACTTACATTAGTTGTATCAATAAGGTGAGCTAAATTAATAGCCATCCCGGTTAACATCCACTCATCATAAAGACTATTTTCAATATCCAAATCATAATACCTTACACTGTCAGTAAGCTTAGGGGTTAATAAAACTTCTAAACCTGAGTTGTATATTTCTATTTCTTTAGAATGTGTAGCAGAACTTCTACCCTTAGTAGTCTCATAGTTCCATAATTTATTCATCATTATACTAGAAGGTATATTCTCTGCGTTTGATAATTTAGAACCTTCTATTTCTTCATGTCCTATAATTAAATCTGCTAATGTGTAATCATTAGTAACAGTTATACCGTGCTCTTTAAGAGCTGCTTTTAATCTATCCTGAGATACAGTACACTTAGGCAATATAAAAGCTTTCTTCTTTGATATAAAAGTAGTACCACTTTCTGTTGGTACTGTTAGTATAGTGTTTATTTTATCATATGTAGTTTGATCTTGAGTACATAATACTTTATCTATTCCCCCTGAAGTAGAAAGGACACCATAAATAGTGTCCTTTTCTAATCCAAAGTAAGCTAAAGCATCAGTATCAAAATCTTGATATACTGATTTGTTTGCCATTGTTTTTTTATTTCATTGTCATTTTTACTATCTCCGGGTTCATCATAAGCTTGTTAAATTTAGCTTTGTTCCCACTAAAAATACTTCTAACTACTAAATACTTTAAGTCATTGGTAAAGTAATCCTTAGTACATAAACTAATTAAACGATCACTTATCTTTTGACTAACTGTATTTTCCTTAGAATATACTACTGCATAATTAGCCAAACGTGTAGCTAGTGTAGATGCAATATCAGCACGGTATGTATCATCTTTTCCAACACAACCTCTAAGCTCACCTAAGATGTATGATTCACTATCATGAGTCAATAAATCTTTAGGTGTTACCAGTTTGTCCAGTTTATTATTAATAAAAGTAGTAAACATAGAAGCAAATGTGTCTCCTACTGAACCTTCACCAATCATCTGAATCATACTAAGGTTATCTTCAAAAGATTCAAAACTTGATATAGCATTAAAGAATGTAGTTATAGATCTTGCATTAGTTTCTTGCGTTACTAATTCAGGATTCAACAATAAAAAGTTGATACACCTTGAATCTACACCTGCTTCTTCCGCCCATTGAGCCCATACATTAACATCAAACTTAAGATTTGCAGTTACATATCTAGTTTTCTGTGCACTATCTACACTGTTAACCATGTAGTCACCATTATCCGGATTAGCTGTTAATATAATATGCCAATCTCTTGGAAGTGTCCATGAAATATAAGATTGTCTATCAATCAATTCCATACATGCTTGTATAAATCTTACATCAGCACGGTTCCAATCATCTAATAATAATATACCACCTTCTTTAGCATCTGCAATCCACTCTGGTGGACAATAAGACATTCTGTTCTTACCTGTCATTTTGTATCCTGTTTTAAGATACTCTTGTACAGCAAGTTCATCTACCCACAAACCAACTTTTTTTGTTTTTGGCTGTTGTATTTGTGTTAAATTAGATGATGCAGCTGCTCTTTGTGCTGCAGTATAAGATATGTCATTTGTCTTTTGAGAAACTGCTGTTTCTTTATACATCTGAAATTGACGTACAGGAAAACCTACTAAGTCACCCAACTCTTCTATCTGTGCTAAGTTTAACTTAACAAAGTTTAAATTATTTTCCTTTGCTAGTTCTACTATAGTGGAAGTTTTACCAATACCGGATTCACCAACCACTTCTACTGACACTGATTGTTTACCCTCTGCTTGTAAAAATCTATTATTCTTAATGAT
>TARA_B110000093_G_scaffold29905_1_pt1 | contig 11785 bp, 8 predicted proteins | sample TARA_B110000093 | Tara Oceans TARA_B110000093 (sample SAMEA4397390) | marine metagenome | biome: Polar Biome; feature: [MIX] marine epipelagic wind mixed layer (ENVO:01000061); material: water (ENVO:00002006), including particulate matter (ENVO:01000060) such as... | depth 10-100 m | reverse complement strand
AGTCTGTGGCGAGTCCCTTTTTAGAGGTACTTAAACGCGATATTCGTCTGCGGGGTTATTGCGTCCACACCGAGAAAACCTCTCTTTAATACATGCGCTTCTATATTGTCTTTATAAGTAAACGCCACCCCAATAAGGTCGTGGCCCCAGACGTTATGGCCATGTGCAGTCTATTTAGCCAAAAGAGTCGCCAGTCCGTTTGGCAATACCCCTCTATTGGATTGGATGCATGTCGAAAGATTGACGATCAAAATAATCAATTCGATTAGGGACTGTTTCCCATATTTTGAGTTCAAGCGCAGTTGGAATTCGATCTGATCTATAACGAATGGCCAAATAAACAAGAAAGGTTTCTGCAATATCTTCTCTCGTCGGGTTGTCACGTGCATACGTAGAGATGAACCTGTTGTCAGCGGTTTGCGCAGACAACCAGCCTGGCGCAGAGGCATGGGTTGCGTCTAACGAGCTGTGTGACGCTTCATGAACCAATGTCTCTTCTAAAATGCCGTCATTAGTGTACAACGCAGCCTGACCCGTATGTATAAGGATATTGTTGTTGCCACCGCCGAACAGCTCTACTCCCTTATGTATCCATACCGTTTCCACGTCTTTGCGTAACGCCCCAGGCAGCCTACCTATCTCTTCGGAATACCGGTTCGCTTCTATCTCTGCGTTATTCTCGGAGCCGAATTCCGAATTTACCTGAACCTCAATGATTCGGCCATCGTCATACATGGCGTTAAAGAGAAAAACATCAACAGTAGAGAAACGGTCAACGCGCCTATCAAACATTTCACGAACGCCCTCACCTTCATATGAAAGACTCAAAAAAGATGTTTTATCACTACTAATGATGATATTGGGGTCGAGAAAGATCGTTCCAGCATAAGGAGGCTCAGCCGTACTGTTATCTTGTGAACCCTCCATGCCATCGTCATCTTGGGGCGCACCTCCCCCACCACAACCTGCCAATATAAGCACAACGATCAATAGGAAATTTTTGTACTTGTTCATGGCTGCTCTCTAGTTGTCGGGTGATCTGAATCTATGCTCATTTAGGCAGCACCTAAAACCCACAGTTGTGTAAAAAACTCAGGCGCAGCCTTACGAAAGGCCGGCATGCTGCCTGTTGTACTACTGAAGCGCTTTGCGGATGTCTTGATAATCATAGCTAGTAATTTCATAAGGGTGATCGTACGGATCTTTAAAATATATAGACCAAGAAAGGTCATGATCACTTTCTTTATAATTGATGCCATGACTGTCCAAATTGACCTTCCACGCAAGGTAGTTTGCCGCGTCAACTGAAAAAGCAACCGTCGTAGTCACCACAGATTGACCTTCGAAAAGCGCTATATGAACACCACCATTTTCAATTGCTAGTGGGCCACCATCAGTGAACCAGGATGCTAAAGACTCAATGCGAGTAAACCCAAGTACTTCTTGGTACCAATGCTCCGCGTCTAAGCGGTTGGGAACGTAAACATGGATGTGATCGATCTTTTCTAACTCAGGCATTGTTAGGCCTCCTTATCCTCTCAATGGGAGCAGCTCCCGCAGTGCTGGGCTTGCATGGCAGTCCCGCAGACCTCAAAGATAAGACCCCGCAAGCTAGTACGAAACCACGGGTTGGGTGAAAAAGAGCATTGATTAGAGAGAAGTGCATCATCTGCGAGACCAAATTCCTTTTCGGCGTGTTGGACTTTAAGTGTAGTCGAAATTATGGGGTGGTGGGTTTTGGGCTCCTTGGATTAAAGGGTAGCGTCGCCCTTAAGTTGATCGGCCGTTTTAAAAATCAATCGCCTTTGACCCCATTGATCTTTTATCGACCAGCTATGTGGCATGTGGGACAAAACGAAACATAAAAAATGCACAGGTTGGCGATATTGTAAAGCCCAACATGCTTAATGCAAACTCACCTGTCATACGCTCCAGTAAAAACCCGAGAATTGATGACATAAGCGTTAGGGTATAGGATATATAAACCGACGTTTTTCCGGTCTAGAGAAGCATCATACCCGAAGGCTCCTCACTCGTTTGTCGTTCAAGTCACAGTTTTCGCCGTCGGACAGGCCATGAGCACCTGACCGAAGCGCTTCTTTTCTACCATTGGCATTGTCGCTGGCGACACCGTGGCCGCCGAGGAAGTCACCTCGACGATCCTGTTTGAACGGGTTAAACGACTGAGGGGCGACGCGCTTTAATCGCGACTCGCTGCGGTCACCCAGTCGCCGATCGAGCGCTCACGTCCTCTCTGCAGCCGGCCTCAATTAGTCAGAGATACCATGAGCTCTAAACATAAACACGTATTCCTCGGCATAATCTTTTAAACGACCGTATCGACCGCTGTTGGAAAAATGCCCCGCACCCATATTGATGCGCATGACCAATAAGTTGTTATCGGTTTTCATCTCGCGCATTCGCGCTGTCCACTTAGCAGGCTCCCAATAGGTCACCCGAGGGTCATTGAGACCGCCGCTGACAAACATCGGCGGGTACTCTCGCTTCTCAATATTGTCATAAGGCGAATAGCTTTCAATCAACGCATAGTCTTCAGCACTGTCGATGGGATTACCCCACTCTTGCCACTCAGGAGGCGTCAACGGTAAACTTGCATCGAGCATGGTGTTTAATACATCGACGAACGGTACACCTAAATTGACCGAGCGCCATAGTTCCGGCGCCTGTATAACTGCCGCCCCCATTAATTCACCGCCGGCACTGCGGCCCGAAATCGAAATATTGCCAGCGGCCACATATTTTTCATCGACCAAATGACGGGCAGCGTCAACGAAGTCATTGAAGGTATTGGTTCGTTTCTTCAATTTTCCGTCGAGATACCAGTTGTAACCCATCATCGACCCTCCCCTAACATGGGCAATTGCATAGATAAATCCGCGGTCTAAGGCGCTCAAACGGCCGCTGGAGAAACCCGGCGCAATAGTCGCAGAATAGGCCCCATAGCCATACAGCCAAACCGGTTGGCTGGCATCTTGCTTCATACCTTTCTTATACACCAGAGAGATCGGCACTTTGGCACCATCTCTTGCAGTCGCTAAAATCCGTTTGCTCTGGTACTGAGACTTATCATAGCCCGAAGGGATATTCTGCACCTTGCGAGTCACCAACGTTTTATCTGTAAGATCATAGTCATAGACCGTACTCGGGGTGATCATCGACTCATAGGCCAAGCGCACAAAGTCTTGGCTAAACTCAGGGTTAACGCCAAGGTTGGCAGTGAAAAGCTCCTCGGGAAAAGCCACTTCATGGCTGGCACCGCTATAATCTCGAATATGGATTTTTTCTAAGCCTAGGTCACGCGACTTGATCACCATAAACCGGTCGAACACCTGCATGCCGAGGAGATAGGATTGATCCGACCCCTCAATCAGAGTTTGCCAATTTTTCTGGGCTGGATCTTCATCACTGACTTTAGCCAGGCGAAAGTTCTTATGGGTATCGTTAGCTAAAATATAGAACTCGCCATGCGCATGGTCGATCTGTTGAGTAAAGCCATCGTTTCGGCTCACTATTTGCAGCGGCTTAGCGTTAAAATCAGCCGGTATGACATAACTCTCTTGTAGTTCACCTTGCCCAGATACGATCACCAAAAACTCTTCACTGCTAGTTTTACCAAACCCAATAAAAAACCCATCATCCTCTTCATGGTATATGGTTTGGTCCTTACTTTGATCTGTGCCAAAGGCATGAACTTTAAGATTTTTCGAATGCCAGCGATCAGGCTCCAAAAGTGCGTACATAAGCTTGGTTCCATCAGAACTAAACTCTAGCTCACCTTCCACATCATTTAACACATCATCAAGGTATTGGCCTGTTTTCAGGTCTTTAACTTTGACCTGATAACGCTCATCACCCGAGGTATCATAAGAGTAGGCTAAATATCGATTGTCTGGGCTAATCTCCCAATCACCGATCACAAAATAGTCGTTACCAGATGCCAGTGCAGTTTCATCGAGAAAAATCTCCTCATCCCCGGTCTTTAGGTTTTTACGCGTTCGAGTACGATACTCTTCCCCAGGTCGATAAAACCATTGGTATTCATAGCCATTGACAATATAGGGTACAGATGTCTCCTCTTCGTCTGTTCGGCCTTTAAACTCTTGGAAAACGGTTTCTACCAACTCAGCATTTGGCTTTAAAAACTGCTGATAGTAAGCATTCTCTTCCTCGAGATAACTAATTACCGGCTTGTCATCAACCGTTGGGTAGCCTTGATCTTTTAACCAATGATAAGGATCACTCAGGGTACGCCCATGATATGTGGCGACAAAAGGTACCTGCTTAGCCACGGGCGCAGCGGTCTCTAATTCGATCAATCTGGAAAGGTCTAATGTTGGCATAGAAAGTCCGTTATTGTGGGCGCAGCCAGCTATCGATAGGACTGTCACCAATACCGAAAATAATAATGGGGTAGTGAAATTCATATTTATTATCCTTGTAGGTTAACCGAAGTGTAGACCATCGGCTTGTTTTGCCTCGCCATATCTTAGTAAAGTCTCTTAACTTCCTTCAATACCGCGATATGAGTCCCAGCGCAGAGGCAGCTTATCGCCCCAATTGACATATAGATCGTGACATCGGTATGTGTTGTTGTCTGCCAGCTGGTATCGAAGAGGGTAAAGCCGATTGACTTTATAGTCTGTATCTCAGAATGCCTTGAATGAGTTCAGTCGCGCCTGCGCGAACGGGGTACAAATATGAGCACGATAAAGGTAATCAACAGGCAGGTGCGAACGCCCGACAACGGCCTTTATTTTGCTGAGAGTTGTTGCATTAGGCCAGCGATATCTTCGACATGCCACATCTCAGTTAACTTGCCGTCCTTAGACCTCCAAATCTCAATGCCTGCAATTGTAAACGGCAGCGCCGGGGCTTGCGCAGGAATCTGAAACAAGGCGTCCGTATTAGTCCCTTCATAAGACCAGACCACGATAGCGGTGTCGTCCCCAGATGGCAGGATCATGTCGATATTGTGAACTGAGTCTGGTGCCCCCTCAGCAAGCAATTGATAAAGAAGGCCGTATGGAGCATCCGATGGAATTGCTGGATTGGGGTGATGATCGACAAAGTCTGCGGCGTAAAAGGCAGTCAGATCAGAAAACTTGAATGGCCGCGCATCAGCAACTTTATAGAAATCTTTAAGGAGTAGCACGGTGTCATTAGGGGTGCTCGCTTGAGTAGCTCCGACCGCGTCAATCAGATCATTCATATGGTCCTCTCCGGTGATGTAAATATTGGGTATTAATGGGCATGAGCCATATCTATATATAGATTAATAAATAACAGATGTTACATTAATAGGTTAAAAATGCTGCCCATGCAAAATTGAGTATAAAAATATAAACAGTCTGAAGTATCTGACTAAAAAAGCCTATCCACCAAGAGTGCCCAGACGCATGGCTGGCATGCAGGTATTGTCAGTCTTCGGCCATAAATAGAGTCGGCAAACATTATAACGACATCAATAGTCGGATAAGCCACCACTGGATAGTCTCTGTTTTTATGTCTTCTTTAAATACCTGTCATAGGGAGCCAGAAAAGCCAGCAGCCCAATCGCCGCGAACAAAAGCCCGATAGATATATTTAGCATCATTGAATAATCACCATGGGTATCATAAGACAGACCAAACACATAGGGACCAAGACCGGTTCCCAGCATATAGGCGCTAAACAAACAACTGAAGATGATCGCAAAATTGCCAAGGCCATAGTACCGGCTCACCATGTAGGCCATTAAATCAGTCTCTGAGCCCACGCCAAATCCGATAAACAGCGCGGCAATAAAATACCCAGGCAAAGATTCCGTATGGGCAATTAGCACGAGCCCCAAAATCGCAAACCCAAACACCAGCATCGCCAGTTTTGGAGCAAAGATATGATCCAGAAAGTAGCCGACACCGAGTCTTGCGACCATCATACCAATACCGATTGAGGATGCGACCAATGCCGCAGTGGACGTATCTATACCCCGGTCTGTTAGCATTGCAATCAAATGCGTGAGGGTCCCAAACAATGCAAATGCGACGCTGAATATGACGATGAACAACAGACAAAATGTGGGTGTCTTGACGGCATCCAGTAAACTCAAGTTACCCTCGACATGGGTCGATTCGAGCTTTTCTTGGTCATCGCCACTGCCGCCATCCATATGCAAACCAATATCTTCAGGTTTATCTCTAATTAAGAAGACTACGGCTGGCAAAACGACGACCAATATACAACAACCTAGGACGTAATATCCCATCTGCCAGCCGCCCCGACTCACGGCAACAGTGGTAAGCCAGGGTATCAGAGCAAAACCCACACCCATGCCGGCAGCAGCAATGCCGATAAATAGCCCTCGTCGTTTATCGAACCAGCAGGCTATTACTCGCACGTAGCCGACCGTGTTGGTGGGGGCGCCAACAATAGCGCCAATGATAAGCATCATGTAGAACAGCGGCAGGCTTGAGATATACAACGGCCCAGTCAATATGACTATAACCGACAGAATGACAGACAGGGTTAAAATCCGCTTTGAGCCATACTTGTCAATCAGATGGCCGGTGGTCAACATTCCGACGATGATGCCCAGGGTCAGACAGGTCGCCCCAAAAGAGACTTCGCCACGACTCCAACCGAAGGTGTCGGACAATGGCTTGACCAAGGCCCCGAGACTCGCGAACAGCACCGCGCCGGTATTCCACATCAGGCCGAGAAAACAGCCCAGAACCACGGTCGAGCCAAAAAAGAACGGAGTTTTTGAACCAGAATGCTGCATAAGATAAGTACCCTTAAAATCCATTTTAATCTAATCGGCTAATCCATAATACCGTCTTAGGCGGCGCTCGATACGCACTCATTACAGGCATGTCTGCACAATAGGCAGTAAGCATGCGCTAGATCCAAAACCATCATTGACGGCCTAACAATGACCTCTTGCAAGAATGCCTAACTAGCATGGGGAGTAGAAAGTGAAGCAGCGGCTCCGGCATCCGATAACCGCTGTCACACAAGACTCCCTATCACCAAGGGATCAAAAATCCCAACGTACAGACGCGCCATAGGTACGAGGTAATCCCAGATATTCCATGGTGAATGCGTCGAACGATAAGGTCGTATTTTTATACACTTCATCGCTCAAGTTTTTACCCCAGATTGAGAGTACCCAGTCATCAAACTCATAAGCGGCAGAGAGGTTGTACAGGGCGAACGATTCTTGCTCGGTACCCTCCGTGGCGCCGGCATCCGGCTCAAAATAATAGTTGTCAGTCCAGGATGCATCTAGGCGAATACGCAACAGCCCCTCCGCCACAGGGCGGGCAAATTCGAGGGTACTATTAAAGGTATTTTCTGGAGATCTAACCATGGTGTTGCCAGAGTAATCTACCGTCGCGTTGAACACATAATTATCATATTTAGCGTCGAGATAGGCGTAGCCCGCGTGCCATGTCAATTCATCGGAGAGACTCAGGCTACCATCAAACTCAAATCCGCGCACGGTGGCCTCGGCAGCATTCAAGGTAGTGATCGCCGGAGCGCCGCCGGCTCCTGTGGTGGTTTTAGGAACCTGCATATCCGTGTAGTCATAGGAGAAATAATTGATATTGGTGCGCAAACGTTGATCAAACCAGGTCGCTTTGAGGCCGACTTCATGAGTTTTAACATTCTCGGGCTCAAAGGTTTGGCTAGCGTCGAAAGCATTGAATTTCGCGAACTGAAAACCACCGCTCTTAAATCCTGTGCTGTAGGTGTAATAGGCCATTACATCTTCGGACAATTTGTAATCGAGAATCAGCTTAGGGTCAAAGGACGACCAGCGTCGGCTCAGCGTCACATCAAAGGGCGCGACAATGGGTGGCACACCATCGTGGCTAGACCAACCACTGGAGTGCAATTTTTTGGTATCTCGGGTGTAGCGCGCGCCCACGGTGAGCGCTAGCCGCTCGGTAATATCGATGGTTGCCTGTCCAAAGGCTGCGTAACTGGTGGTATCCACATCGACGATTAACATATTATCTACATGCCGTTCACCTGGTTTAATCGGTGCTACCGGGCCACCGGCTCCACTCGAGGCAGCCATCTGGGAAAACACAGATTCTAGACCGCCGCGCAAATTTTCAGTGCGAATAGGCTTTTCGTTCAGATAATAAAGTCCGCTAATCCATTCCACCCGATCGTCGAATGTAAACGCCCCACCAGGTATCGAAGACAATCGAAATTCTTGCGTGAACTGTTCGGCTTGTTCGTCGGTGAGATGCTCGATGGAGTCGATGGATGTAGAATCGAGATCTCGCGCCTCGACCATATCCGAATCAAGATAAGCGGTGATACTGGTCAGAGCGACCTCACTTAGGTTCCAATCGACACGCAAATTGGCGATAAAGATATCCCGCTCAAAGCTTGAATCCGAGTTGTAGTGTTCGTCAAAACGCGATGGCGTGGTGTCCACCTTGGGTGCATGGGGACCGCCAGTGGCCAATACCGGCAGCCCAGCGACGTACTCACCCTGCAATCCACCTTGAGGATTGGCATGGTTATAATCCAGCGTCAGCGAGGCATCGAGATTCTCGGTAGGCGTGAACAAGAGCTTGGTTCTCACACTGAGTTGGTCAAGCGCGTTATGATCAGTGCCAGTGGTCAGATTTTTTACGTAGCCATTTCTCTCGCGGTAGTTGATCGACGCTCGACCGTAAAGAAGCCCATCGGTGAGCGGGCCACTCGCAGCGGCCTGCCAATCAACGGCGCCCATATTACCCACTCCGACCCCAGCGCTCGCCGTGGTCTCTTCAGTCGGGTTTTTGGTGATCACGTTAATTGCCCCGCCAATCGTATTACGACCATACAAAGTACCCTGAGGCCCTTTCAGTACCTCGACTCGTTCTATATCGCTTAAGCCAGACAGGCCCGAACTGAAACGGCCCATGTACACTTCGTCGATAAAGACCCCTACCGAACTCTCTGAGCCTACGCTGAATTGACGACTGCCAATACCACGGATATATATTTGCGGTCTCGATTCGCTGAATTTACCGAAAAACAAACCGGGCGTAAGTGCGGCCAATTGGTCGTGATTGGTCATGTTGGCCGCTTCGATTTGGTCAGCACTAAAGGCCGATATGGCAATAGGTACGTCCTGTATGCTCTGGGCTTTCTTTTGCGCGGTTACCGTGATCTCTTGCAGATATTGAGTTTTCTGCCCCTCTGTATTGTCGGATGCCTGAGAAACGGTTTGTGCGTTGGCACTCGCGGCCAACAACGTCCCCGACAGTCCAATTGCGCTAAATACTATTATGGGAATATTAAACTTAAATACTGTCTTCATTTGTCTTCTCCTTGACGGCTGAATCAGCCACATTTTCCATTAATACCCGTGTCACTCCATCGATCAACATATCAGCGCGACACTAGATAGTACCCACATCTCCTATAGGCTCGCATCAAGCCTGATAGCTAAACCCTCTATACAGCATCTACAGCAACTCACTGTACTGATTAGGACATGTAACCGTTTTCCATAAAGTATCGCTGAGCCCCTGGATGCAATGGGATGTCGCCCACGTTTCGCCACATTTCTTCTGGCTTCATGGGGCACACCAAATCACTCTTTTCCACCGGTTGCCCTTTAAACCCCAACTCAAATAGATCCTTATGCTCCACCACTAATTTAGTGATGAGATAAACCAAATCCTCGGGTACGTCTGCTCGCGTAAATAGCAGCCACTCAGACCAATCAAGAGTTGGCGTATCCACGCTCACAGCACCGTCGATCATCCCCTTTGATAGCACCGCCTTGCGAAAACCGTACTCCATCACCATCATGTCTTGAACGTCGCTATCAATAGGCAAAAATGTCATTTTCCTGCCCTGTGAGAGCTGAACCCAGGGAGGCGTTTTTCTGCCCTCATGAATAATCATGTCGGCTCTTCCTTCAATGCCATGGGAAACCACTTTGAACAGATAATCCTCTTTAAAACCTGTCCACATTCCCGATGCAACCTGCTCCTCAATGGATATCCCGTAGGCGGCAAGAATCTTGTCGACGGCAAACCCAACAGGGCTATCTGCGTCGCCAATCGAGAAGGTCAATTTTTGATCTTTTAATTCTCTGATTGACGTAATACCAAACTCTTCGGGCACAGCCCACACCAGTCTGTCGTCATGAGGGAACGACAGGATGGCTCGCAAGTTCTGCATTTTTTCGGCATAGGGCCCGATGCCCCAATAGGCCATGGTCGCGCACACGGGTGGTGTGGTCATACCAATCTCCGCCTCACCATTGGCAATAGCAGAAACTGAAGGAATATCACCGGGAACAAACTCCATAATGGCTTTTTTCAAATCCGGCCTGTGAATCCCCAGCAACATATGCAGCCAAGAAAACAACAGCCCAAACCAAGGCACCGGCTCCGCCCGCATTCTCAATGTAAAGTCATCCGTCTTCATAAATAAATGTCCGTCCTGTGATCGTTGAATATTCCTCTGATTCAGTAACTGAGTCTGTGGAAATCGTCAGGCTGAGGAGCTATGAGTATTGGCGCCTCGCCATATCCCTATATATTTGCGCTTGGGATGACGTTAATCTACCATCAAAGACATTGCCGACTAAAGGGACAATACAGTCACAATAATTGTACATTTAGGACCGATCTTCTTTATGATGTGTCAGGAAGACTCGTTTAAAAATATATGGAAATATGGAAAATGAGAAAGATAGTCGCCCAGAAAACCTCTAATAAAATACCTAATTACTATGTCTATGGCGAAGAGAATAAACATGACGATCCAGATTTAGTGCATGTTGAAAAAATTCGAACTAGCGGAAAATTGCACAAATGGCACATGGAGCCCCACCAGCATCGACACTATTTTCAGATCATTTACCTATTATCCGGGGCTACTGCCGTTCAAATTGATGGTGTAAAGGATTACGTCAAAGGACCTACGGTGATCACCATTCCACCGGGGTGTGTCCATGGTTTTCAGTTCCAACCCAATACTGATGGTTATGCATTGACCATCGCGGAAACATTATTATTTGAAAAAATTAACAGCCAAAACCATGACCTACCAAAACAGCTGTTAGAACGCGCCCACATTGTCGAGCTGGGAGACAATCACGACCAGCTCGATGAAATTGAATTTATCCTAAAAATCTTTCACCGCGAGTACGGATCACCCGAACTGGGCCGCGCTTTGATGCTGCAATTGCTATTGCATGCCCTGATGCTATTGATTCGTAGACTGGTTGCTGAAATAGGTGATGAAATGATTTTTGATAGCGTTAACGCCCATAATTACAACCGCTTCCGCGCGTTGGTAGAAGAGCACTTTAAGCAGCATTGGCAGGTCAAAGAATACGCCAGCCGTCTTGGAATGGCGGAACGCCACTTAAATCGCATTTGCCATACCATCAAACAGCAGTCGGCTCTGGAAGTTATCCATCGCCGGCTTGTCCTCGAAGCAAAGCGACAACTCATCTATACCACAGCCCCCGTCGCCTCTATCGCCTTTAAACTAGGCTTTCAAGACCCGGCGTATTTTTCACGCTTTTTTAAGAAAAACAATCAAATAACACCAGGCCTGTACAGAAATAAACACGACAGAACTGATCTTAGCCCATTTAGAACAGCATAGGTTGATCCCTAAATAGGCGTCCCAGTCCGGCACTCCTTTCTGCCCACTGACAACGCAGCCGTTATATCAGGTAATCGAAAGCGACCAGATCATCCAGTATCGGTGTAAAGAGGTTTTGTCATTCGCTGTCTTGAGGATGTGGAGGTAT
>TARA_B110000093_G_scaffold155080_1_pt1 | contig 11792 bp, 7 predicted proteins | sample TARA_B110000093 | Tara Oceans TARA_B110000093 (sample SAMEA4397390) | marine metagenome | biome: Polar Biome; feature: [MIX] marine epipelagic wind mixed layer (ENVO:01000061); material: water (ENVO:00002006), including particulate matter (ENVO:01000060) such as... | depth 10-100 m | reverse complement strand
TCATTACAGTTTGCATTAAAGGAAACCAACTCGACAGGTAATGCATTGCCATCTTCAGTTCCCGCTCCGAAGAAACTAAACCCTGACCCTGAAGCCGTAACCGTGTAGTCATTGTTCGCGTCTGTTCCTCCAATAGTACCATGCGTCAATGCTTCCCAAGATGTGTGACCAGGACCAGCACTCTTAATCAAACGAACTTTATCTCGGTCCATACTTGTAACGCCATCAGCTCCTGTCAAGCCATTCATGTGAATGGTGACATTATAAGCCGTTGAATTGATATCTGAAGAATAAATATTCCCTCCAACTGTGGCAGTAGACCCTGGATTAATTTCCCAATAGCCTTCATCATCGTAGTTTTGAATCAATTGACCATCAGCCGTTGTTAAAGGCAGGCCAGCATACAAGTTGGCACCACTCAATTGAGCATACCCCGCATTGTATGAGGCTATCAAGTATTGGTCTGTTCCAGGGGTGGTTGGAAAAGCAACCGTAACATCTCTAATTTTTGAAGCTGTACCAATTGGGAAAAACTTTGATGAACTTGAACCATCTGCAAAATATCTTCTCAACTTGCCTGTTACAGACCCTGAGATGTGACTTATCGCGCCAGGGCTCGAACTTGAAGTCCCTATGGTAAGAACATTCGTACCATTAACAATATTTCCTTTGGACATGGTCAAGGTGCCTGCAACGGTTATAGGCGAATTTAAAAACAAATCACCCGAAGATTTATTTAATATTAAATTGTTAAAGGATGTACTTCCAGCGCCCGAAAAAGTTTGATTTACGGACGAAGTTAAAGTTACTGTGCTTGTTGTTCCAGCTAAAATTGTTCCTTCATTTGTAATACCTCCGTTAATAGTTAATGAAGCTGATCCAAAGTCAATTTGTGAATTCGAATCTATATTGATCGACGCATAGGTCCCATTTATTGCAGTTGGTGTATTTATCGCGCTGATACATATATTCCCCGTTGTCTTATCGTTCAGATAAACTTTCGCTAATGAAGAACTCGGGGCTTCTGTTTGAGACATCCACATATTGCTATTCCATTTGTACCAATTGCTACCCGTTGACCAATCTATATCTGTTAATCCTCCCCATAAATAACAATCTGTGTCTGGGCTACCTACTGCGGTAGGCTGATTGAAGGCAATGGTTTTTTGTGCAGTAATACCATTGCACGCGCCTGTGTTTTCCGTCCATGTAAGTGTAATGTTTGTATTTAAACCAGTGAATGGATTAACAGTAATGTTTTGAGCACCTTGTGAAGTTTCAATTAATGTCGCAGCTGCAGGTGATTGAGCCCATGAACCACTAATTGAATTAGCCATAGCTATTGCATACGTATTTTCACCACAAGTAGCAGCATCAGATGTGCTCGAGCTTGGCGATGTAATTGAGGGGGGGGCAGATATAGTCCCTGTTAATGAGATATTCTGATTAGTCGCCTGCGTAGCGGTACAAATGATATCGCCAGTCGGAGTCCCACTCGCACTGGCAGTAATACGAACGTATATCGTTGTATTAGAAATAGCTCCAGAGCTTGTAGAGAGAATCAAACTACCGGAGAAATTAGAATCATCTGTGGATACTTCAAATCCAGCAGGGGCAGTTACCGTGATTCCAGAGTTATTCGATATGTAGTCGCCAGAAATTGAAAACATTTCACTATTCAATGAGGCAGAACCAGAACATGACGCTAAGCTCCCTGAGATTTGGGATACTGTAATAGTTGGTTTTTTTAGGGTAATGACAAAAGGTTGAGAATAATTGGTGCACGAACTTATACCGGTCGATCTGCTTTTAACATATAATAGCTTATCTACAGATGAGAAATTGCTCCCAGCATTGTCACTCCACGATTGAGGCCCGCCCATTGCATCATCTCCACCCCATACCCAATTGTAATTTGAAGGGTCTGCGGGGTCAGAATCCCAATAATAGCCCAATTTATGGCCAGCACCATCACCACTTCCTACAGTTGGCCATGTCCATATTACCGTTGAATTAATAGTGAATTCCCCGCCAGATAGAATACTAGAACCATCAACGGTAGCAGTAATAGGCTCGGTATAGCAGTTCGTCCAGAACGTAGAAACAATATTCGAATATGACACTTCAGAAGCACAACTAGCTTTAGCTCTGATATATAAAATAGCTTGGCTACCTCCCTGATTTAATCCCCATGAGTCTGTCTCGTTTGTTAAAAAAGGTGTATTCCATAAATTGTCTCCCCAATGGTATTCATAACAGGTGAAGTCTGTTCCTGTATACGTCCAAGTGATATCATTTCCGATTAAGATATTCTCATGGGAAGTGGCAATTGAACCTGCTTTACAAATAGCAGTGATGCTCAAATCATCGACAGCCATCCCGTCATCTGCACCAGAAGCGTTGAGGTCATTCCATCTTATCCATAACAATCCATTGTTTGTTACTCCAAGACTTGTCAGTGTGTCGGCTAAACTCGCAGTGTGTTGAATACTTCCGCTACCTGTTGCTTGTCCTGTATTTACATAGTCCAAATCGTTGAAATCCGTCCATGTGCCATCATCCAAACTGGTGGCATCAGTGCTATATTGAAAGTCTAATTGATCTAATCTGTTTGCCGAACCAATACGCCAAGACTCACCGGTATAAGATATTACCACTGAATTTAAAGTCGTACCCGTTTCATTTCTGATTTTGGCTCCGAAAGATGTCTGCAAGCTTCCACTTGCAACACCACCAAGCGCTCTATCGCTATCTGAACCAAAACTGTATGTGTTTCCTCCTGTAGATGTTCCTGTGCTTGTGGAGTAACTTGTATTAGCGTTGCTTCCAGATTCATCAAGATATATACCTGTAGGTAATGTGGTAGAGGTACCCGAACTTGCTAAGTTATTAAATGTTTCAGTGACCGAAGAATTAAAACTAGAGAGTGAATATTCGTTTAGATAAGGAGAACCTATTGATGTAACTGAAGCTGAACCGGCTCCTTCCGAATTTACAGCGCGTATTTGAATGTTGTAGTCGGTGCCATTTGTTAAACCTGTTATTATATATGGGCTACTGGTAGTGCCCATTGAGGTAAAATTTGAACCTCCATCAATAGAATATTCAAAGTCGCTTATTGATGCGCCTCCATCGGCTCCAGCCGTAAAATTGACTGTCACTTGACCTTCGCCGTTTTCAATACTCGCTATAGTTGGTGCAGAGGGTGTTGTAGCTGAAGATCCAATAGATGTAATGGTTATATTGTCAATGTAAATACCTTCGTCACCCGACAGAAGCCCATTGAATTGAAATTTAATATCAAGTGTATTATTTCCTGATAGACTAATTTCATTTGTTGAAAAGGTGGCGAAGTTAGATGATGAAACAGTACAACCAGAAGCGGACTCCGTTCCGGAGGACCTTGACGGTAATGTAGTTGCAGCTCCACAATCTCCATCTCCATCGAATGCAAGGTCTAATCCAGCAGGTGTATTGAATCCCGATCCTGCCATGGATTGAACCCACATTAAGTTTTGATAAGAAGCTCCATCTACTGAATAGGTAATTAAAAGCTCATCAGATGCATCCCAATCATCAATATGCTTGGCAAGCAAATCAACTGCAAACGTAAATGATATAGCTCCCGAAATATCAATTTGATCAAGATCAATTGAAGGGTCAGATAAAGCAAGTAAATCTTCACAAGCCCAGTAATAACCATCTTCATTTGAAACTATCGTCATATTATGGTTAGTCCTATTAAATACATCGGTCCATCCTGAACCCTCTGTTGACGATGGGGTGTAACCGTTTCCTGCAATTTCAAAGTCTATGGTTGTGGTAATTTGACCATAATGATTTGACTGAAAAGAAAAAACTAATACAATTAAAAGAAATAGTTTTGAGGGAATGAAATACTGGAGCATTGAAGAAAGTTTAGACTTCAAAAATCGGGAATATGATAGACTTTATAAATTATTAGATATCTATGTTATTAACAATTTATAGCTTCCTGTAGCTTGTTTTTGTTAATTAGTCTGTTTTTTTTGATTTATATAGTTGTTTTACAGATACATAACGGTATAAAAAAGGGGTAATAAAGAAGCCTAAGTATTCTGCGAAACGAATCAAATTTGTGCCTAAAACTCCGAAGTCAATTCTATAGTGGCTACCTAAATGAATAACGAGATGTTCGAATCCCATTGTGAATTTTAATTTTTGATACCATACCGAAGGATGAAGAATTGATGTTAAACTGTCTTCGAGCCACGTTTCAGGAAAAACCGAATTGATTCCCGTTAGATATAACTCATTATAAGAGGCAATATAATGCGCGTTTTGAATAGCCGTGATGACGTAGCATAGTATAATCGCAATTCCAATAATGAAAGGGGCTTGTGTTTTTGAAGAATTACCGATCTCTTTAACCGAAGATATAACGCAATAAATTAGCGTAAACCAAAGGATTGTATTTAGCGCGGGGATCGGATTTATTTTAGACCCAATGGCATAAAAAGTGCTCAATATTATCAGGAAGAAAAGTCGGGAGAGGAGCCAGGTAGCCTTTTTCATTTTTAGTTTATTTTCAACAAAAGAAACTAAAAATAGCGGTAATAAAAACGAGTCTTACTTAATAATGATGCAGAATAGGCATAGATTTCTTCCAAATTCATATCTTTGCACCCAAAATTAAATACATGACAACGAATAGAACTTTTACAATGATTAAGCCAGATGCTGTCGAAAATGGACACATTGGCAATATTATAAATATGATTACTGAAGCTGGGTTTTCTATTAAAGCGATGAAGTATACACGCTTAACTGAAGCACAGGCAAAAGAATTTTACGAAGTACATGCAGAAAGACCTTTTTATGGTGAGCTAGTGTCTTACATGACTTCAGGTCCAATTGTGGCGGCAATTCTAGAAAAAGAGAATGCGGTAGCAGATTTCAGAGCTTTGATTGGCGCAACGGATCCTGCAGATGCAGCTGACGGAACAATTAGAAAGGCATATGCTGAGAATAAAGGTAGAAATGCCGTTCATGGTTCTGATTCAGATGAGAACGCAGCGATTGAAGGAGAATTTCATTTTTCTGCTTCAGAAGTGCACTAAACATTTAAAAAATTAATAAAGGGGCTTTTAGGCCCTTTTTTTTGCCATGAATTTTAACGAGGCCATACAGAAAAGAAGAACTTTTGGGATAATCTCCCATCCTGATGCGGGTAAAACAACCCTCACAGAAAAGCTATTGCTTTTTGGTGGTGCTATTCAGTCTGCAGGAGCCGTTAAAAACAATAAGATTAAAAAGTCAGCGACTTCTGACTTTATGGAAATTGAAAAACAGAGAGGAATCTCTGTCGCTACGTCCGTAATGGCTTTTGCTTATAAAAATAAGCAGATCAATATCCTGGACACTCCTGGGCATAAGGATTTTGCTGAAGATACCTTTCGTACCCTAACGGCAGTTGACAGTGTTATTCTGGTAATTGATTGTGCAAATGGAGTAGAGGCTCAGACCAAAAAGTTGATGGAGGTCTGCCGAATGCGGAAGACCCCGGTTATTATTTTCATTAATAAAATGGACCGTGAAGGTAAAGAGTCATTTGATTTATTGGATGAGCTTGAGCAATCTTTAGACATCAAGGTCTGTCCCCTTACCTGGCCTATAGGTATGGGAGATCGTTTTCAAGGCGTATACAATATCCATCAAAAAGGATTGAATCTTTTTTCTGCAAATAAAACCAAGATCGCTGAAGATGTATACGCAGTAGAAGATATTCACGCTAAGGAATTAGATGATATTATTGGTGAGGAACCAGCAGAGGAATTACGTGAAGAATTAGAAATGGTCGCTGGTGTTTATGATGCTTTTGATAGGGAATCTTATTTGTCCGGAGATGTAGCGCCAGTATTTTTTGGTTCCGCGGTAAATAATTTTGGTGTCAAGGAACTTTTGGATACCTTCTGCGAAATATCTCCATCTCCAAGAGGACGAATAACCGATGTCCGAGCGATTGATCCCTACGAAGAAAAATTCAGTGGATTCGTTTTCAAAATTCATGCAAATTTAGATCCTAAACACAGGGATCGAATCGCCTTTTTACGTGTTGTTTCGGGAACTTTTGAACGCAATAAGTTTTACAGACATATTCGTTTGGATAAAAAAATGAAATTCCCGAATCCTACATCATTTATGGCGCAGGATAAAAGTATCATTGAAAATGCTTTTCCTGGCGATGTAATAGGGTTATATGATACCGGGAATTTTAAAATTGGAGATACCTTAAGCGAGGGTGAGAAAATTATGTTTAAAGGAATACCTAGTTTTTCTCCTGAAATATTCCAAGAGTTGGAAAACCTAGACCCAATGAAGTCTAAGCAATTGGAGAAGGGGATACGCCAGCTCATTGATGAAGGGGTCGCACAGCTCTTTATTCAGCAGCCTGGGAACCGTAAGATTGTTGGTACAGTCGGTCAGCTTCAGTTTGAGGTAATTAATTACCGTTTGATTAATGAATATGGTGCAAAATGTCAATTTGTACCGCGGAATTATTTTAAAGCCTGTTGGATTACAACAGAAAATGATGAGCAATTGGAAACCTTCAAAAAAGCTAAGTACAATCTACTCGCACGGGACAAAGATGACAACTTGGTTTTTCTTGCAGAAACTACGTTTCTATTAACGATGGCGGAACGAGATTACCCAGATATTACCTTTCACAAGACATCAGAATTCATGCTTGATAAATAGAAAGATGCAAATGTTTACATTTGTGTATGCGATTTGTAGCATTCGTTTTTCTTTTCTTTTTGTTTCTTTTGACTTCTTGCGGAGGTGAAGATGAGCATAAAACGAGTCCCCAATTCCCATCCATAAAAACAAATCAACGTGAGGTCGTCTTTTTAAGTATTGACACGATTCAATTTGAGAATTGGACGACAACGCACAATGGTCTTTTGGATGGAGTTGAAATGCAGCAGGCTCAATCTAAAAATGAATGGCAAGAGGCTTCAAAAAATAAACAGCCTGCTTGGTGCTATATTGATCCCATGCATTCAAAAGGCGTCTTATACAATGGATACTTTATCAAAAGGTTGGGCTTCCAAAATAGGCATTGGCTAACAGATTCGGTTTCTCGTGTTTTTCCTAAAAACACCCATGCGAAAATCAATGTTATTGGTACAGCTCAGGAGCTTTATACAACCGAGAGAAACGCGAATGGTAATTTTTATAATTTAGGCTTTCATTCCTTTTGGGTTTTTCCAAATAGGGATTTCGAAGAATTTAATAGCCTAAGTGTTGAGCATTTTTCAGGGAAAGTGAAGCTCAGGTCATCAAATCCAGGAAATGGATATTTTATAAGATTTTTAAAGTAGATAGAATGAATAAAGGAATTTTAGTTGTTGTTTTAATTCTTCAAACGCTTTGTGTAAATGCACAAATCACGCGAATTAAGATCGGAAAGTCATCAGATACCACGGGAGAAGTCGTGATGAAACTCGCGCATCGATTTCAGAGCTACAATTGGAATCCAAAGCAGAAGTTTGATCATTACGACACATCCATTAATTCACCTAAGTCCGTTAAGTATTCAAAAGATGGTAGCAAGTTTTATGTTCAGTCTTTAGAGGGGTACACAACCTCCATCTATGGCTCAGATTCAAAGACGCTTATAAAAACACTAATTCATGAATTCACCACAGCAAACGATAGCTTGTTTAAGGGTGGGGAAACCACGATTTACAATTATCCCTACAAACAAAAGCGTACTCAAAAGAATGTTTTCTTGGGGAAACCTGTAGAGTCTTGCTTTTCGCATCATGGCAAATATTTATGGGTGACCTATTATAGAAGAGACTTTGACCCAATTGCACAATCTCCTTCAGCAGTCGCCATCATTGATACAGAACGGGATGTAATTGTCCGTGTGATGCCTACGGGGCCTTTGCCTAAAATGATTGCTTGTTCTCCAGACAATAAAAGAATAGCAGTAACCCATTGGGGCGATAATACTGTGGCCATAATTGATATTGATTCAGAAGATCCTTTTGATTTCAAATTTGTCAAACATTCCGTTGTAGACTATAAAATGTCTACGGAGTTTTCTTCCTCTCATGTGAACCGAGATGCTAGCTGTGGATTTTGTTTAAGAGGAACTACCTATACACCTGACGGTCAATTTCTTATGATCGGAAGAATGGGTGGGGGGGGCATCGCTATTTTTGATGCAAAGACCTACGATTATTTAGGTACAATATTCGGTATGATGTCTAATGTTAGACACCTTGTAATCAAAGATGAATACCTCTACATCAGCTGTAATCGACCAGGCTATGTACAGCGATGTAATTGGCGAGAACTCGTAAAGTCACGTTTGGATAGCAAGGAAAAGAAAGTCAATTATAGTGCCTTTGAAAATGTTTATGTGGGCACAGGTGCACGTACAATTGTTTTGACTTCAGATGGTAAGTATTTGTTTGCAGCGGCAAATAGTGTTTCTAAGATTGTTGCCGTAAGAACCTCAGACATGAAGGTCGTAGCTAAAATCTCTGCCGATTCCTATCCTGTGGGTATGGCAATTTCTGCGGATGATTCTGAATTGATAGTGACCTCTCAAGGGAAAAGTAATAAAGGAGGTAATTCCGTAATGGTTTTTGCCTTGAATTATAAGTAAAAAAATGGCTTTAAAGTATTCTTCTATGCTTGATTTAGGAACTAAAATTCCGGAATTTGAGCTTGTAAACTCTTTAGATGATCGATTGTATTCATCAACTTCTCTAAATAACGAGAAACCGACTTTAATCATGCTGATTTGCAACCATTGCCCTTACGTGATTCATTACCATGAAGAGCTTCAGCGATTGGCCGGTGCTATTGGCACTCAAATAGATTTGGTGGCTATTGGCTCAAATGATGTCAGTAATTACCCTCAGGATGGACCTAGCGAGATGAAAAGGCTTTTTACTAGTTTGGGGTTGGGCTTTCCTTATTTGTTTGATGAAACGCAAAACGTAGCGAAAACTTTAAAGGCTGAATGCACCCCTGAGTTCTACCTTTATGATAAAAACAATACATTGGTGTATCGAGGTAGGCTTGATGATTCCTCTCCAGGGAATGAAATTGAGGTTTCTGGTAAAGACCTGAGGGGGGCTTTAAACAGCTTATTAAATGGTGAATTGATTACCGAAAACCAACAGCCTTCTGTGGGGTGCAGTATCAAGTGGAAATAATTCTTGAATATATATCTATATTTAGTGTAATCAATTTGAAATATGAAATATATTCTTATCCTTAATTTATTTTTTTGTTTACAATCGCTGAAATCTCAAACCAATCAAGTTTTCATTTCGCACATGGAGGCCTATGTGAATGGATCTTTAGTGAATGATTTAAACCCTTCAGATACGGGTTTTGTAGATATTTGTATGGGCGATACCGTTGTATATGTAGCAACACCTGATTTTTATAATTCATTAGAATCTACAGGTATAGGTTATTCCCAAGATGTGAATGTAAATATTGATTTTGCATGGAGTATTGGTGATCTCACCTATTCCAATAACGATACTATTATTTTCGTGGCAAGTTTAGCCAATGGTTATTTGGTAAACCTCATTGTCACCGATCAAATCGGAGGGAGTTTAGAAATCACGAGTAAAATACGCGTAGGTATACCACCCGATTTCTCGGGCGTGTATGTATTAGAGGATTCAATATGTGAAGGTTCGAGCACACAAATAATTGGTGGAGCGAATGGTGAAGGGTCGTCCTTTACTATTCCGGGTGGTAGTTTTGGTTCTTCACAGTATTTTGATGGCTTGACCTATCTGCCAGATGGTTCAGGAGCTCAGTATGAAGCTCCTATTACGATAGAAGGTTTTTCTCCTGGAGGCACAATTACAAGCGCTCAAGACCTCAGTCAGGTGTGTGTTACTATGGAGCATTCCTACTCGGGTGACCTGGAGATTTGGTTACAGTGTCCAAACGGAACAACAGTAGCTCTTATGAATTCATATGGTGGTGGTGGTGGCGCCTTACCTGGGGGAAATAGCGGCGGTGGGACGTATTTGGGAGATCCTATTGATGATTTTGGAGGCGGTAGCCCTGGTGAAGGCTGGGAATATTGTTTTAGCTCTGTGCTCAACGATATAGGTCCAATGACGCAAAACTGGGGAAATACTATTCCTGCTCCAATCTTTGGGAATGGGAACCCATCAGTAAGTCCAGAAAATATTTACGAGCCAGATAATTCTTTTTCTGATTTTACAGGATGTCCCTTTAACGGCGAATGGACCCTTTTTATACAGGATAATTTAGGTATTGATGACGGTTATATTTTCGGTTGGGGTATAGATTTTTATGAGTCAACAAGTGGCGTGTCTGGTTATCAAAACACATTGGATTCGGCATGGTGGTCGCCTAACGCAACGATTTTAAACAATATCGGAGATTCATCGATCATTGTGGCTCCTGAAAATGTTGGTGGAAGCTATACTTTCAATGTAATGGATGATTTTGGTTGTAGTTATGATACCACAATAGCTATTGCGATTAATGCAATAACAGCATCTATGGATATTGCTCCCGTCCTGGGGTGTGTACCAATCATTGTTGCTTTTGATTACAGCGCTAGCGTCGGAGATTATTTCTATCTGGATTTTGGTGACGGCACCTACTACAATGGTTCCATACCTGAAAATATTAGCCATTTTTATTCCGACGCAATTGACGCCTCTGCGATACTTTATGTCAATAACGGAGAGTGTAGTGATACCGCATATGTTTCTATAAATACGGCTGCACCAACGACAAACTACATTAGTGATTCTGCTGTTTGTGGATCGATTTATGACTGGAATGGAGATTTGATTTATGATTCAGGATCATATACGCAGAACTTTGAGGGGGGCAATGGCTGTGACTCAATTGTGGTATTGGATTTCACATTTATTGATGTGGGTTTTGAATTGAGCTTTAATGCCAGCCAACAGTTATTTACTGCGCCTCCATTTGCAGTGCAATTCACCAACACAACTCCAAATATGGAGAATTACAATTTCTCATGGGATTTTGGAGACGGCACCACAATTCAATCCAATAACCTAAATGTATTCCACGAGTATATCTCAAATGGTTCTTTTTCTGTTGTTTTGTCTGCAGCCGATTTGAATGGGTCCTGTTCAGATGACCTTATTGAAACGGATTATATTTTTACTACGGGTATGTCTTCCATCCATGAAAATACAACTCAACTGTATCAGCTGCATCCAAACCCAACTTCAGACATAATTACCATACAATCAGAAAGTTCCTTGAACAACAAGTTCTCAATATACGATCAGCAGGGACGTCAGGTGGTCAATGGGATGCTTGAGGGGATTTATACCGAGGTGTCACTCGGGAAACTCGCTACAGGAACTTATACGATTCATATTGAAGGAAACTTTATACCTACAGTTTTCATTAAGCAGTAGGTTTAAGATCCCAATAGAAGTGTTTGAACCTTATTTCAAATCCGTTGTGAAAGACATTCAAAAAAATATTTTTTTAGATAGATTTTGGATTTCTCCAAGTGATCCCTCTGGGATTCGAAACCTACTCTAAAGCCTTTTAAATACTAGGGTTATTGCGCTTATTTTATTTTCGTTGGTGACACAATAGCGACAAATCGTGCTTTTTTCACCACCTTCTAGGTTTGAAATTAGTCAATATTTTCGATGTTCTGTATCTCTTTCAATTAATTGCGTTATAGTCATAAATAAATAATATTTATGAATATGAGTAGTTTGATTTTTAGTTGGTTG
>TARA_B110000093_G_scaffold145579_1_pt1 | contig 11797 bp, 10 predicted proteins | sample TARA_B110000093 | Tara Oceans TARA_B110000093 (sample SAMEA4397390) | marine metagenome | biome: Polar Biome; feature: [MIX] marine epipelagic wind mixed layer (ENVO:01000061); material: water (ENVO:00002006), including particulate matter (ENVO:01000060) such as... | depth 10-100 m | reverse complement strand
AACAGGATCTAGAACAATGAAAAAAACAGGATTTATCGGTTGGCGTGGCATGGTCGGATCTGTGCTGATGGACAGAATGCGTGAAGAAAATGATTTCGCCCACATCGAACCAATTTTCTTCACCACGTCTCAGGCTGGCCAGGCTGGCCCAGACGTGGGCGTGGAAATTCCTCTGTTACAGAGTGCATTCGATATCGAAGCCTTGCAGCAGATGGATATTATTGTCACCTGCCAAGGTGGAGACTACACCAAAGAAGTCTACCCACAGCTACGTAAGGCGGGCTGGGATGGCTATTGGATTGATGCTGCCTCTGCGTTGCGTATGAAAGACAGCTCGATCATTGTGCTCGACCCAGTGAATATGAATGTTGTTAAGGACGGCTTAGCTAATGGTGTCAAAGATTTTGCCGGCGGTAACTGCACCGTTAGCTTAATGCTGATGTCATTAGGCGGGCTGTTTAATGCCAACTTGGTGGAATGGGCATCTTCTATGACTTATCAGGCAGCCTCTGGTGCCGGTGCACAGAATATGCGTGAGCTGATACATCAGATGGGTGTTATTAAAGGGTCTGTTGCCGATGCGCTGGCCAACCCCTCTTCGGCGATTCTGGATATTGATCGTCAGGTGACTGAAACATTGCGTAGTCATAGTTTTCCGGTTGATAACTGGGGCTATCCACTGGCGGGCAGCCTGTTACCTTATATTGATTCTCAGCTGGAAAACGGCCAGAGCCGTGAAGAGTGGAAAAATCAGGCGGAGACTAACAAAATTTTGAATCGTGAGGGCAACCCGATCCCTCTGGATGGACTGTGCGTTCGTATTGGTTCTATGCGTTGTCACAGTCAGGCGCTGACTATTAAATTGACTCAGGATGTGCCGCTGGATGAAATCGAATCCATGTTGGCTGAGTCTAATCAATGGGCCAAGGTTATCCCCAACGATAAAGAGTCTTCGGTTAAGCACCTGACTCCTGCGGCGGTTACTGGTGGTTTGGATGTTCCGGTTGGTCGCTTGCGTAAAATGAATATGGGTGAGCAGTATCTGTCCGCATTTACTGTCGGTGATCAGCTACTCTGGGGAGCCGCAGAACCCTTGCGCCGGATGCTGAGAATTTTGATCGAAGACTAACTTTGTAATCAGTTTTTTATCTTTCAAAGGGTCATACACTACTTTAATTGAGTGTTTGGCCCTTTTTTTGTGGGTTTTGGCAATTAATCGACTAAATAATGCAAGTATGACTAGAATATTTCACCGCAACCTCTAGAATTTGATATCGGAAAAGTTCGTATCAGTTGAGTTAATGGATTAACGCACTGGATTGTAAAAAGCGCTGCGTTTTACAGGAAAATATCATGACAATCATGAAATGGTCGGCCCAGCTAGCAAAAGCTTTACTTATCGCTGTTCTACTTTACCCAGCCGCCGCAATGGCCGTGGGTTTTGGAGAAATAACGCTTAAATCAGCGCTCAATGAGCCGCTTAACGCTGAAATAGCGTTGACTAATGTCGATAAGATTGAAGAGGGCATGTTGCTCGTTCAGCTGGCGTCCCCTGCTGCCTTCACTCAGGCTGGTGTTAGTCGAGACTATTACCTCACTCAACTTCGCTTTGCCGTCACCGCATCTGCCTCAGGCGATACGGTGGTATTGGTTACCAGTGAAGCGCCCATCTCAGAACCCTATTTAGACTTTCTCGTGCAGTTAGAATGGCCAGCAGGCCGCATGATACGGGAATATACCCTTTTGTTAGACCTACCTATTTACAGCGGAGAAAAGGGTGGCGAAAAGGTCGTTGCGCCTATTCAGACCGCCACAGCTGGTGCTCCAAAAGTACGTCGTTCAACCAATCAGCTCTCTGGTTCAGAACATAGGGTTGTTGTTGGCGATACTTTATGGAATGTTGCCAGACGATTGCGCCCTCAGGGTTTGACCATCTTACAAACCATGGACGCGCTGTATACGCAGAACCCAAAAGCCTTTGTTGCTGGCAATGCCAACAACATGAAAAAGGGCTCGATTTTGCGATTGCCTTCAGAGACTGACATTGGTCTTGAAGACGGCGATATCGTTGCAAGCCAGATAGGCATTAATGGCCCAGGCCAAATTGCTGCAGTGACGTCTAAATCGGCAACTGCGGCAGAGGAGCCTAAAGAGCCTAAAGAGCTCGCCGAGGTTTTAGAGGCGAGTGCTGAAGAGACACCTCAGGTTGCAGAAGAAGAACAACTTTTCCCTGAAGAAGATCTATTTCCAGAGGATGATCTGTATTCAAAAGAGACCGTGGACGAGTCTGCTGATGCTGAAGGGCGTCTTGAGCTAGCTTCGGCCTACGACGCGGATGGCTCATCTAATGGTTCTAATAGTGAGCCTAATGGACAATCTAATGGACAGTCTAATGGAGGTTCCAATGGACTGGCCGATCAGAATGGGGGAGTCAATGAGGTTCAGCAGCTTAACTCTGAACTTGCTGTTGCCGAAGACGAAGTCAATAAAACCCAGCTAGATAATAATGAGCTGCGCGAGCGCAATTCGTTGCTGGAAGCTCAGGTAAGCACCTTGGCGACTCTTGCCGAGGTTGCCGAAGAGCAGGCTGAGGCAGTCCCTGCTAAAGCTAAGCCTGTGACCAAAGCTGACCCAACGGCAATGGAAAAGGCGACTAAGGCAGCTGACAGTTTGGTCTTACTCCTCGAGAAAAAACCTATGTATGCCTGGGGCGGCCTAGCAGCATTGGTTTTATTGGTGGTGATACTGTTCCTGTGGCTAACCAGAAAAAGAACCATTGATGTCAATGATTTCCCTATTCGCCCCCTACCGGTACCGCCGGAAGAAGTGATTATCGATACAGGCGCTGACCAGCTGATTGATGATGCAGAGGGCGGCCATCTGAACCCAGACGAGAGTCTGTTTGATGAAACTGACAAAGAGATTTTTGCCGAGGAAGACAGCAAAGTCAGTAAAGAAATCTTTGGTTCTATGGTTGAGGCCATGGAAGAAGCCGAGGTTTATGTCTCTCTTGGTGATACCGATGGCGCCATCAGAGTGCTAGAGCGTGCACGCAGAGTTAGCGCCAGTGATACGGCCTGTCGATTAAGGCTAATGGAGCTTTTGTTTAAAGAGGGCTCTACGGATAAGTTAAAGCTTATTGCTGAAGAAATTAACAAAACCGAAGATGAAGAAGCCATGGCAATGGCTGCCGTGATTGTTGGTGATAAGCAAGAAATGACATTGAATCCGGCCTCATTAGCCGTCGATGAAAAGCCAACGCTTGAAGAGCCTTCACCATTCCAAGAGCCTTCAGCAGACGACAGCATGTTCGACGAAGAAGAACCCTCCGTCGCACAATGGGGCGAGCCCGCTGCCGATGAATCCACGGCAGATGAAGAGCCTTCAGCATCTCTTAATGAAGAGCCCTCAGCGGCCCTTAATGAAGATAACGAGCCTTCAGCGTCCCCTAATGAAGAGCCCTCAGCGGCCCTTAATGAAGAACACGATCCCTCAGAAGAAGACTCTGCGGCCGATACAGAGCTCACTTTAGACGAAGAGCCCTCAGCGTCTCTTAATGAAGAACTCTCAGCGTCTCTTAATGAAGAACTCTCAGCGGTCCTTGATAAGGAACACGAGCCCTCGGTAGCTCCTAATGAGGAATTGCCGGAAGTCGACTCCCTAGAAGAACTAGAGTCATCTGGCGATGCCGCAATCGATGAACTTGCTGAATCAGTCCTCGATGAAGACTTTTTAGATGACAGCTTTTTAGATGGCGGTATCTTCGCTGACGTCGGCCAAGCCACAGAGCCTAAAGAACATAAGGTGCCAGAAGACCTTGGCCTGCAAGTTGATGCCGAAGACCTACCAGGCACGGCAGATCTTGAAAACTCAATGGGTGACGAAGCCGCTGCCATCGCAGAATTTATGGCGAGCCTAGATGATTTTGATGGGGCGGAAGATGCCGAAGAAATTAGCTCTGTCGATGTTAAGTTAGACTTGGCTAATACCTTCATCGAGATGGGCGATCCAGAAGGTGCCCGAGAAATCCTAAAAGAGATTATTGGCGAAGCCGACCAAGCAGGCCAGGCTCGAGCACAGCTAGTGCTAGAAACACTAGGTTGATAATGATACTGGATACTAACCGTGCCTGATTGGGTATATACCCCAAATTGTAGGATTCCAGAAGGCGAGACAATGCCGCTAGGAATCAAACGCTATGCTGCCGTCGTTGAATACGACGGCAGTGCTTTTTGTGGCTTCCAAAAACAAAAGCACAGCCCCTCAGTGCAGCAGGAGTTAGAGCGCGCCCTAAGCTATGTAGCAAACAGCCCGTTAATCCTCAGCTGTGCCGGGCGCACAGATACCGCAGTCCATGCTAGCCATCAGGTGATACATTTTGACAGCAGTGCCGACCGCACCGGGCACAACTGGGTTCAGGGGGCTAACAGCCAGCTACCCGACAGTATCTCCCTAAGCTGGGCAGATGAATTGGGCCCTGACTTTCATGCTCGATTTAGTGCGACCTCCCGAACCTATCGCTACGTAATTGCTCCAGGTAAATCTCGCCCGGCTATTTTGGCCAATGGCGTCACCTGGGTTAAATTTCCGGTTAACCCTGCTGCTATGCAAGAGGCCTGCAAATACTTGCTTGGCGAAAAGGATTTTTCTGCTTTTCGCGGCGCCGGCTGTCAGTCCCTCTCTCCCTTCAGAAATATTACCAGCGCCAATATTTATCAGGCGGGCCAGCTATTGGTTTTTGAGGTGAGCGCCAATGCCTTTGTGTTGCACATGGTGCGTAATATGATGGGGGCGTTGTTAGAAATCGGTTATGGTCGGCAAGAGCCTAGCTGGATTAAAAAATTACTGGCCGAAGGCGACCGCAGTCAAAGTGCCGCAACCGCGCCATCTAATGGGCTATATTTAGTGCATGTTAAATACCCCCAGCAGTTTGCTTTACCCAAGCTACCCATGGGGCCGGTATTTTTGCCGGACAAGTTAACCCCAAGTTAACCAACAGTTAGATAGAGAGCTAAATCAGAGATCGAAAGCAGAGAGTTAAGGCGATGTCAGTAAGAGTTAAAATTTGTGGTATTACCAGCCCAGCCCAAGCCACTATGGCTCAGGACGCTGGTGCCGACGCTCTGGGTTTGGTGATTTACCCCAAGAGCTCCCGCCATGTAGATATTCAAAAAGCCACCGAGATCCGCGCTGTTATTGGGCCCCAAACCACTGCTGTGGTGCTGTTAGTCAATGCAGACGAAGCCACAGTGCGACGGGTAATTACCGAGGTAAAGCCCGATTTAATTCAGTTTCATGGCGACGAAACACCGGCCTTTTGCCAGCAATTTGGTTTCCCGTTTATTCGCGCTATTCGTATGCGCGAGGGCTTAGATATAGATGCAGAAGTGTCCGCCTATAAAGCAGAGGGCGGTTTTTTGTTCGATGCCTGGAGTGAAGACCAATATGGCGGTACTGGACACCAGTTTGATTGGAGCCGGCTACCTAGCAGCAGAGACTATCCGCTGATTCTGGCGGGGGGCTTAACCCCAGACAATGTAGCTAGCGCTGTGACGACTGTGCGGCCCGAAATGGTAGATGTTAGCGGCGGCGTGGAATCCTCACCTGGGGTTAAAGACCCAGCCAAAGTCCAATCATTTATTAGCAACGCTAAGCAGGCCTAAAGTTAGCAGAGGCGTGGTTAGTCGGCTATAGTTTAAACATTATGTAGGTCTATTTAGAGACCGTAATTAGGCGCGATAAATAATTGCTCTAGGCCTTATCTAGAGTGAATCTGTCGTGATAGAATACCGCCACATTAGAATGTCGCACTGATAAAGTGTCGCGTTAATTAAGTGCCGCGCAGTACAAGATTTAACCAACGACTTAGCGTCGCGAAAAGGTATTAGATGAACTGGCTGAAACGCATTAGGCCCACGGGTCCTGCTTCAAGTAAAAACGAACGTTCGAACTCTATACCCGAAGGGCTGTGGAAAAAATGCCCTAAATGTGCCTCACCTCTGTATCGCCCTGAACTAGAACGCAATCTCGACGTGTGCCCCAAGTGTGAGCACCATATGCGCATTGGCGCCCGCCGCCGTCTAGATGTGTTTCTCGATAAAGAGGGCCGCAATGAAATTGCCCAAGATGTTGAAGCAATCGACCGCCTCAAGTTTAAAGATGTTAAAAAATATAAAGATCGTCTTATCGATGCACAGAAAAAGACCGGTGAACGAGATGCTCTCATTGCCATCAGCGGCAAATTAAAAGGTCTTCCTGTTGTTACCGTGGCCTTTGAGTTTGCCTTTCACGGTGGTTCCATGGGTTACGCAGTGGGCGAAAAATTTACTCAGGCAGCCAATCTGGCTCTTGAAGCGCGGTGCCCGTTAGTCTGTTTCTCTGCCACCGGCGGAGCGCGTATGCAAGAAGCGCTAATCTCGCTCATGCAAATGGCCAAAACTAGCGCGGTACTAGAGCGCCTAAGCGCAGCTGGCGTGCCCTATATTTCGGTGATGACCGACCCAGTGTACGGTGGCGTTTCTGCCAGTCTGGCCATGCTAGGTGATTTTAATGTTGCTGAGCCCGGTGCCCGCGCAGGCTTTGCCGGCCCCAATATTATTGAACAGACCATTCGTCAGAAATTACCAAAAGGCTTTCAGCGCAGCGAGTTTTTGCTGGAAAAGGGCCATATCGACATGATTATTAGTCGCCATCAAATGCGCGATCGTCTGGGCAGTATTCTCTCCAAGCTCATGAACGTACCTGAACCCGTTGATGCTTGACCGCTCTCTCGCTGACTGGTTGACTCTACTAGAGAGCAGGCATCCCAGCGAGATAGACTTAGGCCTAGACCGAGTCAACCAAGTTTGGCTGAGGTTACTTGAACAGCCCCGCCTTCAACAGCTTAAACCCCCTCTTGCTATCACCGTTGCCGGTACCAACGGCAAAGGTTCCTGTATCGCCAGTATGCAGGCACTGTTATTGCAACATGGCTATTCCGTTGGCACCTTTACCTCACCCCATTTTCTAGCCTACAACGAACGTATTTGTTTGGCTGGGAAGCCCGTGGGCGACCCGTTGATTGTTGATGCCTTCGAACAGATTGAAGCGGCGCGCAGTGAGCACTCTCTGACCTATTTTGAGTTTGGCACTCTAGCTGCGCTAGTTGTGTTTTATCAGGCTAGCCCAGATGTCATGCTGCTCGAGGTAGGGCTTGGTGGTCGTCTAGACGCGATTAATATTATTGATGCGGATGTTGCTGTGCTAACCAGTATCGCCCTTGATCACTGTGATTGGTTAGGTGACACCCGAACGGCGATCGCAGGGGAAAAGTTGGGCATAGCCCGCCCCGGCAGGCCGCTCATTATTGGTGAGCAGGATTACCCAGAGGGTTTTGCCCAGCTTGTAGCAGATACAGGTGCAGAGCCATTATTTGTTGGCACTGACTTTACCCACACCGCTGGCGACCTGTTTAGCTGTCAGCTAAAAACTGCTGATGGTTCTTTGTTGATTGAGTCGCTCAATGGGCAGGGCCTATTGCCCGTCAATAAAACCCTCGCGCTACAGGGTTTATTGGCTGCCGGGCTTGTCATTAATGCTCAGGACAGCCGCAAGGCTATGAGTAATGTCAGCCTTACGGGCAGGCACCAGCAGCTGAATTATCAGGGTATTAAGGTTATTTTAGATGTGGCTCACAACCCCGCTGCGGCAGCCGTTTTGGCCAGCTATTTAGAGCCAATAGAGGGCAAAACCATCGCGGTGGCCTCGGTGTTGGAGGATAAAGATTGGTTGGGCATTATTAGCCCTATGTCTGCGGTCGTTGATGATTGGAGAGTTGCGCAAATAAGCGATAGTTCGAGAGCCCACAAGGGTCAATCTCTGCTCGAATTGTTATACAATGCTGGCCAGGCAGGCAGGTTAGATACATCTGTCGAAACGGCATTCATTGCGGCAGTCAATTCAGCGACAGCAGCAGATAGAATAGTGGTTTTTGGGTCATTTCATACTGTTGCGGCGGTACTGAATTTAATATTGGCAGGGGTCTCGAGTGAGTAGTGCATTAAAACAGCGAATAGCCGGAGCCTTTGTGCTTGGTGCCCTGGGCCTTATCATCTTGCCGCTGCTCTTTGATTTTGCCGACCCCAACCGTGTCGATCGCAACTCTAAATTACCCCCGGCGCCAGAAGTTGAATCTATTACTGTCGCCAAAGCCCAGCGTCCATCTGCTGTTGCAGCCAATGATTTAAAAGCTCCCATCTTTGATATCGAAAAATCTACAGCGGCGACAAATGCCGATGAAAAGCCCTATGGCCTTAACCCTCTTGGCCTGCCCAATGGCTGGGTTTTGCAGGTGAGCAGTTTTGAAGAGCAGGCCAGTGCAACAGATTTTAGAAACAAATTACGCAAACAAAAATACAGCGCTTTTACCAAACGTGTTCAGGTAAAAGGCAAAGCCCGCTACCGGGTTTATGTAGGACCAAAAATTGATAAGCGTCGCGCAGCAGCCGACAAAACAAACATTGATAAGGCGTTTAAAACCGATGCAATTATTTTGCATTTCGTGCCCTAGGGATTAGCCTGTGGATATTGCATCAGTAGACTTAGCTATTATTGGCATCATCGTGATTTCAGGCTTAACAAGTCTGGTGCGCGGGTTTGTCAAAGAGGCCATGTCGCTGGTTATTTGGGTCGCTGCCTTTACTGTTGCCATGAATTTCAAAGAGCCAGCAGCAGACTTGCTGGTTAACTTTATTGCCTTGGCGTCCATGCGGCAGTTGGTAGCTTGGGCCGGGCTGTTTGTCGTTACATTGTTACTTGGCGCAATGGTCAATTTTTTATTAGGAAAACTGGTTAGCTCGACTGGACTGAGCGGCACCGACAGGACGTTAGGATTAGTTTTTGGTGTATTTAGAGGAATGTTGATTGTGTTGGCGCTGGTGATCATGTTACCTCAAGCGGTGCCAGTGAATCAGGATCCTTGGTGGACGGAGTCGGCGTTAATTCCATTGTTTCAGGGGTTTGAATCCTGGGGCAGGGAAACAGCAGCTGGCGTTAAAGACTTCTTAACGAGTTGGATATAGATCATGTGCGGTGTAGTTGGAATCTCTGGAACTTCTAATGTTAATTTACGGCTCTACGATGCGCTGACTATGCTGCAGCACCGAGGCCAAGACGCTGCTGGTATCGTGACCGAGTCCAATGGAGAACTGCACCAGTGCAAAGGCGAAGGCTTAGCGCGGGACGTTTTTCGCCGCAGCCACATGGTTAGGCTGGTGGGCGAAGTTGGTATTGGACATGTGCGCTACCCAACCGCAGGCAGTTCTGGCCCAGCATTGGCGCAGCCCCTTTATGTGAATTCCCCCTACGGCATCTGCATGGCCCACAATGGCAATCTCACCAATGCCGATGAGCTCCGCGAGCATATTTTCCGCGCTGACCTAAGGCACCTCAATACAGATTCCGACTCTGAAGTATTACTCAATGTGTTTGCCCACGAGCTGCAGCTGCGGGGCAAGTTAGAGCCGACTGGCAAAGATATTTTTGCGGCGGTTGAACAGGTACACAAACGCTGCCGTGGCGCCTATGCGGTGGTGGGTCTTATTGCCAATTACGGCATGTTTGCTTTTCGCGATCCCAATGGTATTCGCCCGCTGTGTTTTGGGGTCCGTGAATCTGAAGCCGGTAAAGAATATGCGGTGGTATCAGAATCTGTAGTACTAGATAGTTTGGGCTTTGAGCTGATTCGCGATCTCGCACCAGGTGAGGCGCTATTTATCGATAAGGCCGGCGAAGCTCATTTACAGCAATGTGCCGCAGAACATGAGTTGGTGCCCTGTATTTTTGAGCACGTCTATTTTGCCCGTCCAGATTCATTGATCGACAATATCTCGGTGTATAAATGCCGTCTGCGCATGGGTGAAAAACTCGCCGAAAAGCTATTAAGAATACGCCCAGATCATGATATTGATGTTGTGATACCTATACCGGATACCAGTCGCGTATCGGCTCAGGCCTTGGCCGAGAGGCTTGGAATCAAGCTCCGTGAAGGCTTTATGAAGAATCGCTATATTGGTCGCACCTTTATTATGCCCGGCCAGACTGAGCGTAAAAAGTCTGTGCGCCAAAAGCTTAATGCAGTAAAACTAGAATTTGCCGGCAAGAATGTTTTGCTAGTCGATGACTCTATTGTGCGAGGCACGACCTCTCAAGAAATTATTCAGATGGCTCGCGATGCCGGTGCCAACAAAGTGTATATGGCGTCAGCAGCGCCCGGAGTGCGCTATCCTAATGTCTATGGCATTGATATGCCGTCTGCCTCTGAGTTGATAGCCCATGGCCGTACAGACGACGAAGTGGGTGAGATTATTGGCGCAGACTGGATCATCTATCAGGATCTCGAAGATCTGATTAGTTCTGGTGCTGAGGGCAATGAAGATATTAAGCGCTTTGAGTGCTCCGTGTTTGACGGTAATTATATTACTGGCGATGTGGACAAAGCCTATCTTGAACGTATCGAAAACCTACGTAACGATGCGGCCAAGAATAATGAAGACCCCAGTACCGAGCCCAAAACAGGGCAGGTCATTGGTATTCACAATAACAGTGTGACTTAAATTTATTTGGAAGGGCATCATGGATAAGGACTCAAGCAAGCTTCAGCCAGATACTATTGCCATTCGTGGTGGTTACCAGCGCAGCCATGAGAACGAACATTCCGAAGCCATGTTTTTAACCTCTAGCTATGTGTTTGAAAATGCGGCCACCGCAGCAAAATATTTTAGCAACGAACTGCAGGGCAACGTTTACTCCCGCTACACCAACCCGACAGTGCGCAGCTTTGAGCAGCGCCTAGCCGCCATGGAAGAGGGCGAGCAATGCGTCGCCACAGCCTCGGGTATGGCCGCAGCCCTTTCTGTGATTATGGCCTTTCTTCAGTCAGGCGATCACGTAGTTTGCTCCCAAGATGTATTTGGTAGCACCCGCGTCATGATGGACAAATACATCACTAAGTTTGGTGTCACAGTGACCTACGTGCCACTGGCTAATCTCGATGCCTGGCGATCTGCCATACAGCCCAATACCAAGATGATGTTTTGCGAAACACCCTCTAACCCCATGTCTGAAATCGCTGACCTCGAAGCTCTGTCGGCGATCGCTAAACAGTCTGACGCTCTATTTGTAGTAGATAACTGTTTTTGTACCCCGGTACTGCAAAAACCATTGCTATGGGGTGCCGATATTGTCGTTCACTCTGCCACCAAGTATATCGATGGCCAGGGCCGCTGTTTGGGCGGCGCTGTTGTTGGCAGTGCAGAGTTAATGGAGCAGGTAGTGGGTTTCTTACGTGCCGCAGGGCCGACCATGAGCGCGTTTAACGCCTGGGTTTTCCTGAAAGGCTTGGAGACATTGCGTGTTCGTATGCAGGCTCATTCGGCCAATGCTGCGGCTCTAGCGGAGTGGCTTAATGCCCACCCAAAAGTGACTAAAGTTTATTATGCGGGACTGCCTGATCACGCGGGCCATGAGTTAGCTAAAAAGCAGCAGTCTGATTTTGGCGGTGTCGTCTCTTTTTGTGTCAACGGCGGTCAAGAGGCAGCATGGCAGGTAATCGATAGTACTAAGATGCTTTCTTTGACGGCCAATCTTGGCGATACCAAAACCACCATAGTGCATCCTGCTACTACGACCCATGGACGTCTATCTAGCGAGGCGCGAGCGGCGGCTGGTATTGTGGATGGCTTGATTAGGGTTGCGGTTGGTTTGGAAGATATTATTGATATCAAAGCTGACCTTGAGTTGGGTTTGAGTGCTCTTTAGA
>TARA_B110000093_G_scaffold96446_1_pt1 | contig 11803 bp, 10 predicted proteins | sample TARA_B110000093 | Tara Oceans TARA_B110000093 (sample SAMEA4397390) | marine metagenome | biome: Polar Biome; feature: [MIX] marine epipelagic wind mixed layer (ENVO:01000061); material: water (ENVO:00002006), including particulate matter (ENVO:01000060) such as... | depth 10-100 m | reverse complement strand
CTTTGCTTTTGGAATAGCATAGCTCTAGAATAAAACAGACAACAACTTGCTCACTTTAGCTACTTCTAAAGTAATAATTTACTATAAGTTAGTGACATAAAGACCTACTTCATAGTTGAATTTTGAGGATGGAGGAAACCTGTTTTTCCATCTACTTAATAGACTTACTTCTTCTTTGCCCTGCTAGGGTTTTCATTTATAAATGACTTCCAACTAGCATAAGATTTCCCCCCTACAGTATTAGATGACTGATAGAAATGACACACAGCGGCACCTAATCCATCTGTGGCATCTAAGTCCTTAGGCATGTTCTCTGCTGGAATATTTAAAGTTGACTGAAGCATGGCTGCTACCTGCTCTTTAGAGGCATTTCCATTTCCGGTGATGGACTGTTTTATCTTTCTAGGCGCATACTCCACGTAAGACATGTCATACCGCAATGCTGCTGCTATAGAAACTCCTTGTGCTCTGCCCAACTTGAGCATAGATTGAACGTTTTTACCGAAAAATGGCGCTTCTATGGCTAGTTCATCTGGGCTAAATTCTTCTATGAGCTGACATACTCTGTCGAAGATTTTTTTCATTTTCACAGCATGGTCTGGGTACTTACTCAGCCGGATTACTCCCATTCTCATCAACTCCATCTTTTTCCCTTTGGCCATAATTATTCCGTACCCCATGACACTGGTTCCTGGGTCAATTCCTAAAATAATTCGCTCTTGAACGGGTTTCTTCTCTGCCATCTTCTTTGTAAGATTCGAAAATAGTATTTCTTTGTTCTCTTATTATGCTCTGGTTACTTTTCATATTAGCAATTTATGCACCTTACTTATTTTGGGCAGATAGAACTCATAAAAGTTTTCGAAAGAAAATGGAGGGCTCGATTAAAGGTGAAGGTGAAATTCACCAACCAGTGAGCATCATGATTCCGTTTAGAAACGAAAATGGAACTGTCCAAAAACTGGTAAATCAATTGTTAATTCAAATCTCTGGTTTTGAGAACTGTGAAGTTATTCTGGTAAATGACCACAGCACAGATGGAGGAGAAGAAGCTGTAGGGGACTTGATTTCTTCTAAAAATATTAATTTTCAACTGATTCATGCTCAAAAAGACGGGAAAAAGAACGCCCTTACTGAAGGGATTCAGCTGGCGAAAAACGAATGGATAGTTACGCTAGATGCAGATGTTTCTCTTCCTGACTTGTGGATGAGTTTTATAACAAAAACGTGTGAAAACGCACCCACAGATATGGTGATTCTACCTGTGGAGATTTTTCCATTTCCTAAATTTTATCAGAAAATAGAAGCTTTAGAGTTTACCGTTTTACAGGGCATCACTTTCGGTTATGCTCAACAGCAGAAGCCAATATTGGCGAATGGTGCACATTTGGCGTTTAAAAAGAAGGCGTTTTTTGATTTTAGTGGCTATTCTTCTCACGAGCGCATGGCCAGTGGAGATGATGTTTTCTTCATGGAACAGTTACAGTTAAGCGAATCTCACTCTGTGGGGTATTCTTACTACCATGACATGTCTGTTTCGACTGAGCCTAGTTCTTCTTTTATGCAGTTACTAAATCAAAAAATAAGATGGGGAAGTAAAACCTTCAAGTTCAAATCGAATCATGTCAAGAGAATCGGAGTAATGGTTCTTGCAGGCAATTTGGCTTTGTTCCCATTGTTTTACTCAGGAAGCTGGAGGATTTTCGCCTTGGGGTTTTTCATTAAATCTGCTTGTGATTTGTACCTTGTTTTATTTCCATTAACAGCACGTAGCCGAAAAACTCTTTTGAAGTACATTCCAGTTTTCATGGTTGTTTACCCTTTTTATATCATTTTTGTGAGCGTTGCATCGCTATTTCTTAAACCAAAATGGAAAGGCAGAAAAATCTAAATGGCTAAGAAAAAAGGCATATCTCCAGAGAAATTAGCGTTTCAGAAACTGTTTAAAAACAGAATAGCCCAACTGAGTTTTAGCGTTATTCTGCTCATTACCTTAATCGCTATTCTAGGACCATTTGTTAGACCAGATCACTCTCCAGATGCCAATACACAGCTTCTAAGTATTTCTAGAATGAAACCTGGGTTTACTGCTGACCTCTTAATGATTCATAAAAACGAGGCTTATAAACGGGCTAACTTTTTTACTTGCATAGCAGATGGAGGCTGGGACAATTGTTCCAATTACATTCCGCTAGAATCATGGGAAATAAAATCAGATTCTATCTTTTATAAAGCTACGGGTGAAGATGAAACTCTCTCTATTCACTTAGTTGATGTGCTCTATCATTTGGGAGATAAGAGTTATAAAAAGACCAGCTCGGGTTATTCTGTAGAGCATTTTAGAGGAAGTGAATTGGTCTCTGAGACTATTTCCTTTGCTCAATTAGCTGAAAAATCTTCTGAAGCAGTTAACCAAAAAACTTATTTATTAGGAACCGATAAATATGGCAGAGACTATTTAAGCAGACTTATGGCTGGAACAGCTATCTCGATCTCAGTAGGTTTTATCGCTGTTTTCATCTCTTTACTGATAGGGATATTATTGGGTTTACTCGCAGGATATTACAGAGGAAAAACAGATGACTTTATCATGTGGTTTATCAATGTGATTTGGTCTATTCCTACACTATTGATGGTTATGGCCATCACCCTAGTTTTCGGAAAAGGGTTTTGGAAAGTCTTTTTAGCAGTGGGATTAACCATGTGGGTAGAAGTAGCCAGAATAGTAAGAGGGCAAGTTATAGCTGAGAGAGAATTGGATTATGTAACAGCCGCTCGGTCACTGGGATTCTCTGACCTAAGAATCATGCTCAAGCATATTCTACCCAATATTTTCAGCCCTGTAATCGTGGTTACTGCGGCCAACTTTGCGGCAGCCATACTAATAGAAGCTGGATTAAGTTTCTTAGGAATAGGTGCTCAGGTTCCTACTCCTTCCTGGGGGAATATGATTAAAGAACACTACGCATACATTACTACAGATTATGCCTATTTGGCCATTCTTCCTGGGGTATGCATTATGATTTTAGTGTTGGCATTTATGCTGTTAGGAAATGCCCTTAGAGATGCCTTGGATGTAAAAAGCTAACTCTCACTTGCTCCTTATCGCATCCACAGGGTTTAGTCTAGAGGCTGTATAAGCAGGTAAAATTCCTGACACCAGCCCGATGACTGCAGAAATTACCACTCCTATTACTAGGTTACTCCAGAAAATTACTAGCGTAAAACTATCTGACCACATATTGACAATAAGCACTAGAATACTCATAAGGATAAGTCCTACTATTCCTCCAAACACACATAAAACAATAGATTCTGCTAAGAACTGAAGCATAATAAAACTGTTTTTAGCTCCAAGTGCTTTTTGAATTCCTATGATATTAGTTCGCTCCTTAACGGATACAAACATGATGTTAGCTATGCTAAACCCTCCTACCAAAATAGCAAAAAATCCTATGATAAACCCTACAGCATTAATCATAGCAAACACTCCATCTACTAAGGCAGAAAGCATACTGGCTTCATTGACCGAGAAGTCATTCTTCTTTTTTATGCTTAGCTTTCTAATGGCCCTGAACTGTCCTATAATTTCATCTTTTAACTCAGCATTAGAAACCCCAGGTTTGGACTTCACTAAGATTTGACAATCGGTATTTCTCACATCGACCATTCTGGCGATTAGCTTCACAGGCATTAGCACCAACTTATCAAATGGAGATCCTATGATGGATGTTCCTTCTTTACTAAACACACCTATCACTTTCACTTTATGCCCCTTTACCTTTATACTTTTTCCTATGGGGTTCAAATTACCGAAAAGTGTTTCTGCTATCTCATTTCCTATGATAACCGTATTTCTTCCACCATCTGATTCTACCTCTGTAAAATATCTCCCTTGCGCTATATCTAACTTAATGACCTCATTGTACTCAAAGCTCACTCCTGCTATTTCAGCTGAACCATAGCTACTATTCTTATATTCTGCCACTCCAGATGTTCCTGTGGCAAAAGCCACTGCATCTGCTTTGGTAAGTCTTTTCTGCAGGTTACTGGCATCTTTTAAAGCAGGCTGTTTTCTGCGAATAAATTCCCACCACTTGAATTCTGTATCTCCTTCCTCCGGGCCCCATGGCATTTGCTGGATAAATAGTACATCATCATTCAAAATATCGAAGCTCTCCTCTATCCCTGACTTCAGCGAATCTACCAGAGTGAATACACTTATGATACTGAATATTCCTATAGTCACTCCAAGAAGAGAAAGGAACGTACGCAGCTTGTTTACCACCAACGCCTGATAGGCGAAAGCGATACTCTCTCCGAATAATCGAAAAAATACTTTATATCGTTTCAGCACTTAATTAATTTAGTACGTAAAAGTAAGCATGAGTAGCGGTAAACCAATTTCGCACCGCACACAAGGCATCCTAATCAATGTTAATTCAACGGGGACATTCGACTGTCAATTTCAGGTCTCAAATGGCCAAATCTCAAATCCTTCTTAAATTATCAACATAAGAGTGGAATTCTAACCCAAAAGCCTGTTAAAACAACGCGATTTTATAGCTTTGCAACATTAACCTGTAGGAAGAAAAAAATGGCAAAAATCAAACGCATCTCAAACGCTCTCATTTCCGTATTTGACAAAGAAGGGTTAGCTCCGATAGCTAAGAAATTAGAGGAACAAGGAGTAACAATCTATAGTACTGGAGGAACACAGTCTTATATAGAAGCATTAGGCATTTCAGTAGAACCCGTAGAAGAATTGACCAGTTACCCTTCTATTTTAGGTGGGCGAGTGAAAACACTTCACCCGAAGGTGTTTGGTGGGATTTTGAGCAGACGAGAATTAGCAGGAGATATGGCTCAGCTTGAAGAGTATGCTATTCCCGAACTAGATTTGGTGATAGTAGACCTTTACCCATTTGAGAAAACAGTAGCTTCAGGAGCAGCCGAACAGGATGTCATAGAAAAAATAGACATTGGCGGGATTTCATTGATTAGAGCTGCTGCCAAAAACTTTAAAGACGTAGTTATAGTTCCTTCTAAAGATGAGTATGGTTTTTTACAAAACATGCTGGATGAATCTGGAGCTGAATCTACCCTGGACCAAAGAAAATTCTTAGCCAAAAGAGCGTTCGAAATTTCTAGTCATTATGATTCTGCTATTTTCACTTACTTCGATGGAGAGGACACTTCTGCATTAAAGCTAAGTCAGTCTGAAAAAACTTCTTTACGGTATGGTGAAAACCCACATCAGAAAGGAGCATTCTTTGGCGATTTAGATCAGTTATTTACACAGCTCCACGGAAAAGCGCTCTCTTACAACAACTTATTAGATGTAGATGCTGCGGTGCAGTTAATGGATGAATTCTCAAAGGACAAACCTACGTTTGCCATCTTAAAACACACGAATGCATGTGGGCTAGCAGTAAGAGGTTCTGTAGTCCAAGCCTATGAGGATGCATTAGCCGGAGATCCGGTTTCTGCGTTTGGCGGAGTGCTTATCTGTAACCAAGAAATAGACGCTGCTGCTGCTGAAAAAATAAATGTTCTTTTCTGTGAAGTTGTAATCGCTCCTAGCTACGAAGAAGCGGCACTAGAAACTTTGAAGTCTAAAAAGAATAGAGTGATTCTTATTCAGAAAGAAGCTGAATTTGCGAATTTCACAGTAAGAACTGCATTGAACGGATATTTATTCCAGGAAAAAGACGAAAGACAAGATTCTATTTCAGAAAGCAAATTAGCGACAGAAAATGAGTGTTCATCTCAAGAGAAATTGGATTTAGAATTTGCTGCCAAATTGGTAAAACACACTAAGTCTAATACAATAGTATTTGCTAAGAACAACCAACTTTGTGCTAGTGGAACTGGACAAACTTCAAGAGTGGACGCGCTAAACCAAGCCATCACTAAAGCGAAGGCCTTTGGTTTTGACTTAAACGGAGCTGTAATGGCCTCTGATGCCTTTTTCCCATTCCCAGACTGTGTGGAAATAGCGCACAAAGAAGGAGTAAATGCTGTAGTTCAGCCTGGAGGAAGTATTAAGGACAAGTTGAGCATCGACTATTGCAACGCTGAGAAAATGGCAATGTACTTCACAGGAACACGCCATTTCAAACACTAGAATCATTAACAAGCATATGTAAATAAAGGATTTACATAAACTATTTTAGGCGGTCTTTATCACTAATTTTATTGACTAGGACTAACCGACAAAAAAAAAGACATACCCTTTAAGCTGATGGGATTATTCAATTTACTTACTCAAGAGATAGCTATAGATTTAGGTACGGCTAACACACTTATCATTTACAATGGTAAAGTAGTGGTAAACCAACCTTCCATAGTGGCTATAGACAGAACAACCCAAAAAGTGGTAGCCGTAGGGAGTATGGCTCAACGAATGCATGGCAAGACACATGAGAACATCAAAACGATTAGACCCCTTAGAGATGGTGTAATAGCTGATTTCAAGTATGCTGAAGAGATGATCAAGGGCATGATTAAGATGATTAGAAAAAAGAAATCACTCTTTGCTCCATCATACAGAATGGTTATTTGTATTCCATCAGGAATTACAGAAGTAGAAAAAAGAGCAGTAAAAGACAGCGCTGAACACGCTGGAGCTAAAGATGTTTATTTGATTCATGAACCTATGGCGGCTGCTTTAGGTATAGGTATAGATGTAGAAGAGCCTATGGGGAACATGGTAATTGATATAGGAGGAGGAACCTCCGAAATAGCCGTGATCGCCTTAGGAGGAATAGTTACTGATAAAAATATACGTGTGGCTGGAGATGAGTTCACCTCAGATATAGAAGAATACATGAGGCGCCAGCATAACATCCTTATCGGGGAGCGCACTGCAGAGCAGATCAAAATAGAAGTAGGCGCTGCATTAACAGAGCTAGATAACCCACCAGAGGATTATCCTGTAAGAGGACGAGATTTAATGACAGGAATTCCTAAGGAAATTAAAGTTTCTTTTACTGAAATAGCCACTGCATTAGATAAATCTATAGCTAAGATAGAAGAGGCCATTCTAAGTTGTTTAGAAAACACTCCTCCTGAGCTATCGGCGGATATTTATAAAACTGGCATATACTTAGCTGGAGGAGGTGCTCTTCTTAGAGGACTAGACAAGCGTATTTCTGCTAAGACCAAACTTCCAGTGCACGTAGCTGAAGACCCACTTAAGGCTGTGGCTAACGGGACAGGAATAGCTCTTAAAAACTTAGACAGATTTCAATTCTTGATGAAGGATTAAAGATAAAAAGGTATAAACCATGAAGAATTTAGTAGAACTGATATCCAAGTTCAAAAACTTTATTATCTACATCTTCTTCTCTATAGTTAGCCTTTACCTGCTTTTTTCTAATGGGTTTTACCACCAGAATAGTTTCCTAAATTCTTCTAACGAATTTATGGGTGGTGTTCATGAAAGAGCATCATCTCTCAGTGATTATCTGGAATTAGAAGGAAGAAATAAAGAACTCAGAATAGAACTGGCTCTTTCTAAAATGAAGCTCTCAGAAAACTCATTGGGTTTAGAGGACAGCACCATAGAGGTCGTAGACTCTCTAACCGCGTTACAATTCTCCTACCGGCCAGCTAAGGTAATTAACAAAACCACGGGCTACAATAAAAATCACATAACCGTTAACAAAGGCTCTACCAATGGTATTAAACTAGATGACGGAGTAATTTCAATGGGAAATGGACTTGTAGGGAGAGTATCGAAAGTATCAAAACATTTTAGCCTAGTTACTCCTATAATCAATGCAGAATTTGCGCTAAAGGTTAGCCTTAAAAAAAACAATGTGGACGGCCTATTGCAATGGGATGGTGCTAACATAAGCAACGCGCAAGTAAATGAAATCGGAAAACGTGTAAATGTTCAACTCGGAGACACCGTGGTGACTAGTGGCTCATCTGCTTACCTTCCGAGAGGTGTGGATGTGGGCTTTGTTACTCAAATAGAGCCTATGGGTGATGTACTAAACATCACCATAGAGCTAAAGACAGATTTTACTAAAGTATTAGATGTAATGGTAATATCTAATGTCTTTAGATTAGAACAACTACAATTAGAATCTAACCAAAACCCCGAAGGAGTGTAATGCCTATAATCATTAGAAATATCATTCGCTTCTTTCTACTGTTGCTTTTCCAGATATTAATCCTGAATAATCTGGAAAACTTAGGAGTAGCCAATTCATTTATTCTACCTCAGATTTACATCGTGTTTATTCTATTACTTCCTTTCGAAACTCCAACTTGGATTTCTATCTGCTTAGGATTTCTAATAGGGTTACTCGTAGATTTTAGCATAGACACAGAAGGGCTTCATGCGTTTGCATCTACAAGCATAGCTTACTTTAAACCTAGATTAACTAAGTCTCTAAGCCCTAGAGATGGCTACGATTTTAATAGCGAGCCTACCTTAAGAGACCAAGGCTTGAACTGGTTTTTAGTCTATGGTTCTATCCTTATCTTTATCCATCATTTCTTTCTTTTCTTCTTAGAAAAACTCGCGTGGAGTAATTTCTTCGGCACCTTACTTACTATAATTTTAAGTGCTGTGTTCAGTCTTATACTTGCCCTGATTTATCAGTTTATAGTGTATCAAAAGAAACGATAGAATGAATAGTTTACAAAACAGACGGTACGCCATTCTTGGACTTATCCTTTTTATCATTATCACCTTTGCTTTGAAACTATTCACTCTGCAAATCACTAATGATAAATGGGCAGAGCGTGCTACTTCTCTTACAGAAAACGAGTTAGTTATTCAGCCTTCGAGAGGAGAGATTTACGATAGAAATGGAAGAATACTTGTAGCCAACACACCTATCTATGACATTCGAGTGATCCCTGAGCGAATACAAAACCTAGATACTCTGCGTCTGCTCGAACTGCTGGAGATAAAAAAAGAAGCCCTAGACAAAGTACTGGACAGGGCTCGCTCTAGAAGAGAAATGTTCAACCCACATACGGTGGCTAAGCATGTAGACCAAGAGGATTATTTTAACATATCAGAAGAGTTGAGTGACTTTCCAGGATTCTTCGCGGTGAGAAGAACACTGCGGAATTATCCGGATAGCGCTGCTGCTCTAGTACTAGGTAATTTTGGAGAAATAAACAGAAACGAACTGAACGCTGATAGCGGTTCATTTTATCAATTAGGAGATTATGTGGGAAAAGGTGGGCTGGAAAAATCCTATGAAAAATTGCTACGTGGAGTTAAAGGAAAGCAGGCGATTTACGTAAACAATTTCAACAAAGTAGTAGGGAAAGCAAATAGTACAGACAACATAGAGCCTTTAGCTGGGAATGACTTAATAAGTACGATCGACGCGGAATTACAAGCATTCGGCGAAAAACTCATGGTCAATAAAAGAGGTTCTATTATAGCCATCGAACCTTCTACTGGTGAAATTCTAGCCTTGATTAGCGCTCCCACATACGATCCTAATTCACTGGTAGGAAGAAAGAGAAGTGCTGGATATAGCAAACTCAGCCAAGACACATTAAAACCGCTATTCAACAGAGCGCTGAATGGACTTTACCGACCAGGTTCTATTTTTAAAATGATTCAAAGTCTCATCGCACTAGAAGAAGGAATAATTACCCCAAAAACTAGAGTAAGATGTAATAGAGGAATCATCGGGTGTCATGGTCCTCACACTAATGATGATTTAGAAAATGCCATTAAGCATTCCTGCAACCCCTATTTCCGTCAAGTAATGAGAAAAATGGTGCAACAGGGCAAACACGATAATCAATTTTCTGATTTGAAATCCGGAGTTCAGTGGTGGCATGAGCGTATAAAAAGATTTGGCCTGCATACCAGGTTTACCTCTGATGTGCCTAATATCAAAAGAGGTACAGTTCCTGACACTTCGTTTTATAACCGCTTTTACCCCAATTCCACATGGACTTACAGCATGATTTATTCCATAAGTATAGGAGAAGGTGAACTACAAGTAAATCCTTTACAAATGGCTAATCTTGCTGCTATTATAGCCAATAAGGGATGGTACATCACTCCTCATTTATTGAAAGAAGTAATAGGTGGGCCAGAGCTGCCTCCAGATTTTACAGAGAAACAGGGTGTAGGTGTAAAACCAAAGCACTTCGAAGTAGTGCGTAATGCTATGGAGCGCGTAATAAACGAGCCCGGAGGAACTGCCTTAAGCGCTAACCTCAGCCATTTGGGAATTACTGTGTGTGGTAAAACAGGAACAGTTCAGAACAAGTCACCTATTGAAGACCATTCTGTATTTATGTGTTTCGCTCCTAAAGAAGACCCAAAAATAGCCGTAGCCGTTTATGTGGAAAATGCTGGATTTGGGGGGACATGGGCAGCTCCTATTTCTGCTCTTATGATAGAGAAATACTTGACAAGAGAGATTTCTAATGACTTTACAGTGAAACGAATTTTAGAAGCAGATTTCAGAGGATTGCATGGCAAGTAGAAAACAAAATAGAATCGATTGGACTACAGCCATTACCTGGCTAGTGCTCTGCCTAATAGGTTGGATTACTATTTACTCTGCGGCATATAATGCTGACTATGATTCTATCTTTAGCTTTAACATGAGCTACGGAAAGCAGTTCATTTGGATTTGTGTAAGCGCACTTCTTGGAGGCGTTATTCTTCTTACGGATTCTACGCTTATAAGAAATGCAAGCTTACCCGTTTACGGAACCGTAGTATTGATGCTTATTCTAGTGCTGTTTATAGGGACTGTTAGAGGAGGAGCGCGTTCATGGTTCGGAATAGGAAGTTTTGGGATTCAGCCTTCTGAGTTCTCAAAGGTAGCTATAGCACTACTCCTAGCTCATTTTTTAGGTGAGGGAAAGGAGCCGCTAAAAAACATAAGGCATCGAGTAATAGCCTTAGGAATTCTAGCCATTCCTGCTGGATTAATTCTGCTTCAGCCTGATACTGGAACTGTGCTTATCCTATTTGCTTTTATCTTAGTAATGTATCGAGAGGGACTTTCTGGTACACCGCTAATCATAGGAATCTGTTCAATAATTATAGCTGTAATGTCTATTATAGTTAACTCTGCATCGTATAGTCTTCCGTTTAGCACTAAAGAATTTTCTGGACAAACAATACTTATTACCGTATTCCTCATACTAGGTGTGATAGCGTTTTGTATGGTAAGAAAACTAGTATTGCCACGTTCAAGAAAAAAATTCTTACGTCTAACAGCTATCATTACCATAAGTATAGTAGGCTTCATTAGCAGTGTGAATTTCATCATTAATGATGTACTGAAGCCCTACCAAAGAAATAGAGTTTACATATTACTTCAGCTTCCTGTGGATGATGACCCATGGGCAGACTGGAATATAAAAAATAGTAAAACGGCGATAGGGAACGGAGGATTATTGGGTCAGGGATACAGAGAAGGAGCCATTACTAAATTTAGATTCGTTCCAGAACAAAACACGGATTTTATCTTCTGCACCATAGGTGAAGAGTGGGGATATGTGGGCTCACTAACAGTACTGTCTTTGTTTACGTTTCTAATTTTTAGACTTATCATAATGGCGGAGAGGCAGCGGTCGGTCTTTAGCCGAATTTTCGGCTATTCGGTGGCATGTATTCTCTTTATGCACGTATTTATAAACATAGGCATGGTCATAGGTTTAGCTCCTGTTATAGGAATCCCTCTGCCATTTTTCAGCTACGGTGGCTCATCCATGATGGCCTTTACCGTCATGCTATTCATCTTTATCAAGTTAGATTCTGACAGACTAATTGGTCTTAGATAAGCCGTGTGCC
>TARA_B110000093_G_scaffold58739_1_pt1 | contig 11820 bp, 9 predicted proteins | sample TARA_B110000093 | Tara Oceans TARA_B110000093 (sample SAMEA4397390) | marine metagenome | biome: Polar Biome; feature: [MIX] marine epipelagic wind mixed layer (ENVO:01000061); material: water (ENVO:00002006), including particulate matter (ENVO:01000060) such as... | depth 10-100 m | reverse complement strand
TTGGTTTTAAATGTTGTCTCACGACCTAGCATGTCAACTATCTTAACGAGTGTTTTAGAAGTGTTGTTAAGTTCACCTAATCCTATAAAGTCAATTAAGCTGCACTCTGATGTAATACCACATTCATTGATCGTCACAATTACTGCATAATTACCTGTTGAGGTCGTAGTAAATGATTGATTGATTTCACCAATAATAATAGCATTTTCATTATCACAATCAACCCATTGGTATGAAGCAACTGTTTGCGTTGCTGTTAGCGTATTATCATTTTGAGATACATCATTGTTAGGAATAGGGTTAATTGTCAAATCAAGACTAATAATTGAGTCACAACCATTAACTGCACCACCTGGAATATTAAATATTGCTGTATTATTAGTGGTCGTATAAGTGTTTCCATCAATCCAGGTATAGGATCCACAGGCGGTTTGCGTATCTGTTCCATTAACTGAATTGAATATTGTCAAATCTAAAGTCACAAGCGAATCACAACCATTAACTGTACCTCCTGCAATATTAAATGTTGCTGTATTATTGGAAGAAGTATAAGTGTTTCCATCAATCCAGGTATAGGATCCACAGGCTTTTTTCGTATCTGTTGCATTGGAAGCTTGAGCACAATTAGAGCATTCCTGATAGCAGTTTACACTGAATGCAAATGTAAATTGTGATCCGATTGGTTGTAATACTTGTTGCCAATGATTTTCTGCATAAACAATATCATCCACCTCGACACAGCTCAAATTTGGATTCCCTGCCGCAAAAAAATTTTCGACATTAGTATTGTTGCCGTTGGCAATATTTAAACACTGGAGGTGATTAATTTGACAATCTATGTGGTCTAAATGCGTATTTTGACTTAGATCCAATGTCGTGATTAGATTAAATGAACAATCCAAATGAATTAGAGCTTCAGCGCCATCCGTATTCAAGCTTGTAATTAGATTCCCGGGAGCATATAAAGCAGTTAAAGCAGCAAGGGCGCTTAAATCAAGACTTGTAATTGAATTAAAACCACAATGCAACAGAACTAAATTCACATTCTGACTGACATCCAAAGAGGTAAGGTTATTAGCTGTGCAAAATAAGCCAGTTAAAGAAGTAAAAGCTTCTACCCCAGTCAAATCAGATATATTGGAACCAAAACATTCTATCCCCCCATTGTACGAACTTGCCTCACTCATTTGAATCTCGGTATCTCCATTGGTATTGATAGCGCTATTCCCAACCAAGATCGCCTTAAAGCTAGCATCCGGAATATAGACGCTCTGCCCCAAAAGAGAAGTCGACAAAAAAACGGATAAGAATAAAAGTGTGTTTTTCATTAGTGATGTAAGTTTCAACTATTTCAATTGATTAAAGATAAGCAAAACAAAACGAGATTTCTAATTATAGTCGTTAAACGGGAATATTTCCGGGGGGGTAAATACCTGTTAATGAACAATATCAGCAACCCAAATCGTTCAATACCTGCTCAAAATCAGCATCTGGAATGGCGGTAGTTTGTTCCAAAAGGAGGGGGAAAGGCTTAGGGTTCTCCTAAACTAGGACTTGCTGCTGACTTGCGTCATCAAGTTTAAAACTTATAAAGATTCATCAACTTGAGATAGGCAGGGCATTCATTTACCTTAGAACTAAAAGAAGGCGAAGCCATGAGTTCATTGCAAGCTTCTAATTTGGCATTATCTGAGAGAGATGCAGCATCAACGCCCCCGTTTTTAGCAACCTTATAGCTAATGTCTGCACAATCGCATGGTGTGTAATCTGTGCTTTCTTGTTCTGCAGGAGCAGCCGTAACAGAGTTGTCTATTATTTTTGGCACCTCAATATTTGTGCTTTTTTCTTTCGAAGGAGCATCCGTAGAATCCTTGTCTTTGGGGGGTGCGTCATCACTAAAAGCAACAACTAAAATGACCATTAATGTAAGTCCTCCAAAAAAATATAGGAGGAATTTTTTCGCGATTGCTTCTAATCTCTTATTCGCCATAGTTCATACTTTAATTTTTTATGAAGTTACTAAATTATTTGTTTCTTAAAAACTTGGTGCAGAACAATATAGAATACTCTTTTATTCAAAAAAAATGAACTTTAAAGTGTTTTCATTAATAGATCTCATATTCAAGAATGGTAAAAAGTTGGCCCTTTATCGTCTTTATTACGATCTCTATTTGTTCCTCTTCCTTACTCGTGAAATCGAGAGAAAATATATGACCCCCCTCCTCATTGGCAAAGGTTTTAAATGGTTCATCATTTTTATAAATGAATAAATCAGAAACCCCCGAAGCGAAGAATTCAAATCTATGAGATTTTCTTTTTCTCAATCGGAATTCTTTTGGAGCAGCTAGAACCTGAAATTCGTGCGGCTCAAGTGGATAGATGGTAGGGAATTTTAAAGATGGTTTTTTGACCGCTTTAAGATAGGTTTGTTCTGCATTTAATAGTTTAGTTGTAAATGCATAAACAGGAATCCCTTGAAGATTCTCAAACTTTTCTAATGTGAGTTTTGGCGTCGTTAAAATAAGAGCGGTATCCTCCGGGAAGTGCGTGAAGATTGCTTCATAAGGGCTCAGGTTAAACCAATTGTCTGTATACGACTTTGTAAACTCCAATTTACCCCTACTTTCCTCTCCATTTCCCGCTCCCCAAGTAGCATCAAAAACCCGCCATTCCCCATTGATTTTTATAACATTCCAAGCATGATCAGGGTCTTCATCCGTGAAATCCCATGAATCCTCAGTAAGGTCGCTTTTACAATACCCACCGACTAAGAGAATGTCTAAATCCATTTTTTGGCCCAGATATTCAAACAATTTTGCGTAGCCTTCACATACGGCTTTTTTTGACTTTAACACACCTAATGCAGTATTGTCTCCAAACTTGTTTTTGTTTATTGATTTTGCATCATAGATTATATTATCGGCTAACCAGACATATAGTGCCCTGGCTTTTTCAAGGTCTGTGTCCACCATTTTCTCGAGATAGGATACCAATTGATCAGGATCCTTTTCAATTGAATTCGGGCACCTACGAACATAAGAATCTAGTTCTATGTATTTTGTGTTTTCAAGCAAATCTTGAGCATCGTCGAGAATTGAATGCTGCCCAAAAAGGCAAGACGAAAGGAGTAAAAGCAGATAGAAAAGAGGACGTGTCATGGCAATAAAGTAGTTTGGTTTGATATCCTAACCTTTTAAGCAGAGATCGTTACTTCTTAAAAACCTGGTGCTGGCCAATCTCAGTAACCCATTTGGGTAATTGGCTGGGGTCATATTTTTCGCCCATTGCCGCAACCACTTCTTTGGGTTTTACGATTCCCTTTTTCGAGGTGAAAGCATACTTGACCACTGATGCCATATGTGTTTTTCCGTTGCGTTCTATTTTTTGAAAGAAGTAAAACCAATCTGAATCGTATCCAATAATCTTTGTGTTCAATTCGAACTTTTGGAACAGACGCAAACGGTGGCGGTATTCATTATAGGTTCCAGTAATCGTTAGCGACCATTGGTTCTTTTTCAAAAATCCATTGATGTCAACACGCGTTCCGTAGCCATAACGACCAAGATCAAGTAAAGTCACGTATCTTCCGTTATTTAACTCTAAAAAAGGATCGATGTCCTGGGGCCAGACCATCATGGAGATCGTATCGCTGTCACGGCTATAAAAATCCAATTTCGATTGGAATCTTTTTGTAATTAAAACCCTAGTAAGTCTGAGGTATGGATACATATTCTATTTGTTTTTAAGGATTCAATGATAAGGATTTTTTATGGGCTATCGATTTTTACATCAATGGTTTTTTATCTTTAGATAAAATCAATACTTATAGAACAATCAAAATGTTCTTGTGGATGCGCAAGCTGTAAAAGCGGAAATTGTAAAAGCGGTACCTGTGAGAACTGCTCCAGTCCAAATTGCGGGAAGCGTTAAAACACATAATTCCTCTAACTTTTTTCTGCTTTGCGTAAATTGAGGATGCTGTTTTTTATCTTAGCGTAAATTCTTTTTATGAAATATATATTATTGACCTTGATACTTGGAATAACTCAAAGTATCGTTTCTCAGAAAAGCAAGGGGTACCAAAATGTCTTTTGGGATGGGGCAGAAACACTCAACTGTTTATACTCAGATGAACCTATTGCACCAAATTCGAAAGGAGAATATCACTTTTTTTACTCTTCAAATGAGGACCGTAGAGTTTATGAAAAAACACTTTCGAGACCTGATAAGTTTTTATTCTACAAATTCAAGACAAAAGAATATGCGCAAAATTGGTGTGATGGTATTCCTTTTGAATCCAAACAGAATCATAATAAATCCTCGCAAAATACAACTAAGCCTGCTGGTGATGCGAAGTTAAAAATGATTCACTACAACCCCGAAATCTCGAACTTCAAAAGAAATAATCTAGGAGTAACATTTTATAAGGATGTACTATTTACAGGTTATAAAAAATCCACGTATCCAAATGGAGCGATATTGGAAATATCCAAATACAAAGATGGCCTTACAGATGACCTTCAAATGAGATACTATAAAAATGGAGCGGTTAAATCAAAGGCAATCTGTCTTAAAGGAGAAGTCTTGGCAGGTAAAGAATTTTATGAGAATGGTAAAGTGGCTGCCGTAATAGAATTAGAGGGTGTAACTAGAAGAACGAAAAAGACATATTACGATAAAAATAGAAACATTATAAATCAAGAGTTCTTTGAAAAACTGATTGTTTATAAAGATTATTTTGAAGAAAAAGAGACTTTTAACTTTATTGATGTGGCTAAAAAAGGTGAGACAAATAAAAAAACGCCCTCTACAAAAGAGATTCCATCTGTAACAAATGCAACGCTCAGCATAGACCATTACACTTTAGATGGTTATGAATTGACCAAATACATTAAACTTTCTGATTTTCCTGCATTAAAAAATAAATTAACTGAGTTTAATTCACTCTTTCATAAAATAGAGTACGATAGGGGGGCGGGAGAGTTTATATTTCAAGAGCATAATACACCCGGTTATGTTTTAGTAACGACTGAAAGGGGATCTATTAATGGTGTAATTAAAATCCCGCATTACTATTTCAATCAAAAAGCAATAAAAATCATTCATGATTATTTATCCAAATACGGTTATTCCTACTTCACAGGTAAGGTGCTAGGCGATTTACCTATGAACGATAAGCGCATTCGAAAAGATTGTAAAAAAACCTACAGCCGTGAGCAAACCATAAAATGTCCGAACTGCTCGTACTGGACCGATAAGCAAAAGGAGAACGTTCCTTGTACCCGTTGTAAAAATAAAGAGAAAATCAAAACAGGGAAAATAATTACAAGTACTTGCCCTAGTTGCAATGGAAAAGGATTTTACTACAACTCAGAAGAAAATAAAGAATGGGGAGAAATAGAAGAATATTATAAAAACAACCAAGTTATTCAACCTGACCTTGGTTTTAATGGAGGCTTAAGCTACTCGAAACTAAAATGGAAAGGGTTAAAAAGCGGAACCTATTTTATTTACCAAACTGATCTAGGTCTCAAATATGATAGATTAGGAACAGGTAGTCTATTGGATAAAAATGAAACAGTTTCTAAATATGACTTTGTGCAAATTGCATTTCAAAGAAAGGTAAAACCTTAACAATTTAAAGTTCGTCATAGTCAAACTCTGCTTCAGAAAAGTCCAAATCAAAGTCATAGCTTTCGTCTATTGCTTCTAATTCATTGTACGTGCGAGAACCACGTTTAGGAGTAATGAGGTACTTATTACAATCGGTAATCTTCCAATCATCTGTGATCTCATGGTTGGCTTTTACCATAACAGATTCATCACCATCTTCAATCGCTTGGTAAACAACATCAATATCCCATTCCCAAACCGCCCCATCAAGGGTTTCAATATAGTTATGTAAAGTAAGTTTCAAAGTAGTTTCGTCAATCTCAGTAATGATACTCTTTTCTGTGTGATCGCTTATTTCCCAGGTGTTATCTATGTATGAACCAATACCTATTGAATGTATCTTATTTGATTCACGATACAGTCGATGGTTTCCTTTTTTCTGGGAAACCTTAACAACAGAGATCCCGTAGCTGCTTTCACCCAACGTTTCATCAATTGATTGTTCATATAGTATTATCCTATCCCCTTTACATTGCGGTGAGCGCTTAAATCTCATATAAACTACTGGATCGTCAATAGATTCATTTAGTTGACCTTCAACGTCACTTTGAGTCCAGACATCATTGTTTCCCGTAAACGTAAAATTTGAATACGACTTTAACATCCAATTTTTATCCAATAATAACGCTGTAATATCTGAGTCATCAATCGCGTTAACATTGCTCTCCTTGTACGATGTCCAAAATGCTCTAGAGCCAAATATTAAAACAAAAACGAGCCCCCCAAGTATCGGATAAAGATACCTTCCTTTACTTTTTTCTGTCGTAACTGGTTTAGTTGTAATCTTCTCTTGAACGGACTCTTTTTTTAATGGCGCTGATGATTCATTTATTTTGATACCACATTGACCACAAAACTTTGGACTATTAAGTAACTTTTCTCCACAATTATGACAATAATTCATACTTTTTTCTCAAATATATAATGAAAATCTCATTTTAAAAAAGTGTCATTTGATTTTTTGATAAACATTTAAAGACCTCAGTAAGAATTCCACTTGCTTAATGGATTTTAATTGTAAAAATAGAAGAAGTTTAAAGTTACTTTCCGATACAAAACTTGCTAAAGATATTACCTAGAAGATCGTCCGTAGAAATGTCTCCGGTAATGCTTCCCAAATGAAACATGGCCTGACGGATGTCCATAGCGATAAAGTCTGACGTTGTGCCGTCATCCAAACCGATATCCGCTTTTTCTAATGCTTCTGCCGTTTTTAGAAGCGCCTCATGGTGTCTGGCATTCGCTATAATCGTATCATTTTCAAGGTCAAGTTCTCCGAGCACTGCGTGAACCATTTCTTTTTTTAGGGTATCAATTCCCAAACCACCTTTGGCACTAATGGAAATTGAATCTGGAAACGATTCAGGGTTTAGGTCTACCTTATTGATCAAAAAGAGCACTTTTTTATCAGGATGTAAGCCAATTAGACGGGAACTCCACGCTTTGGTTTCTGCGATGTTTTTCTCATTAGATGCGTCTCCTAAGCAAAGAACAATTGCTGCCTCTTTTATTTTTTTCTGAGACCTTTCAATACCCATCGCTTCAATGTTCTGAGTCGTCTCCCTAATTCCTGCAGTATCAATTAAACGGAATAGTATTCCTTCAATGTTTAGAGTTTCCTCAATGACATCACGAGTGGTCCCTGCCTCATCACTAACAATCGCTCGGTCTTCACCCAAAAGTTGGTTCAACAAGGTACTTTTCCCTGTATTCGGTGCCCCAACAATAGCAACAGGCACGCCATTTTTAAGGGCATTTCCGAGCGCAAAAGAATCTGCTAGTTTAGAAACCGTCAGTAATACCCTTGAGACCAATTCTTTTAATTGAGTGCGGTCTGCGAATTCCACATCTTCCTCTGCAAAGTCAAGCTCTAACTCAACAAGCGAGGCAAAATTCATGAGTTGTTCTCGAAGAACCTTTAAATCTGAAGACAAATTTCCTTTCAGCTGGCTTAAAGCAATTTGATGTGCCTTTTTACTTTGTGCTGCAATCAAATCCGCAACGGCTTCCGCCTGCGAAAGATCAAGCTTTCCATTCATAAAAGCCCGTTTGGTAAACTCTCCCGGCGTCGCCATTCGGCAGCCTTGACTTTGCAAAACTTGAAGGATTTGTTGTTGAACATATGGGGATCCATGACAAGATATTTCTATACTTTCTTCTCCTGTAAAACTCCTTCCGTGTTCAAAATAGCTAACCAATACCTCGTCAATAGCAATCCCATCAGCAGAATTTATCGTTCCGAAATGTATGGTATGGGAGGCAATCGTGTCTAGCTTTTTTGAAAAGCATTGCGACAACGCATTTCTGGAGTCAGGGCCCGAAATACGAATAATAGATATGGCGCCTATGCCATTTCCAGTAGCCAATGCACAAATGGTTTCCACCTTAGAATTCATGGCGCAAAGTTACGAATTAAAGACGCTCGAAAAAAGAGAGATCGGTTAAGGATGACAAGAAGGCGATGAGTGCCTCACGTTCTTTTGAAGATAATGTAAAAGGAACGATTACAGGGTCCTGCAAGCCATGGCCGGCTCCTCCTTTTGCATAATGGTCAATCACCTCTTCAATAGATTCAAAACTTCCGTCATGCATATAAGGGGAAGTGTAATCAATGTTGCGCAACGAGGGGACTTTAAAATAGCCGATCTCAGAAGAATCTAAATGGATTCGAAAACGACCTTTGTCTGCACCGTAATCGAGATATAGGCCATTGTTTCGTGCCTCAAAGCTTGTGAAATAGGGAGGAGAATGACACTCTGTACAATACAGTTTTTCGGAAAATATTTTTAGGCCCGCTTGCTCTTTTTTATTCAAGGCACTCGAGTCTCCATTAGCGAAATGGTCGTAAGGGGAGCTCATAGAAAGTAATGATCTTTGAAATGCGGCAAGACTTCTGGTCAATACCCAAGCGTCAAAATTTCTTCCATAAATGGTTTTCGCTGCCTGCTGGTATTCAGGATCTGCTCTCAAGATGGGAATCAGGTCGCGCATGTTGTGTCCCATTTCATTAGGCTCTTGTATCGGAACAATCGCCTGAAGCTCCAAAGTTTTAAGATGGGCATCAAACATAACGGTTGGTAGGAAGCCGGCATTTAATAAGCTCGGTGAATTGCGGTCTGTTTTTTGGCCATTGATACCGTTACTTGTTTTTAAACCATCTGTAAAGGCTAGGCCGGGCTTGTGACAAGAGGCACAGTTAATCGAATTGTCCTTTGAAAGACGCGTGTCTAAAAAAAGTGCTTTGCCCAAGGCTATTTTTGCAGAATCCATGGGGTTATCAGCAGGTGATGGCGTGCTTACATATTGATTTAGATCTGGGTACGTTTTACACATTAAAAATGTAGCGCAACACAAAACCCCAAGAAAAATATTTAGAACCCTTGGATACATTAAGGAATGAAAATAGTTTGTTTTTCAAGAACACCTCCATAAATATCCCTGCAGAAAACAAACAACACCCCTGCGTGGTGTGTGTCTAAATTCATCACTCCATTAGCACTTAAAGAATGTGTCGAAGAAAGGTTTCTTCCCAATTGATCATAAGTACAAATTTCAGCTGTTCCAGCAGGTAAGCCTGAATAGTACAGCTTCCCATTCTTCACATAAATATGAGGGGCTTCTGCCGAATTAGAGGCTAAACTAGCAAAAGGGGAAAGTGTAAAAACATCTTCAGTCATCACATTATCCATAGCTGTAATATTTACGGGTGTAGCGCCGTGTGCTGCACCAATGGTCAAAAGTTCAATGCCATTTACCCAACGGTCAACATGACATTGCAAAACAAGTTCAACCTGAGAAGCAGACACATTGGTTTGCACGACAGGAAGAACAACTTGTCTTTGAAGATGTGCCCCTACAGAATGTAATTCAAAAGCGTTACTTCCTTCACCCCCTCCAATAATCATAGGCATATAGCCAAATGACCAGCCCCAATACATACTTGGACTTTGAAACGAAAGTGGGTGTTCTTCAGGGTAAGCAGAAATATCCAGCGCTTCTGAACCTCCTTGTACGTTTAATCGATCTGGAATGCCCACAGTAAACTCAATTTGCTCTATAATGTCAAGATTCAGGGCCCCCAAGTAAAAAGAATGATTATTTGGCTCAAAAAGATAAACCATATCTGTGGCCGTAGACACTTGACCTCCATCATGGGTTATGAGTATATCAGAAACGTAATAATCAAAATGATCAAGTGCATAGACCTCTCCGTTGTTGTGGCTTAATTCGACTCCAAGTTCTAATGGCCCAGCATTAAAAACAGGCTCTATATTTAGAAAAACATTTTTCTGACCAAACAATAATGAAGGCAACATTAACAAAGTGATTATTAAGGTGTTTTTTTTCATGGCTTCTGTATTATATATAAAATTTCTTTACTCATTAAACGATATTTTTCGACTTCAGTTGGCTTCCAAGTGTCGTTCATATCAAATTGTTCTACTCTAAATCCTGCCTTTTCAAGCCATTTGGGATAATCCATTCCGAAAAGGCGGACATGGTCTTTTTGCCAAAAATGCTTTTCCCGTTCCGCAGGTGAGGTTATGCTAGCATCCTCATAGGTCTCCTTCCTGCTAATATCCTGAGGAACCTGCATAATTGCCCAGCCTCCTGGCTTCATGACTCTATTGAGCTCAGACATACAACGAATAGGGTCATCAACATGTTCCATGACATGGTTACAAAAAACAATGTCGTATTGGTTGTCTTCAAGTGGAATGTCATGTAAGTCAAAATGCATATCGGCAATTGGTGAGACCAAATCTGCAGTTATATAATCTAGGTTCGACTGCTTTTTAAAATGGGGTAAAAAACACTGCTCTGGTGCGATATGTAAAACTTTCAACCCTGGAGCTGTAAAGAATGTGGTTTCACGCTGAAGATAAAGCCACATTAAACGGTGCCGCTCAAGGGTCAAATCATAAGGACAAAGTACATTTTCTCGGTGCGCAACCTCAGAACCATAGCTCAAAAATTTAGAAAATGATTTCTCACAGACAGGACAAGTAACTTGTTCTCCTCGATATAAAACAGGCGCAAAAAACTTAAAAACATAGCTTAACCTAATAAGCAATGGCCTAGGCAGGGCATTCAATAAAAACTTATAGAGCTTCTTCACAACAATAAAGGTACAACAATCGGAAAAGATATTGCGTACTTTTGAAGTATCAACATTAAGAAAACATGAAACACTATTTGATTTTCCTTTTTTGCATTAGCTTTTCAATTATGGCACAAAACAACCTCCCATCGGCTCAGAAAAAAAACAAAATACTTAGCAAGTTTGGCCACAATCGTATGGACCCTTATTATTGGATGAACCAACGCGATTCTGAAGAAGTATTGGAATATATAGGAGAAGAAAACAAACACTGCGAAGCTTATTTTTCTGGTCTCAAAGGATTGGTGGAGAAGATTGATAAGGAATTGGAAAGTAGAATCGATCCCAATGAACAAAAGTCCCCATTTTGGTATAATGGGAACCTTTACCAAGCCAGAAATGAGGATGGATTAGAATATGAAAAAATCTATCGGCTTAAAAATGACAAAGCCCTACTTTTCTTTGATGAAAACGAAAGAGCAAAAGACCAATCATTTTACGATCTAGCAGATTGGGAAGTCTCTCCAAATAATAAATATTTAGCTGTTGCGGAAGACTTTAAAGGAAGAAGGAAAAACACGATCTCTATCCGAATAAACAAAACGGGCGAGTACCTCAAGGACCGCATTGAAGAGAGTAACGGAGATGTAGTTTGGTCAAACGACAATAAAACTATTTATTATATCAAGAAAGATCCGCAAACATTACGTGAATTTCAGGTTTTTAGTCACAAAATAGGAACAGAGAATACGGAAGATGTATTGGTTTATCAAGAAGATGATGAGAAGTACAGTGTCTACTTTTCAAAATCCAAAACAGGAGATTATATTTTTATCAATTGTTATAGTTCATTGACCTCTGAAGTCCGATGGATTTCTGCCAACGATCCTAAATCAGTACCTCAGGTTTTTCTGAAAAGAAAACAAGGACACATTTATTCAGTGACCCACCATACAAATGGATTCTATATCATAAGCAATAATGATGCTCCTAATAATAAAATACTTTTTGCGCGGACCATTCCTAAAAGCATCGGTCAATGTGAT
>TARA_B110000093_G_scaffold160862_1_pt1 | contig 11841 bp, 9 predicted proteins | sample TARA_B110000093 | Tara Oceans TARA_B110000093 (sample SAMEA4397390) | marine metagenome | biome: Polar Biome; feature: [MIX] marine epipelagic wind mixed layer (ENVO:01000061); material: water (ENVO:00002006), including particulate matter (ENVO:01000060) such as... | depth 10-100 m | reverse complement strand
TGAACAACTTTTCAACATTAAATAAAAAACCCCTTTTAATTATTGAGAAGCCTGTGAATTAAGCTTAAACTTGCACTTTATCCAACTTATCTATCTATAATGGCTGATGTTAAAATTAAGAGTGCTTTAATTTCTGTATTTGATAAAGGAAATTTAGAGCCAGTTGTAAGGGAATTAAATGATTTAGGTGTTACAATTTATTCTACAGGCGGAACACAATCCTTCATTGAGGGGCTTGGTATTGCAGTTGAAAGAGTTGAAGACCTAACTGATTATCCTTCAATTTTAGGAGGAAGAGTGAAAACATTACATCCCAAAATTTTTGGTGGAATCTTAGGAAGAAGAGGCTTAGATAGTGATGTTAGCCAAATGTCACAGTATTCAATTCCTGAAATCGATTTAGTTATTGTTGATTTATACCCCTTTGAAGACACTGTAGCTTCAGGAGCAGATCATGCAGATATTATTGAGAAAATAGATATCGGAGGAATTTCTTTAATTAGAGCAGCAGCAAAGAATTATAAAGATGTTGTAATTGTTCCTTCAAAAAATCAATACCAACCATTATTGGATATTATTTCATCTAAAGAAGGCGTTACTTCAACGGAAGATAGAAAGCAATTTGCCTTATCTGCGTTTAATGTTTCGTCTCATTATGATTCTCAAATTTTCAAATATTTTGATGGAGAAGACCAAACTGCTTTAAAAGTTAGTGAAACAACTTCACAAACCTTAAGGTACGGTGAGAACCCTCATCAAAAAGGAGCTTTCTTTGGAGACTTAAATCAAATTTTTGATAAGTTACACGGAAAAGAACTGTCCTATAATAATTTATTAGATGTTGATGCAGCAGTTAACTTAATGTCTGAGTTTTCAGAGACTACTTTCGCTGTGTTAAAACATAATAATGCCTGTGGTGTTGCTACAAGACCAACAGTCTTAGAAGCATGGAAAGCAGCTTTAGGGGGTGATCCTATTTCTGCATTTGGTGGTGTTTTAATCACAAATGTAAAAGTTGATCGAGCAACTGCTGTAGAAATTCAAAAATTATTTTTCGAAGTATTAATTGCTCCAGAATATGATGCTGATGCATTAGAAGTATTAACGACAAAGAAAAATAGAATTATTTTAATTCAAAAAGAAGTTGTTTTACCGCAAACCACAGTAAGATCTGCGTTAAACGGAGTATTAGTTCAGGGTAAAGATTCGGTTATGGAAACTGAAGCGGACTTAAAACCTGCAACCAATAAATTACCAACTGCTGCTGAAAATAAAGATTTAATCTTTGCAGCAAAAATTTGTAAACACACGAAATCAAATACGATTGTTTTTGCAAAAGACAATACATTGATTTCAAGTGGAACTGGACAAACTTCAAGAGTTGACGCGTTAAGACAAGCCGTAAAAAAAGCAGACGCCTTTGAATTTAGTTTAAAAGGAGCAGTGATGGCATCTGATGCGTTTTTCCCATTCCCTGATTGCGTTGAATTGGCTAAGAATGCAGGGATAACAGCTGTTGTTCAGCCTGGTGGTTCAATTAAGGATCAAGATTCTGTAGATTACTGTAACGCAAATGATGTTGCGATGGTGATGACAGGAATTCGACATTTTAAACATTAATAAGAAAGAACACAAAATTGTTCATAATAAGAATCCTTTTCTAAAGAATTCTTATTTAACTGATTGTATATTTAGATATGGGTCTTTTTAGCTTTTTAAACCAAGAAATTGCCATTGATTTGGGAACGGCAAACACACTAATTATCGAAAACGATAAGGTAGTTGTTGATGAACCCTCAATAATTGCAAAAAATCGTACGACAGGTGCGGTTATAGCTATTGGAAAAAGAGCTATGCAAATGCATGGTAAAACCCATGAGGAAATCAAAACAATTCGACCTCTAAAAGATGGTGTAATTGCTGATTTTCAAGCAGCCGAAGAAATGATTCGAGGCTTCATTAAAATGATTAATGAAGGTAAGAGAAAAATGTTCGGTCCTTCTAATATTAGAATGGTAATTTGTATACCCTCTGGAATTACTCAAGTTGAAATGCGTGCTGTAAAAGATTCTGCAGAGCATGCAGGAGCTAAAGAAGTTCGAATGATTCAAGAGCCGATGGCAGCAGCTATTGGTATTGGTATTGATGTTGAAGAGCCTCAAGGAAACATGGTGATTGATATCGGTGGAGGAACATCTGAAATTGCAGTTATCGCACTTGGAGGAATTGTTTGTGACAAATCGATAAGAGTTGCTGGAGATGAATTCACTAGTGATATAGAGGAGTACATGCGTCGTCAGCATAACATATTAGTTGGTGAACGAACTGCTGAAAGAATTAAAATTGCTGTAGGTGCAGCTATTCCTGAATTAGACGATCCACCGCCAAATATGGCGGTTCACGGAAGAGATTTAATGACTGGAATTCCTAAGGAAATTGAAGTTTTTTATACTGAAATCGCACATTGTTTAGATAAATCTATTTCAAAAATAGAAGCTGCAATACTAAGTGCATTAGAAATGACGCCACCGGAATTATCGGCTGATATTTATCGAACAGGTATTTATTTAGCTGGAGGAGGTTCTATGTTAAGAGGTTTGGATAAACGAATTTCTCAGAAAACCAAATTACCTGTACACGTCGCTGACGATCCTTTAAAGGCAGTTGCAAGAGGAACCGGAATTGCATTAAAGAATTTTGATAGATTCCCATTCTTAATTAAATAATATTATATAATAATAACAGAGGCCGTAGTCGAATTTGTTTGATTACGGCTTTTTTGTAGAGAATCTTAAGCGTTGATAAACCTAATAGCCATATTAAAAAAGTATCATGTTCAATTAATTTTTGTGCTACTTATTATTATTGGTTTAATGATCACAATTCAGCAGAAACGCTATCAAAGAACAAAGTTTATTAATTCAGCGAATTTAATCTCAGGGGGTACATATTCTGCTATCTCTAATATTGAAGCTTATTTTAACTTAATTTCTGTAAATGATGAGTTACATGCCGAGAATGCTTTATTGAGGTCTCAAGCATTGGTATCACTTAAGAAAATAAATGGAGAGTATTTTCAAGTGAATGACAACCTTTTTAAGCAGAGGTATGTTTACCGTATTGCAAGTGTTGTGAGTAATACCACAACTAAAGTAAATAATTTCTTTACACTCGACTTGGGAAAGGAAGACGGTATAATTGAAGAAATGGGTGTTATTTCTCCTATGGGAATTATAGGTATTGTAGGTGCCGTCTCAGATCATTACTCTTCCGTTATTTCATTCTTGCATCCGAAAACTTACATTTCCTGTAAACTTAAATCTACGGGAGTTGCCGGTATTTTAAAATGGATGGGGGGTGATATAACAATTGCGGAAATTAGAGATATTCCAATTACAACTCAGATTAATAACGGGGATTCAGTATTAACATCAGGCTACTCTTCTGTTTTTCCCGCTGGAATTTATTTAGGAAAAATTAGGTCTTACGAGAAGGATCTTGAAAATCAATCCCAAAAAATTATTGTTGATTTAAAAATTGATTATTCTTCCGTAAGTAAAGTTTATGTAGTGGAGAATTTATATAAGTCAGAAGAAGAAGAGTTAAGACAAAAAGAAATCCAATTAAGTGAATAATTCAATCGGGAAAAATATCATTTTAATTATTGGGGTTTTTGCTTTGCAAATTCTGGTTTTAAACGATTTAAATATTTCGAAATATTTATTGCCGTTTATTTACCCCATACTTTTATTGGGCGCAAAAAGAAATATAAATCAATCCTTATTTTTAGTGCTTGGTTTTTGTTTAGGTCTTTTTATGGATATGTTTTCAAATACCGGAGCAGCAAATGCTTTAGCTTGCTTAGTATTGGTTTTTTGCAGACCTTTTTTTTTAGGATCTATTGGTCCTATGGATATGGGATCTGAAGGGATTAGACCTACTATTTATAATATAGGAACTAAGGGTTACGTCGGCTACGCAACGTTCCTATTACTAATTCATCATTTAGTTTTCTTTTTCTTAGATGTGTTTACATTTATAAATGTTTTTGAGACGATTCTAAGAGTTATTGTCAGTTTGTTTTTCAGTTTGACACTTATTATATTATGTCAATTTGTATTTGTGAATAAGGGGAAATAATGGCAAAATTAGAGTCACGTAAATATCATATATATCTTCTGTTCGGTTTCTTTTTTATAGTATACATTTGTCGACTTTTTTATGTGCAAATAATAGAAAAAGACTTTTTTGTAGATCGTGCAAAAACCGATTCTGTTGATAAAGTAGTTGAATTTCCTGTTCGAGGAAATATATATGACCGTAACGGAAAAGTACTTGTACAAAACGAAATTGCATACGATGTAATGCTAACAATGAGAGACTTTAAAGTAGATACTTTAAAGTTTTGTGCTTTGCTGAAGATTGATACATCAGAATTTCGACTACGCCTAAAAAATATAAAGAACAAGTCTATAAATAAAGGGTATTCCTCTCGTATTCCTCAAGTTTTCGAATCACTTATGAAATCAGAGAACTTTGGGAGAATCAAAGAGCGATTGTTTAATTACAAAGGGGTTTCTGTGAAAAAAAGAACCGTTCGTAGTTATCCAAGACCTATTGCAGCGCATGTACTAGGACATGTATCTAAAGTTGGTCCAAGAGATCTAAACAGAGATCAGTTTTACATTCCTCAGGACTATAGAGGAAGTTCAGGATTAGAATTATTTTATGAAAAGGAATTAAGAGGAACAAAAGGTTGGCATCACTATTTAAAAAACCGTCATGGGAAATACATTTCAAAATATTTAAGTGGAGCACTAGATACTACTCCAAGACCAGGGAATAATTTAAAATCCACCTTAGATGCTGATTTACAAGAATACGGAGAACTGTTAATGACAGGTAAGATAGGGTCTGTTGTTGCTATAGAACCTTCAACAGGTGAGATCTTAGCTATGATTAATGCGCCCACATATGATCCGAATTTATTAGTTGGTGGGGAGTACGGGGCCAATTATCAACGTTTAGCGAAGGATAAAAAGAAAATATTATTTCCTAGAGCAATTCAGTCTCGTCAACCTCCTGGTTCTATCGTAAAAACAATGCAAAGCCTTATCTCCTTAAATATAGGAGTTGCTAATGAATACACTTCTTTCGGTTGTAATAAGAAGCTGGTAGGGTGTCATGATCATCGAAATCCACTGACACTACCAGAAGCAGTTCAGCATTCTTGTAATCCCTATTATTATAACCTTGTCAAAAAAATATTCTTTAAAGGTCGAAACGGTAATATGGCCCAGTTAAGGAGGGGAATTGATGACTGGGAAAAGTATGTTCGATCATTCGGTTTGGGTGACCCATTGGGCGTAGATTTATATGGTGAAAAAGATGGAAATGTACCGGATGTAAAAGAATATGATCAGATTTATGGTAAAAATAGATGGAATTACCGAACTATTTATTCGATCTCAATTGGACAAGGTGAGTTTTCTTTAACGCCAATTCAAATGGCTAATTTGGGCGTTATTTTAGCGAATAAAGGACATTATTATACTCCTCACTTGATTCGTGAAATTGGAGATGAAAAATTAGTTTTTGCTGATTCTAACTTTTATCACAAAACATTAATTGACTCTAGTCATTTTGAAATAGTTCATAATGGAATGCAGTGGGTTTTAGAAAGACCAGGTGGAACAGCTGGGAAATCAAGGCTTGAAGGTGTTACTATTTGTGGTAAAACGGGTACTTCTCAGAATCCTCATGGAGATGATCATTCTGTTTTTATGGCTTTTGCTCCACGGCATAATCCCAAAATTGCACTTGCGGTATTTGTTGAAAATGCTGGAGGTGGAGGCGGTACAGCTGCTCCAATTGCAAGTTTAATGATTGAAAAATACCTTAAAAGGAAGGTTGAAAGGTTGAAGTTGGAACAGTCAATGGTAGAAAAAGTGTTTTATTAAATTTGAAAACGAGAGGAAACATATTATTAAATGTTGATTGGGTACTAATAGGTGTCTATTTAGCTTTGTGTTTAATAGGTGTTTTAAATATTTATGCAGCCGATTTCAATCCTTTAAGTTCAGATTTTTTTAATTTAGAAAATAGAAGTGGAAAACAAGCACTATGGATTGGTGCTTCTTTGGTGATTGGAATAACGATAATGTCTTTTGATAGTAAATTTTTCAAATCAGTTTCCCCGATTATTTTTGTTGTGGTTTGTTTGAGTCAGGTTGTTGTAATTCTTTTTGCTGAAGAAGTCAATGGAGCCCGTGCTTGGTTAAAAATAGGCCCCTTTAAATTACAACCAGCGGAGTTCTCTAAATTTGCTACTGCACTATTTTTGAGTAGTTATTTGGGTACATTTTTGAACGAGAAGAATACTGATGAAGCAACTATTGAGGAGATAGGTAAAGGCATGAGGAGATTTTTCAAAGGAAAGAAAGTATTCTCTTTATCCGATATTGATATACTTAAACAAGTAGTTCCAATTGTAATCGTTTTTATTCCAGTTATTTTAATCATGTTGCAAAATGATACAGGGACAGCATTAGTTTTCGGTGCTTTCTTCTTTGTTTTTTATAGAGAAGGTGTTATTGGTAGAGTTTTTATAATTGGCCTTCTAGCAATTGTACTGGCGATTATTACACTGATGTTTGATAAACATGTTGCATTTACGGCTTTAGGAGTTTTAGCTATTCTGGTTTATTCTTCGTTCATAAAAAGTACATCGATGGCATTGTTTAGCATTGGAATAATGATTTTTTTATTAGTTTGCAAGGCCATATTTGGTTGGAGCACCTCTCTTAATACATACATGCTTTGGGGTTGGATTTCGATTAATACAGTGATTTTAATCATTGTCCCTGACCTTTGGAAAAGAATTGAAAGAGGTGTTATAATTGGAGGTTTAATCCTTGCTTTAGGATATGTAGGCATAATTGGAAAGGCCTATGGAGTACTTCAGCCTCATCAAAAAGAGAGGATTGAAATATTACTAGGGAAAAAGCATGATAAGACAGTTAGTTTTCAAACAGATCAATCGTTAAATGCTATTGGATCAGGGGGGATTTCTGGAAAAGGATTTTTGCAAGGGACACATACGAAGGGAAAGTGGGTTCCGGAGCAGAGTACCGATTATATATTTTGCACCGTAGGTGAAGAATGGGGATTTATAGGAACAACAACTGTATTAATTCTATTTCTGATTTTAATCTTCAGACTGATCCAAAAGGCGGAACGGCAACGATCTAAAATGAGTAGAGTTTATGGCTATTGTGTGGCTTCTGTGCTGTTTATTCATCTTCTAATTAATATAGGAATGACAATTCAAATTATGCCCGTTATTGGGATACCATTGCCTTTCTTTAGTTATGGAGGCTCTTCCTTATTCGGATTTACAGCATTGCTGTTTATGTTTGTGAAATTTGATTCACAAAGATTAGATATTCTTTAAAGCACCAAAAGATTACAACCTCTCATTTGAGTATGGTCAATCCTACCTAAAACTTCAAAACTTCCATTGGTGTGTACTTTACCTAAATCATCTGTTGCTATAAATGAGCAAGAATAAAGATTCGCTAAATCAATTATATTTAATGCCCCTTTTCCTGATAGGACTACATTCAAAGGGTCAGTTGTTTCCCGAACTAAGAATTTCATCCAATTTGGACATCCGAAATTTGTATTTTGAAGATAACCTTGAGACATTAATTCGGTCATTCCATATTCAGAATGTATTGCTTTTGGTTGAATGTTGGTTTGAATTAGCTCATGTAATTCATCTCTCGTTAACTCTTTTCCTCTACCTTTCATACCCCCAGTCTCAATGATAATTGTATTTCTAGGCTTTATTTTTTTGTTTGCCATTTCGATTAAGGCGAATGTGACTCCGAATAAAATTTTGGGTTCAGGAGAAGTTTCTAAGTAGTTTATAAATTCAGATGTTAGTTCAAGCTCAAATTTACTATTCTCATTGTTCGAGTGATTAATTAAATAATCAACCATGTATATTAATGAAGAACCTTCTCTTTCTAAATATGAAGGAAGTAAACCTATAATTGCATGGCTTTTCCAGTCTGGGTAATAAGCGTCAAAAGCCTTTAAAAAGCTCGTCTCGTATAGTTTTAGACTTTTCACATGGTGCTTACTTGTTTCCGTTCCTGATGTTCCACTACTCGTAAATATTTTTTGCTCGATAAAAGAACCCGTTTTAACGGTTTGAGATTTAAAGAATGAGATTGGAATAAAAGGAATGTCTTGTATTTCTTTTACCGATTCCGGTATTTTCCCCAAGAAATTACAAAACTTATTATAAATTTCATTGTGCTGATATTGGTGATTAAACACCTGAAGTGTTATTTGCTTAAACTCAGTTTGAGTTTTAATTTCAAATATTTTATGCTCTAATTCGTTTAAATTCATTTATTTTGAGATCGCTATGGGCAACAACGTAAAAATATTACTATTTCTTGGGATAACAGGAGTTTTTCAGTCTTGCATTAAAGATGAATCGTTTGACGATACACCGATAATTAAATTTGAAACATTCGAGTTGTACTCAAAGACGGGAATCAGTATTGATTCAGCCAAGTATACATTTTCATTTACTGATGGAGATGGAGATTTAGGTGAAGATGATTCAACAGTTTTTAATTGCTTTTTACAATACGAAGAGAAAGATGGTGATGGCTTTACTATGACTCCAGCTTTATTAAGAGAATATCAATTGCCTAGTTTAACTCCCAATGCGAACGATAAAAATATTGAAGGTGAAATTAGTTTAATTTTAAAACCAGCACCTATATTTAGTGTTTTAACCGATAGTGCTTATCGTTATTCTTGTTATGTAATTGATAGAGCAGGAAACAAATCAAACGTTATTTCAAACCCTTGGACAAAAAAATAAGGCTTGAATTTACTCAAGCCTCATTTAGATCGTTCGTTTAAAACAACTAGATTTTCATCTGCATTGATTCTGAAACGTTAATCAAGTGATCTCCAACTTTTTCACAAGCCATGAATAAATCTCTATAATGCATAGCGGATTTAAAGTCATATTCACCTTTTTCAAGATCAATAATATGTTGTTGATGAAGTGATTCTTGTAATTTGTTATTATCGTGTTCAAGTTCTATTGCCTTGTCCAAATTAACTTGTCCGAATTCAGATTCTAAATTACTCTTTAACTGATTGAAAGTTTTATCAAGTAAGTCAAGGTATTTATTCAAGTTATCTCTTTGTCCTTGAGTAAACCAAACCTTACTTTCTTTTTTGTTTTCCAAAGAAATCGACATACCGTAATAAATGTCACCAATTCTTTCAAGGTTGGCAATCATTTTATGTAAAGCTCTAATTTTTGTAGAAGTATCCTCAGTAAGAGAACCTTGGCCAATCTTAGTAAGGTAAATCGCCATTTCTTCTTCAATTCTATCCGTAATGTCTTCGTATTTCCTAACCTTCTTAAGCATTTTATCAAATGCTTTTTTATCTGTTTCGTTTACAAGTGTTTTAACAAAACCGTTCATCCTTGAAGCGACATCTGTGAATTTTTGAGCCTCTTTTTTAGCTTCCATCAATGAAAGTTCTGAAGAAGGTAATAAACCACCACCAATATGTTCTAAATGGAATTCCTCATCAATATCACCTTTGGATTTAACCATTTTAGTAGCTGTGTTAACCAACCATGGAACGAACCAAACCATTATTAAAACATTTAAGATGTTGAACGAAGTATGGAAGATGGAAATACCATGTCCTCTACCATCAGGTGTCGTAATATCCAAGGTACTTTGAAGGATGTTTGTATTTATCCATTGTATGATGACAGGTAAGTCGATTACCCAGCTAATTAATATAAGCATCCAAACAACTCCAATGATATTAAAAAGAGAGTGAATTCTAGCGGCTCTTTTTGCATGTACATTAGCAGGGATAGAAGCAAGCCAAGCAGTAATTGTTGTTCCAATATTCTCACCTAAAACCATTGCTGCAGCAACTTCAAAAGGAATAATTCCATTCATCGATAGTGTTATCGTTAACGCCATCGCTGCACTAGATGATTGTACAATTATAGTTAATAATGTACCAACCCCAATAAATAAAACGTTACTTAAGAAACCTCCATCGGCATATGACTGAAGGAAGTAAAGAGCATCAGCATTACCCTTTAAATCTGGAACAGCATGTTTTAAAACATCAAGTCCCCAGAATAAAATTGCAAAACCAACGATAAATTCACCGTAAAATTTAACCTTTCTCTTTTTGGCAAATAACATTGGAACAGCAATTGCAAGAAGTGGAAGGGATAAAACAGATATTTTAACCTTAAATCCAAGCAGTGTTACTAACCACGCGGTAATTGTAGTACCAACATTGGCTCCTAATAAAACTCCTGCGGATTGTGTTAAATCGATAATTCCTGCATTTACGAAACTAACTGTCATTACAGTTGTTGCCGATGAGGATTGTACCAAAGCGGTAACTAAAAAACCAGAAACGACACCAACAAATCTGTTTTGAGTCATAGTCCCAAGGATATTTTTTAAACTTCCTCCAGCTGCTTTTTGTATTCCATCACTCATCATCTTCATTCCATAAATGAAGAAGGCTAATGCCCCAAGGATTTTAAATACATCGTAAATTCCAAATTCCATAATTCTTTGTTTTCAAGGCTTTTAAAGTTTTAAAAAGCCGATTTAACCAAACTTTTAAAGTTATAATATTCTTATTACTGGACCTTCTCCAAAGAAATTCCAAGTGAAAATAAGAAATAACAAGGTTAATCGTATGTTAACTTAATGTTAAGGAATTTTAAGTGAGGTTAATTAACGGTTAAACTTAAGGTTAGCTCTTTTTTGTTTGTGAATAAAATCTGACATTTGTTTCACGAAAAAATAAAATGATGAAAAATTTATTATTGGGATTAGGCGCTGCAGTTATAACATTATCAGCGTCTGCTCAAAATCAGATTACTGATAAGTATGGAAAAGGGATTACAATCTTAGGGAAAGACTCTACATTTCTATTGAAGGCGAACACACGAATTCAGTGTAGATATGACTACCAGAGAAAAGATAATAATTCCTCTGACGTGCAAGAATTTGATAGAGCGTACGTAAGGCGTACACGTATTAAGTTTGGAGGATGGGCATTTTCTCCAAAGGTGAAATATAAAATTGAGCATGATTTGTTGAATGGGGTTACTTATGATGCCGTTATTAAATACAACTTTTGGAAAAATGTCGAAATATGGGCAGGGCAAACTAAATTACCAGGTAATAGAGAGCGTGTTATTTCATCTCAAAAACTACAGTTTGTCGATCGTTCGTTATTAAACACGGTGTTTACATTAGATCGTGATGCTGGTATTCAGTTGAGAAATAAACATAAAATTGGAAACATGGTCGTTAGAGAAATGTTTGCTATTTCTCAAGGAGAGGGTTTAAATGATAAAAAGTTGGATCACCCATTTGGACATGAGTATACGGGTAGAGTTGAGTTTTTACCTTTTGGAAATTTCACAAGTAAAGGGGATTACTTTGCATCGGATTTAAAAAGAGAAAAGAGTCAAAAATTAGCTATTGGTTTAACATATGATTACAACCAAAATGTGACGTTCTCGAGAAAAGTCAAGGGTGACATTTTAGCTAGCAGAAGAAATTTTATTAATTTTCATGCCGATTTTATGTATAAATATAATGGGTTTTCTTTAATGGGGGAATACGCTAATGCAGATGTTGTAAATGCCGCAGGAAAATATGTAAGACACGATGGAGCTGGAGATTTTTTTGAAGTCGGTGAAGGTGTTAATTTACAAGGAGGTTATTTGTTTAGTAACAATGT
>TARA_B110000093_G_scaffold118503_1_pt1 | contig 11872 bp, 9 predicted proteins | sample TARA_B110000093 | Tara Oceans TARA_B110000093 (sample SAMEA4397390) | marine metagenome | biome: Polar Biome; feature: [MIX] marine epipelagic wind mixed layer (ENVO:01000061); material: water (ENVO:00002006), including particulate matter (ENVO:01000060) such as... | depth 10-100 m | reverse complement strand
TTGTCAAAAAAACATACTATGGAAGAAGGAAATGACTTATTCATTCAAATATTCGCACTAATAGCAGGAACTTTTGTTATTCTAGCGTCAATTTTAAACTGGGAGTTTTTCTTTAAAAGCAGAAACGTACAATTCTTTATTAGAATTATAGGTAGAAATGGAACTCGAATTTTTTACGGTTGTGTAGGCTTATTTCTTTACTATACCGTATTCACAATGCAGATAGAAGTAATAAATTGAACACTTTTACAAAGACTTTAATTACAACATTCATCTTCCTTTCATTAGGTTTTTTATTGCTAGAGATAGATTTATTTGGTTACGGAATTACCTTCTTTGTTTTTTTACCCTTCACGCTGGGTTATATTTTAGGAAATTCTTTTGTGAAAAAGTTTAGTTTGGGCGGTATTATTACTTCAATTATTCTATTTCTTGGACTTTTATATGCCAATAGTTTAGAAGGAATGGTTTGTATATTAATGGCGCTACCACTTGTAATAATAGCTCTTTCAATAGGGTTTATAATAAGATCAGCTTTTGCTAAAAACAAAAAACCTAATGTTTTAAAAACTTCCGTACTTCCAATTGGCATCTTATTAATTAGTGGATTAAGCGAGCAAAAACTTGCAAATTCTCAAACAGAAATAATTTCCATCAGCACAAGTATCAGCCTACCATATTCAAACATGCAGGTGTACGAAACGATTAAGTCTGTTGATACACTCGATGCTGAAAAGCCCTTTTTAATGCAACTGGATCTTCCCATTCCTCACAAATGTATTTTAGAAAACGAAAAAGTTGGCGGAATAAGAACTTGTTATTTTGAAGGCGGTAAAATTATAGAAAAAGTTACAGCTCTAAAAAAAGGGAAATTGCTACAAATGGATGTAATCGATTATCAACTAAAAGGCAGGAAATGGCTAGGTTTTAAAGAAGCTATCTATACTTTTGAAGCAATAAATGAACATGAGTGTAAAATGACCAGAATCACAACCTACACTTCAAAACTCCATCCACGGTTTTACTGGGCCCCATTGGAGAAAATGGGAATAGAACAAGAGCATGAATATGTGTTTAACAACCTTGTAAAAGACTTGAATTCAAGATTTAAGTAAGCTACTTAACCATGATCGGCTGAACCCCCGTCTTACCATCAGCATGAACAGATAAGTAATAATATCCAGCGTTTAAACCATCCACATTAATTGAATTCTCATTCGAAGAAGTTAAAACAACCTGCCCCATTAAATCATATACCGTTAACTTATCCACCTTACTATTCGCGTTAATGGTTAAAAATCCTGATGCAGGATTAGGAAATACATTAAACGAAACGGAATGCTCATCAACCGACCAAGTTGTTGTACAAATTATTTCTTCAATAAATGCTGCCGATTTAGTACATATTAAATTCCAATGTGAATCAACGCTTGTTCCTGTAAGGTAACTTACATGCTCTGCTGTTTCCACAGTAACTAACTCAGAATAAACGTTTTTCTCTTTTAAGGCATCTATAATTGACTTTCCTCCAGAAATATACATTAAAGGAACTTGTAAAGAACCAAAATCTAGAACAGACAATCCACGTTCATAAGGAACAACTGGATCCTGATAGTCATGAGCAGCAAATACAGGAACATCATTTTCATCTATCCAAGCTACATCCTTAATTGCTCCAGAAAAACTAATAACACCAGTCACACTTGAAGAATAAGATGTGTTTTCACTACTATTTCCTTCCCATCCACCATTTACATCAATCACCGATTGAAAATATTCTGGCACATTATCGTTTGCTCCTACAAGCCCAACATGATTTGCTAGGATTGCTCCAGAGCTAGCTCCACCAACAAAAATGTAGTTTGTATCAATATTAAAAGTATTTCCATTTTCAGTAAAATCTTCCTTAAAATATCGAACAGAAGCTTTCATATCTCCCACTCCCTTAACTACCACATCTAAAAGTTTTGCAGAGTCAAGTATTGCCAACTTATCATAAATTCTGTAATCAATAGTAGCTGCTACGTAACCACGCATTGCATAATCTATCGCTATTTGATTCATATCCGATCTTTCTCCTGTAATAAAGGATCCACCAAATGCAAGTATGATTAAAGGCCTTGGTGTTTCCGAATCATTTAAAGGTTCAAAAACATCCATAAATAAATCTTGCTGAACTCCACCAATCGTTACATTCGAACCATACTGTAAAGTCGTTGCATCTTTAACTTCTGTAAAAACAGAATCTATAAACCGACTTCCATCACAACTCGGAATCTGAGCAGAAGCTGTAAAAACAGACAGTAGTAAAAATAAATTTGCGGCTACTTTTCTCATTTTGTAAATATAATTATTCAAACGAGAAAATATTGAAATAATTACGGAAAAATCTCCCTTTTAAAACTGAGATTCCCTTAATAACTTTCGATACGAAAACTGATAACGAGTCACTTGTAAAACGGCTGATATTGTTAATCCTACCGCAAGTCCTATCCAAATACCAATATACCCAACGGTAGTTTCAAACGCCAGGAAACAACCAAACGGCAACCCAATAAACCAATAGGATGCTACAGCAATAAGTGATGGAACTTTCACATCTCCAATCCCTTGCAATAAACCTTGATAAATTACTTGAATCCCATCAGAAAACTGAAATATTGCTGCAAACCATATCATTGAAGAAGCCAACATGATAATTTCTTCAGAGGACTCGTTTACAAAAATCAACGGCAATTCTTCGTTAAATATGAAAAACACTAAGGCAAACAGCAAACTTAAACTTAAGGAAATAAACACAACAGACCGCACTACACCTCTAACCTCTTTTATCTTCTTTTCTCCAACCAAAGTCGCCGAGCGTATACTCCCTGCATTACCAACCCCCATGCAAATCACAAACGACATTGAAGCTAACGATAAAGCAACTTGATGTCCCGCAATGTGCGCTTCACTAATCCAACCCATCATAAATGTAGCCGCTGAAAAAGCAGTTACTTCAAAAAACATATAAGTGGAAATGGGCAATCCAATGTTTAAAATTTCCTTTATATATTTTAACTCCAAAATATCATGGAATAAAGCAGGAACTAACGCTCTTAGTTTTTCAACCTTCATAAAATAGGCTACAAAAATAAACAACATTAAGGATCGGGCTATTAATGTGGATATCCCAGCTCCAATAATCCCCATTCCTTCATACCCTCCCCATCCAAAGATTAAAAAGTAGTTTAAAATCACGTTTATAACGTTTCCTAGCAACGATATAATCATTGGCGTCTTCGTATCCTGTAAGCCTTCAACAAACTGTTTAAAGGCCTGGAAAAGCATTAATGGAATAATTGAAAAGGAAATAATGTAATAATAATCCAAACAAACATCCACTACTTCTTGGGGTTGATTGAATATTTCCAAATGATTACCAAAAAAAAGCAACACGCCTAAAAGCAACAGCCCTAAGATTAAATTCAACTTAAAGCCAGTTCGAAATAATGTTTTTACTTTTCTGGAATCCTTTGCACCATTAGCTTTAGCAACCAAAGGTGTTAAACCAATACTAAACCCTAATCCTAAAATCATGATTGGGAAAAATACGGAAGTAGCAAACGTAGCTCCAGCCATTTCCAATGGAACAGTATGCCCAAGCATAGTATAATCTGCTACCCCAGTTAAAACGTGACCCAATTGGCCAATACTTATAGGCAGGGCTAAAACAGCCGTTTTCTTAATTTCTTGTAGTAGCGATCTCAACCTTTATTGCTTTTGCGAGTTGAATAATCTCCTCATTTGAATTGAATGTGTGCAAACAAACACGTATTCTTTCTTGCCCTTTTTTAACGGTTGGGCTCAGCACCGGCCGAACATCAAAACCTTGTTTTATTAACGACAAAGAAACAGACCTAACCAATTCATTTCCAGAAAACAAAACACATTGAATTGCAGAATCACTTGAAATCAAAAAAGATTGATCTTGAGCTTCAAAAACAGACTTAAAATTGCTAATATTATTAGCAATTTCTTTTGTTCCCTCCCCTTTTGAAATCTCATTATATGAACTTTCTAACGACGAAATACAGTAAGGTGGCAATGCTGTTGTATAGATAAAACTTCGACTGAAATTAATCAGAAATTCTTTAATTAATTGAGCACATAAAACAGCTGCTCCATGTGCTCCTACTCCTTTTCCAAAAGTAACAATCCTAAACGGCACTTGATTTTGCAATCCTAAAGCCTGAACCAAACCTTCTCCCTTATCTCCAAAAACTCCAACAGCATGTGCTTCATCAACAACTAATAAAAAACCATTTCCCTCACAATAAGCAGCTAACTCAGTTAACGGTGCAGAATCGCCATCCATTGAATAAACGCTCTCCACTACTACATAAACATCACCTTCCGCCCTTTTTAGCTTGGTTTTAAGGTCGTTTACATCGTTGTGCTTGAAAGAATATGATTTAGCGAATGACAATCGCATACCATCTTTTACAGAAGCATGAATTAGCTCATCGTAAAAAATCGTATCTCCTTTTTGAGGAACTGCTGAGAAAAAACCAACGTTGGCATTATAACCCGAATTGAAAACTAAGGCCGATTCAGTTTGATGGAAATCAGCTAAAAAGCTTTCAAACCGTTCTATTTGCTGGTAGTTACCTGCTAATAATCTTGAACCGCCCGATCCTTTAATTTTATTTCCCTCAAACTCAAATCCCTTTTTAGCCAATCCTAAATAGTCGTTCGAGCAAAAATCAATTAAATCAGCTTCCGGTCTTAAAACACGAAAAGCATTTGCTTCCTCACGCTGAGTTAACAAATGCTTTTGCTTTTTAAATTTCATAGTTTAGTACTGATTAATTTGGTAATCAGTAATTATTTGGCAGCCATTTCTTCTTTCCATGCCTTTACTTTCGCCTGCATCTTAGCCTTCGCCGAATTTTCTTTGTATCGCTCATTTGTTTCAGGTTTTTCACCATCTTCAAAAGGATCTTTAGACTTCAACCCAAGGTTTTTGAAAAGTAGCCTATCTGACTTAAATTCAGGATTATCCGTAGTTAACAAAGTGTCACCAGCAAATATAGAATTCGCACCAGCCATAAAACACATTGCTTGTGCTTCATCTGATAATTCTAACCTACCAGCTGATAATCTTACCGCACTTTCCGGCATCATAATACGAGCAATACCAACCATTTTAATCAAATCCCATGAAGGAACTTTTGGGTTGTTTTCCAATGGCGTTCCTGCAACAGGAACTAAAGTATTTATCGGCACTGATTCTGGATGCTTAGCGTAATTCGCTAAAGTGATTAACATATTAATTCTATCCTTCTTCTCTTCCCCTAATCCTATAATTCCTCCAGAACATAAAGAAACACCTGCTTTTCTTACAGATTTGTGTGTATCTAAACGATCCTCAAATGTTCTTGTAGTAATAACTTCTTCGTATTTTTCTTTCGAAGTATCAATGTTGTGGTTGTATGCATACAAACCAGCATCTTTTAATCTTTGTGCTTGCTCATCGTTTAACATTCCTAACGTACAACAAACCTCCATATCCATATCGTTAATTCCACGTACCATTTCTAATACGTTATCAAAATCACGATTATCTCTAACCTCTCTCCAAGCAGCTCCTAAACACATTCTGGATGCCCCACCATCTTTAGCTACTTTAGCTTGAGCAATTACATCCTCAGGTTGCATTAACTTTTCAGCTTCAACATCCGTTGAATATCTTGCTGCTTGTGGGCAATAAGAACAATCTTCCGAACAACCTCCTGTTTTTATGGATACTAATGATGAAATTTGAACTTGTGTGGAATCGTGAAACTCTCTATGAACTGTAGCTGCCTTGTACACTAAATCCAATAATGGCAAATCGTATAATTCACTTATCTCCTCGTAATTCCAATCGTGACGAATATTCATATCAACTAAAATTTATGATACAAATATAAACGTCATAACCTTATGTTCAAAGTTACAAGCCATAAACCTTTTTCCACACTGCAAATGCGATAAACTTAAACATGCGCTGATTTTCAGGGATGTGAACTTGATTGAAAAAAGAATCATAGTTTTTCATTAACAAGTCATAATTAAAATACTCCTCTAAATCGGGCGTAAAGTACTTACGCAACTCATCTTTGATCTCATAAACCCACTGATTATTTGGCGTAACATACCCCATTTTGTCTTTACGATTGTAAATCTCTTGCGGTAAAATATGCTCGGTAGCTTCTTTTAAAAGGTACTTTTTCACCCCCTTTTGAATTTTGTAATTCCCAGGAATGTTGAAAACATATTCAATCATATTAATATCATCCGCAAAAGGTGTTCGTGCTTCAACACCATGCCACATACTGCAACGGTCTTCGCATTTTAAATACCCCTTCAACCTCGAATTATAAAACTCATGTTTCAAAATTCCGTTTAAAGATTTTGGCGTTTTTTGTTTGGATTTACGATACCCTGCAGTCCCAAATTCATTCATTAATTCAGGTGCAATATACTGATGTTCAGTTTGATAATACTGAATTATTTTTTTGTATAAAATCGAAGGTAAACCTTTAATCCCATAGGTTTTGAGGTATTGTTTCACAAAAAACTTAATTCCAGTTGGCAAGGTTTCAAAAGCTTTGGTTTCCCGCATAAATCCAGAGATGTCTCCTTTTTTTAAATCGTCCAACCATTGGTTAATGTGGTAAGGTAAATAACCACCAAAAAGTTCATCACCACCTTGTCCGTCCAACACTACTTTAACACCACTTTCCTTCACCTTTTTCATTACACGAAACTGCGCATAAGTACTTGTTGAAAATATTGGAATATCCTGAGAATAAACTAACTCATCTAAATCACTTAACAAATCACTTGAAGTAGGCACAATAGAATGGGCTCTCGCATCAACTTCTCCATTTACAACTTGAGCATAATGCGATTCATCAAATTCTTTTTGCGGAGTAGATGCTGTAAACGTATGTACTCTTTCCTGACCTAAAGCACTCATTTGAGTTACAATTGCCGAGCTATCAATCCCACCACTTAAACAAGCTCCAACCTTCACATCCGACCTTAATCGAATATTAACAGCGTTGGAAAACAAACCTGAAATATGATCTACATATTCCGATTCGGTATTTGCGTTAATTTTAGATGATTTCTTTGCAAAGCTTAAATCATAGTATTGTTCCGTATCAAACGTCCAATTTTTATAATCAAACTTCAAGTTAAAACCTGGTTGTAACTCTATAACACCTTCAAAAAAACCTTCCTTTTCAGATTCGATACTTGCAAATGCTAAATAATCAAACACTGCTTTTTTATGAATCTTCTTTGCCACTATCCCACTCATAACCAAAGCCTTTTGCTCCGATGAGAAAGCAAACTGCTCTTTTGTATTCCAGTAATAAAACGGTTTAACACCAAAACGATCTCGCGAAGCAAACAACTGCTGTTTCTCCACATTGTAAACAGCAAAAGCCCACATTCCATTAAACTTATGTAAACAAGCTTCTCCCCATTGTATATAAGCCTTCAATACAACTTCAGCATCGGTATTGGATCGGAAAGAAACACCTAACTGTTCTAATTCTTTTTTAATTTCTAAATAATTATAAACCTCTCCATTATAGGTAAGCCAGTAATTGCCTGTTTCATCTGTCATGGGCTCATGCCCCAAGGAAGACAAATCTATTATGGATAATCTTTGATGCCCAAACCAACCCAATTTATCAGCAGGTTGCACATCGTTTTTAAAATCTAAATAATTAATTGTGTGATCTTTAGATACCGATTTCGGTGTTCCTAATGGGAAACCTTCGGTTTTTCCAAACACAACCGATCCCTCATCATCCGGACCACGATGCTGGATTAAAGCGTTCATTCGAGAACCTGTAGATACTAAATCAAAGGAATTTGTTCTTGAAAATAAACCGTTAATTCCACACATATATTAACCCTGTTTAATTTGATAACACAATATAGATGCAGCAACACCCACGTTTAAAGACTCTGCACCTGTTCCTTCAGCAAACGGAATGGTTACTTTCGTAAAAGCACTCTTTAACCAGTAATCCGAAACCCCATGTGATTCACTACCCATTACCAAAACTCCTCTATCAACGCCACTTAATAAAGTTGGTGATTCACCACCAAAAGCAGTTACAAAAATGCTAAAGTCTTCCGGTTTTCTTTTCATAAATGCTTCTGGCGTTAAAATCACCGGTAAGTATTTCACAAAAGACCCCATTGTGCTTTGAATCACTTTTGGATTGTAAAAATCCACACACTCTTCAGAATATACAATTTGAGTAATGCCAAACCAATCAGCTGTACGAATAATTGTCCCTAAGTTCCCAGGATCAGAAACGCCATCTAAGTACAAGGAAACGCCCGTAAAATCAGCTCTCCTTGCTTTTCTTTGTTTTACAACAGCAATTCCTTCAATGTTGGATTTAAGGCCTGATGCTCTTTCTATCGACGCCACATCGGCAATTACATACTCCAATGCTTCTAAAGAAGGCATCTTTGCTTTTAACTGTTCGGTAATGTAAAGTTCTTCAACTTCAAACTGACTATCTATGAGGGCTTCAATTCCCTTGCGCCCTTCAACTACAAAGCTCCCCGCTTCTGTACGGTGCTTTTTTTGCTGTAAGGATTTGATAAACTTTATTTTATTTTTGGTAAGCATTCGATAGAAGCATTATTTGTGACTAATTTAGCTATTCTTTACGGCATTTTTCTTGATCAGAAAACAATTAAAATACTTCACCCTTATTTTTGCAGTCCTCCTTCTGGCGGGTTGTCACAAACATCAGCTTTCTACTTGGCACCTCAAACCCAACGAAAAACTACTGATTAAGAATAAGTTAGTTGTAAAAAGCAATAAGGAATTGGACCGTGAAGAGGTTAAATCTTACATCCGACAAAAGCCCAACAAAAGTATTTTATTTGGCACCTGGAAATTTAGTTTACAATGGAAAAACTTACGTTACAACAGTAAAAAAAACAAGAAAAGACCAGCTGTTGTTGTAGATTCCAGCTTAATCGAACGATCTGAACGTCAAATTGGAATATACCTTAAAAACCAAGGATACTACAACTCTAAACTTGAAACCGAAATTTGTCCAAAATACTTTTTAGGTGTTAAAAGATGGGAAACTAAAAAAGCCACTGTTATATACACTGTTCTACCTGGAAACGCTTTGATTATTGATAGTCTTGATTGTATGATCAAACAACCAGCAATTCAATCGCTCTACAATTTACAACTCTCGCACAGTAAAATTGTAAAGGGAGAAATTTTAAAAATTGAAAATTTAGAACTTGAACGTACGCGCATCTCTAACCTTCTAGCCGATAGGGGATATTTTAAATTCGCGGAAAACTTTGTAAGATTCAACGTGGATTCTTCTCGTGGGAAAGACAGTACAATTGTTATCACCAAAATTAAACAACCTGGATTAGATTCTTTACACAATCAATACTACATCAATGATATTTACGTCAATACAAGTTTCAACCCGTACTCAAGTAATAATATAACTACGGATACAGTATATTTTAAAGGCATTAAATTCATTAGTAAAGGTCCTTCTAAATTTAAACCAGCACCTTTATATCGCGGTTTATTTTTTAAATCAGGGGAGTTATACAGTCATGAAAAAGAAAGTCAAACCTTCCGTCAGTTTGCCAATTTACAAATGTTTAGTTTTATCAAAATTGATTTTAAGGAAGTAGTTGATTCAAACGGAATCCACCTATTAAACGCCTATATTTTATTACAACCTTCTAGCAGAATGTCAATCTCTGCTGAGTTAATGGGGACATATCGTGAGGGCTTTGGTGCTAACGGACAAATATCTTTCGCACGAAAAAATGCTTTCGGAAACTCTGAAATCTTAAACTTCTCCATTAGTGGCGGTGTTGAAAATTTAAAACAAATTGATGATGATGATTTTAAATTAGGCTCCACCATCGGACCCCGATTATCACTTACCTTCCCTCGCCTCTTTTTATTACCACAGGTTACCAAAAAAATTCCGCAATCGGCATTTCCTCAAACTACCTTCTCAACCTACTTTAACTTTCAACAACGTTCACGCTATACGCGTTACCTCACAAACCTTTCGCTTACATACGAATGGAATGAAGGGAAATACAAAAAGCACGAAATAAGTGTTCCCGATATTAACTTTTCGTTCATCACTAAAGACAGTAAAATATTGAGTCAGTTATCCACTTTAAGTCCACAACAAAAATTCAAATTCGAAGATGCAATTAGTGCAGGTATCAAATACAGTTTCCTGTTTAACAACCAAACCAATAAAGACATTAAAAACCCTATTTACTTTACCACAAAAGGTTGGATAGTTGGCCCATCAGCTATTTTAGCCGACGCTTTAGGTTGGGAAGCCCGAGACGAAAACAACGCCATTACATTGGCCAACATCCGGTATGCTACATTTTTTAAAGCTCAAGCCGATTACCGTAAATTTTTCAACATTCGTAACGAGCAACAAATCGCTATTCGTTCCTTTTTAGGTTTTGCTATTCCTTTGGATAAAAACGGTGTAATTCCGTTCGATCAGTTATACTTCTCTGGTGGAGCAAACAGTGTTAGAGGTTGGCGACAAAGAACTGTAGGCCCTGGTTCTGAGTTTAAACCTAATGATAATTTAGATAGATTAGGAGAAGTGAAAATAGAAGCGAGTATCGAATACCGATTCCCAATTACCAATATACTAAAAGGTGCTGTTTTCGCAGACGCTGGAAATGTTTGGACGGAAGAACCGGACACCGATGCTGATAATTACGACCCCAATTTTGCTTTTAATCGATTTTACAAAGAACTAGCCGTTTCTCCCGGTTTAGGTTTAAGGCTAGATTTTGACTTCTTTCTTTTCCGACTAGATTTAGGTGTTCCTATCAAACAGCCTTACCACCACTCCACTTGGAAACTCGATCCTAGTAATACGCAATTAAATTTCGGTGTTGGGTATCCGTTTTAGGGATTATTTTAATTCAGCCAAACAAAAAAATGAAAAATATTTCTCACCCCTCTCTTCATTCAAAAAGATGATACAACGGTTAAAACTCTTCACATAATCTCAGCATTCCAAAAAAATCTAATCCATGTAGCTCTGCCACTCAATCAACAAATACTTATCCCCTAACCTTAAAAAACCATATTCAAATACAAACAAATAAACATCCCCTTTTTTATTCTTCCAATAATTAGTAAAAACCCCACCATTAAAACCGTCATCCAATAATTTAGTTCCAGACACCTTGGCCATTCCAGCTTTATTAAACTTTGCCAAAATACGTCTGTTATTTTTCAACTGATTCAAAACAATCTGATACCTATTTTTATTTCCTAACCTATTTTTCTCATAATGGTATTGACTTTTGCAATACTTATCACAATACTTCTTATCTCTTCTGCCTTCTAATTTTTCAGCACAGTTTAAACAATATCTTTTCATCGAATTCATTCCTCTAAAGTGTACATTATACGTTTAATAAACGTTTAATACACCTTTTCTTCAATTCATTTAAGCAACTTACGTGTACAACGTTCAAAAATGGAAAAAACCAAACAAATATCACTAAAACACTTACTCATTAAGGAGCAAAAATGTATTGGGCTTCAGTTTTATCCCGACAAGGTTATACAAGCTTTAATAAAGGGACTTCCCAATCCTAAATGGAGTACGCAATTCAATATGGTTTTTCTTATAAACAATAAGGATAATCTTGATGCAATTTTTAAAAAATTTAAAGGAGTTGCTTGGGTGAATACATCACACTTCTTCACCAATAAGCCAATTAAAAACGCAGCAGATCAAATAGACCTAACATGGTTTCGAAA
>TARA_B110000093_G_scaffold22591_1_pt1 | contig 11949 bp, 13 predicted proteins | sample TARA_B110000093 | Tara Oceans TARA_B110000093 (sample SAMEA4397390) | marine metagenome | biome: Polar Biome; feature: [MIX] marine epipelagic wind mixed layer (ENVO:01000061); material: water (ENVO:00002006), including particulate matter (ENVO:01000060) such as... | depth 10-100 m | reverse complement strand
CTTAGACCTACTAAAGAAGAGATTTTAGACTTTAATCCTGAGTGGAACGTGGTGTGTGCACCAGGCTTTATGGCGGATGCTGAAATAGATGGCACACGTCAGCACAACTTTGCTATTATCAACTTTACTAAGAAGATGATTCTTATCGGGGGAACCGGCTATACGGGGGAAATTAAAAAAGGAATATTCTCTGTACTCAACTTTGTTCTTCCTGCACAGAAAGGTGTTCTTTCAATGCATTGTAGCGCTAACGTAGGGCATAACGGTGATACCGCGGTGTTCTTTGGATTAAGTGGGACAGGAAAGACTACATTATCTTCAGACCCTAATAGAAAACTAATCGGTGATGACGAACATGGCTGGTCAGCAGATAAAGTATTCAACTTTGAAGGCGGATGCTATGCTAAAACTATAGACCTGTCCGCTAAAAAGGAGCCGCAAATTTACAACGCTATCAAGTTCGGAGCTATTCTAGAAAATATAGGTTTTGAAGAAGACGGGTGTACTCCCAACTATTCAGATATCACTAAAACTCAAAATACGAGAGTATCCTACCCTATTCACCATATAGATAACATTATGCTTCCTAGCTCAGGGGATGCTCCTAAGAATATATTTTTTCTTACAGCAGATGCTTTTGGGGTATTGCCTCCGATAAGTAAGCTTTCTAGAAACCAAGCTATGTACCAGTTTATATCTGGCTACACAGCCAAAGTGGCTGGAACAGAAGCTGGAGTAACAGAACCTCAAACTGCATTCTCGGCATGCTTTGGAGCACCATTTCTACCATTACACCCAGCTAGATATGCTGAGATGTTAGGAAATAAAATGGACGAAGGAAATGTAAACATCTGGCTGATTAACACAGGCTGGAGCGGTGGCGAATACGGAACTGGTTCTAGAATCAAGTTGAAGTATACTAGAGCTATGATTACTGCCGCTTTAACTGGAAAGTTAGATGATGTAGAATACAATTGTCATGAGGTATTTGGATTAAACTTTCCTACCTCTTGCCCAGATGTACCTACCGAACTTCTTAATGCGAGAAATACATGGGCTGATAAAGATGCTTATGACACTAAAGCAAACTCACTGGCAGATAAATTCGTTAAGAATTTTGAGCAGTTTGAAGAGTATGCAAATGAAGAAATAATGAGCGCTTCTCCCCGTTCTGTGACCGTTTAAACTAGAGAAAACGTCAAAAAAAATAATTAAGCCTCGCACTTGCATTTTCTAGTAAGAGCGGCGCTTTCTGTTTAAAAATAAAGCCGACTTTTGGGGTTCACCTTTTTCAGCGCTAGTGCATTTATCATTTATCGAAAATCTTTCTGTAGGTACAGTAAAACTAAGTACTGAAGAGTCTATTCATGCTTCTAAAGTTCTGAGGCTTAAAAATGGAGACTCCATCAATCTTACAGATGGAAAAGGAAGTTCTGCCTTGGGAATCATCACTGCAGCTGCCAAAAAGAACGTCACTATTCAAGTAGATAAAATTCACTGTGAAAGTAAAAATCCATATTTATTAGAACTGGCTATGGCTCCTACGAAGAGTAACGATCGGTTTGAACTAGTTCTAGAAAAGTGCACCGAACTTGGAATAGCTCGAATTCATCCCTTATTGACTTTTCATTCGGAGCGTAGGAAATTAAATATGGAGCGCAGCAAAAAGATTGTGCTTTCAGCGATGAAGCAATCTCAGAAAACATGGCTTCCTGAAGTGATGGAACCGATTAAGTTTAATGATTTTGTGCAGCAGGATTTTGAAGGTGACCGTATATTAGCCCATTGCAACGCTGACTTTAACAGAGCGTCTCTAAAGGCTATTTCTCAGAAAAAACCTACAATTATATGCATAGGCCCTGAAGGAGACTTCTCTGCAGAAGAAATTAGCTTAGCGATAGAGATAGGGTTTAAGTCCGCGCACATGGGGTCTGAAAGACTAAGAACGGAGACTGCAGCGCTATTCGCTACGTCTATTTACCATACAGTAACTTCATTATGAAAAAATTAGCAGCCATACTTATTATCGTTTTCGGAATTCTCTTAGTATTGGCATTCACTGTGCCTTCTAAAAAAGATTATGAAGAATTTATTACTACAGAACTCAAAAATAGAACTCATAATGACCTGCTAGGATTGAACGATTTTATGATTGAAAATTTAGCTAAGCTAGTATTTATAGCAGCTGAATATAAGGATGTAAAAGTGGGAAGTACTTATGCTTTTTCTTTAGGAAAAGACAATACCTATAAATTCGTGGGGTTCGGTACCTTGATCATTTGTGTGGAGGGTGATTTGACTATTTTAGAAGGTAAATAATCTAAATTTTACTTAGTTAGATAATGCATAAACTCCTCACTCCCAAAGTAACTAAGAGAATGATGGGATGCTCCAAAAGAAGTGGCATGAATCAACTGAATTGGAGAACTAGGAAAATGCTTCTCGAAATACTCTTCTAATTCATACGCCTCATTACCGCAGTTACACCCTAGTCGCGTATTTCCATATCTCCTAGAAAAGGATAGTTTAACTCCTAGAAATTTATACGCTTTGGAAAGAACAAAGTCCTCTTCATTATAGATAATAGTCAAGTTATAATTATCTCGTCCTATAAATGGGTTTTCTAGTGAACGGTTGTAATAACGTTTAAACTCTTTTTTAGAAATCGCAGGAGCTGCCATGCAAATATTTATCCGCTGGTGAGGTGTAGCTTCCTCTTCCTTTTCTTTAGCATTAAACAATAGACTTGTCAACACTTCTGCTCCCAGACTATGTGTAATGACTGTTATATCATTCTTTTCAATCTTAGAGATGACTTTTCTCAATCCTAGTCCAGCGTTTTCAGCATTTTCTTTGGCTTGTTTCTTGAACATCTTTCCTAGACTAACAATGAACTTAAGGCTATGCTCAGGCTTCAAGTACATTCCATCCCAGTAGATTTCTAAAAAATAATTTTCTTTTCCTGTGGCCTGATTTATTCTTTCCCTCATAAAACCATAGTCATCATGAGCAGATGTATCTCCATTTATAGGCGCTGCAGGTTTTCTGAATCCATGTATGAAAATGTATAGGTTCTGCTCAGAGGATATTTCGCCATTTAGCTTAGATGCTAACTTTTCACTGAACTCATTCTGTCTTTTCTGCCAAGTCCAGTATGAGGTATCAGTATTCACTGAAACTAATCTGCTTAGTTTTTTGAGCTCATAATTAGCGTTTCGGAAAAGGTTCTCATCTATATCACTCAGAGGATAAACATGCCCATTTTTATCGAGAAAGACTCTAGTTACGTTTTCGATTTTTTCCGAACGGATATATGTCTGCGCGTAAGAAACATTTTCTTGTGAAAACACAATTGATGAAAGAAGTATTGGAAAAAGGACTAGATAATATTTCACCGAATGATTAACTATTAAAGGGTACTATAACTCGAACCTACTCTGGACCATTTGGCACCTCTGCCCAGTGTGTAACGTCGGAAAAAAAATGATTAGAATTTCCTTCTCCCTGCCAAAAATGAAGTCCATACTTCTCTCTTTTCTCTTTATCATCCTTGTAAAAATTAGACAGAAACACCAAGAAAATCACTTCTCTAATTTCAAACTCGAAGGCATTTCCAGGTAGAAAAACTTTATTATTAGGAATGAACGCAAGTACTCTTTGGTTATTTCCTGGAAGCGTTTCTGTGACTTTAATCCAATTCAATTGAAATTCTTTTTCTTTCTATTATATAATGCTTGATATTCTCTTTAGTGAGTGGCTTCACTATGTAACTCTTTACTTGAGAAAATGTTCTCGATTTATCTATGTCATCGAAATGCATAGAACTGGAAAGCATCATGATATCAAATTGAAAATTATACTTAGCAGCATAATCTAAAAATTCCCACCCAGTTAGTTCCGGCATCGATATATCTAACAGAAGTAAGTCTGGATGATCTAACCTGTTCTTAGCCAAATTTTTAATTAAATCTATAGGGTCCTGGAAGACTACTACTTTAGATGAAGGTAAAGCGAAATTTAGAAACTGCCGATTAAGCATCCCGTTAAGGTCATCGTCATCTAAAATGTATATAAGATTGTATGGTTTCATCAATCATCTAAGCTAATTGAATTAAATCTATTGGCAAAGTGGGCTAATCGTAGTTACTAACAAACACTTTTTTAAGGGATTTATATGATTTAAGAGAAGGGACTAAAAACTTTTTACCGGGCTATTCCATGCTTTTATTTCGTCTTCTGCTTTTACCCCTTTTAACACCTCTACATATATGCCATCAGACAATCCAAGTTCTACAGTCCTTTTATCATATTCATTCTCGCTTATTTTCACCTCAACGTAAGGACTACCATCTTTTTCAAATTGAAGTAAGCTCTCACTTATAGCCATAACATCTTCTCTTTTGTCTAAGACCACATCTGCTGTAGCTGAATAACCTGCTCTTACAAACTGATTCTCGTCTAGGGATACTGCCGCCTTAATACTGAATTGCACCGCTCCATTCTCTTCTATACCCTTAGGAGAGATGTATTCTAAAGTAGCACGGAATGTTACTCCTTCAATAGCTCCTATAGTAAGGATAAGCTCCATACCTTCTTTTAGCTTTTCTACCTCCGACTCATCTATCTTTCCTTCGAAGATTAAATCTTTCATATTAGCTATAGTCGCTACAGTGGTTCCTTCATTAAATGTGTTGGCTTCTATTACCGAGTTGCCTACTTTGATTGGAACATCTAGAATCATCCCACTTACTGTGGACCGGATATCCGTATTGGAACCTCCCCTATTTCTTTTAGCCACCCCATTCTGCACGATCTGAAGGTTTTCTTGAGCTGCCCTTAACTCCTGCTCTGCATTCATTTTATTCATAGAAAACGGCTGAAAATCTGCTTGCGAAATAACCCCTTTTTCTAAAAGACTGCTATTCCTATTATAGTCTAGCTTGACATTATCTAGGTTAATCTGAGCTCTATTTATTCTGTTTTCTGCTGCATTAAGGTTAGCCATATTTGGAACTACTTGAACTACGGCTAAAATATCTCCCTCACTAACCGTTTGACCAGCCTCGACCTTTAGGTGTTTTACTATTCCGGAAATTTGAGGTTTTATGAGCACTTCATCTCTAGGAACTACTGCACCTGTAGCCACAGATTTATTAACTATGGTTTTCTGCTCAGCAGTTTGGTTCTCGTACCTTACCGGGGGTTCCTGCTCTTTAGCGTAGAGGTAATAAATACTTCCTATTCCTGTCGCCAGAATGAGAATAATAATAATTACGAGTGGTGTAAAACAGCCTTTTTTCATGTGCTTATTCTTTTCTTAGGGCATCTATAGGTTTTACTCTTACAGCCGAATATGCTGGAAGTAATCCTGTAAAAACTCCTGCTACTATTAATATTAAAAACGAACTAAAAACTACATTAAATGAAACTGTAGGGTTTCTAAAAGATCCGGAATCTCCCATTCCTGCCAATGCGTTATTAAGTAACTCCACCACCAACACTCCAAAGAAAATTCCCAATAGTCCCGCTACGATAGTGATTAGTAACGTCTCTGAAATAATCTGCTTTATTATTACGGATGGAGCTGCACCCAAAGCACGTCTTATTCCTATTTCTTTTGTTCTTTCCGTCACAGAAACAAGCATAATGTTTCCTATCCCTATAATTCCTGCGAAAAGAGCTAAAATACCTACAGAAAAAGAGATGAACTTAAGTGATGCAAAAAGATTATTGACATCCGCTAATTCCTCTTCCATATTCCAACTACCGAATGCTCTTTGATCAGCAGGATGGATGCTTTTTCTGATTTTTAATTTTGCCTTTATTCTCTCTTGCAGTTCGCTTATAGGATATCCATCCACACTCTTAACACTAAACCAGCCGATAGCTTTTCCATAGTTAAACGTTCGCTGAAACGCAGTAATAGGCATGAATATACTTTCATTTTCCTCTGCTGAATCATCTCCTTCCTTCATTGAAGCAATAACACCTACCACTTGAACATTTACATTGTTGATTTGAATGTATTTGCCAATAGGATTTTCCCCTTTTACAAATAGAGTGGTAAAGACTTTCTTTCCTATAGAGCACACTTTTCTTTCGTCTTTAATGTCAGCAGCATTTATAAATCTGCCTTGAGTAATATTCATAGGTTGAATCTTCACCAAACCTGGTGTTTCTCCATAAATATTAAATGACCCTGTGTTATTATCATACGTAGCGTTATTTCCACCTTGCCATCCACCTGCCTGACATCGGGGAGATATAACATCTATTTCCTGAATACTTTCTTCCAAGAACTGAATATCATCCATATCCATCTCGAACCTCCTGCCTTTTTTAAATCCTTTGTATGGGATAGAAGTAAACATACTCCAGACCCCTCCACTATTAACCGCCCTATTACCAATATCTGCCTTCACCCCATTCTCTAGACCAGAGGATGCTGCCATCATGATTACGAGCATAAAAATTCCCCACGCTACGCCAATCATGGACAGAATTGTTCTCATGGGGTTTTGGACTAAAACAGATACTATTTCTTTTAAAACATCTTTATCCATTATTCATCTCTTAATGCTACAATTGGTCTTAACCTGGCCGCTCTAACTGCTGGAACTAATCCGGAAATCACTCCACTTACTATTAAAATAAAAAGTGCTGTCATGGCAGAATTAAAATCTATAGAGGGATTTTTAAAGTACTCTAATTCTATGAAATAAGACACCAATTCTAGAACTAGAATTCCTGCAATCATTCCTAAAAACCCAGACAAAACTGTAATAAGTAGACTTTCTTGAAGGATGAGTCCAATTATCTTCCTGGGTGTGGCTCCTAAAGCTTTCCTAATACCTAATTCTCTCGTTCTTTCTTTCACTACTATACTCATAATGTTTGAAATACCAATTATACCAGAGACTAAAGTCATTAAGCCTATTACAAAAACAAAGGCCTTTATTCCTACTCCAATATTCGCATATTTAGCATTTTCTACATTATTATTATTCGTGGTTATGGCATTATCATCCTCGGGGTTAACCTTATGTCTAGTTTGAAGAAACGACATCAGCTCTTCCTCTAGTTCAACAGTTTCGCTAACCGCTAGGTCTCCTGTACTAAGGTAGAACTCATCTATTCTATCTGTTGGAGAAAATAGCTTGTGAAAGGTTTGAATAGGGATAAAGCATCTTCTATTATTCCATCTATTCTCTCCCCGCTTGAACACTCCTACGATTTTAAATTGAACTCCCCCTATACTAATTAGAGTACCTACAACCTCACCCTCTTTGCATAATTCTTTATAAACGTCAACCCCAATTACTACAGATTTTTTAGCTTCATTTTCATCATTCATATTTAAAAACCTACCCTGCAAAACATCAAGCTTTAACAGTTCTAATATTGAGCTATTTGATCCTGCTAATGAATAGTTGCCAGATTCATTTCCCCAGTTCATTTGAATTCCCCAAATACGTTCAAACGCACTTCCAAAAGGGATTTCATCCTTGTGATCTGTTTTTATCTTTGTGAAGTCATAGTTAGAAAAGTCTATTCTTCTGTTCGGTTTTGTACCTTGATAAGACAATGATGTTCTGCCAGTTTCTACACTCATACTGTTTATAGCAATTTTACCGAACATACTGGCCGCGCCATTAGTTAAGCCTGCAGAAATACCTAATAAAAAAACCAAAATAAATATACCTACGGCCACAGAAATTCCCGTAAGAATATACCGAAGAGGATTCTTTAAAATAGTCTGAAGTATTTCTATCCAGGAGTCTCTATTAAACATTAGGATGAGATTATTCTACCATCTTTTAACCGTATTATCCGTTCGGTTTCAGCAGCTATTTCATTCTCGTGAGTTACTATAATGACTGTTTTGCCAGTAGCATTTACTTTTTTTAGCAAGTCCAACACTTCCATAGAAGTCACCGAATCTAACGCTCCAGTCGGCTCATCAGCCAAAATAACTTTTGGGTCTGCTATCAAGGCTCGCGCTATAGCTACCCTTTGCTTCTGCCCTCCCGACATCTCGCTAGGTAGATGTTCTGCCCAGTCTAAAAGACCAACTTCTTCTAAGCGTTGCAACGCTAATTCTTTTCTTTTACTCCTAGGTACCTTCTGATAATAGAGCGGCAAAGAAACATTCTCCCAAGCAGTTTTAAAGTTAATAAGATTGAATGATTGGAAAACGAACCCTAAAAACTGGCTTCGATAAATAGCCGCTTTCTTTTCGCTAAGGTCTTTAATTAGTTTTCCGTCTAGAGTGTATGAACCTCCGTCATAGTTATCTAACATCCCTAGGATATTCAATAATGTAGATTTACCACTTCCCGAACTACCCATTATAGAAACGAGTTCCCCACTCTTAATATTGAGGTCTATTCCCTTAAGAACCTGCATGGAGTTTCCTCCAGTCTCATAGGATTTCGTTATGTTTTCTAATAGAATCACTTGTCAACAAATGTAGGAGTATGGCCCAAGGAAAGAATCCTAATTAAATCAATTATTGTTAACGAAAAAAGGAATTTGTTACTGCATCTTCATGATCACTACCGCAGCTTCGGTGCCTTTATTACCATGACGTCCACCAGACCTATCTATGGCTTGTTGTTCACTATCATCCGTAAGGACTCCGAAGGCTACTGGTTTTCCAGTTTTAAGATTTACTTCCATTATTCCTTGGGCAGCTGCCTGACACACAAAATCAAAGTGAGCAGTTTCACCTCTGATAACGCTACCTAAACAAACGACACCATCTATATTACCTGATTGTATTAGCTTTTGAGCACCTAAGGCCAATTCGTAAGCTCCTGGGACGTATTTTATGGTAATGTCTGAGTCTAGAACTCCGGCATCATAAAAACCCTGAAGAGCTCCTTTTAGAAGATTTCCTGTAATGTTATGATTCCATTCGGAAACCACTATACCAAACTTCTTTCCTGTTAAATCAGGAAGGTCATCAGGATTAAAATCGCTGAGATTTTTCCCTTCAGTAGCCATCTTTAAAGTTTATTGAGCAGATTTAGCAGAAGCAAATGCTCTAAGCTTAGTGGCGTCTTTGTATTCTACAGAATTTACGTTGGTAGAAGCTTCTAGTATTCCGTTATACATAGAAACAGCTTCTTTGAACATTTGTAACTTAAGACAAACATTGGCTGCTTTTTTATAATAAAGCTGAGTAGTTACTTCATCTTTAGAGCTCTGTGCTGCTCTTTTGAAATAAGGAAGTGATTCTTTAAATTTAGAGTTAGCATCAGCGCCTTCTTCATAAGAAGCTCCGATTTCCACTAAACAATCTCCGATATTTCCATTTGCCATAGCACCTAACAGAGGACTATTAAAGTTGGCTGATTTAAAATTCTCAAGAGCAGCTTCAAAATCTCCGTTATCTCTATTTATAATTCCTAACTGATAACTAGCTCTCATTCCTACAGGACTTCCAGCGTGATCATCAGCTATGGATTGCAAACCATCGAATGTATCAGCACCATTTTTAGAAGTTTCTAAAGAGTCCATCATAAAATACATCTCAGCCATATGAATTTCTTCATTCGCATTAGCTATAGCGGGCACTCTCACCAAGTTATTATACATAAAGAATGCTAGAATAGCTAAAACCACTATTCCTAAAACCCCTAATAACGTTTTCTTGTTATTTTCTATAAATAATTCAGTTTTAGTGTATACTTCCTGAACATCTAGTATCGTTTCGTCTGTATTTTTCTTAGCCATTTTACTCGTAAAAATTGAAGTGCAAAAATAGCCATTTTTCTTTATTCTTTCACAGAGATTTTACCACACAGAAATCCTGTTTAGATTGTTAGTAAATATCACTTTCACTTAGTGATATCTTAAATACAATTTATTTCGTCTTTTTTTTTGATTGTAGATTAGATTTGCATCGGATTAACAAGATCCTGCAGCATCAGCAACGAGCCTCTAAAACAGCCACAATAATTTGATTTTAAAACATTTAAATCTCGTTAATTTTAAAAATATAATAGAAGCCTCTATTGATTTAGATTCGGATGTAAATTGTTTTTCAGGATTAAACGGTGAAGGAAAAACAAATATCTTGGACGCTATAAGATATTTAAGCATGTGCAAAAGCTATTTCAATCCTGCCGATTATCAAAACATCAATCATAACCAAGACTCATTTATGATTAAAGGCACGGTTCTTAAAAATAATGAAATAGATATTCTCTCCTGTTCTGTAAGTCGCACCTCTAAAAAAATATTCAAGCGTAACAAAAAAGATTACCAGAGACTATCAGATCATATAGGCTTGTATCCATCGGTTATGATTTCTCCGACTGATGAAGATTTAATAAAAGAAGGAAGTGAGACTAGGAGGAAATTCATTAATGGAATTATTTCACAGTATGATAAATCTTATTTAAACCACATGGTTCAGTATAAGAGAGCTCTGAACCAAAGAAATAGATTGTTAAAACATTTTCAAGTAGAGCGAACTTTCGATGAAGCTTCGCTAGAAATCTATGACTTTAAGCTCATTGAATTAATTCAACGAATTCATGAAATTCGGCTAAAATTCGTGGAAGACTTTACACCTTGGTTTCAGAAATTACACACTCAAATCAGCGGCAACAAGGAGACCGTTAGTCTATCCTACACAAGCACTTGTAATGAAAATTTGGCGATACAATTTACTGACTCAAGACACAAGGATAAATTATCAGCTAGAACGAATATAGGCATCCATAAAGATGATTTAGAATTCTCTATAGATGGGCACACGATAAAGAGATTCGGCTCCCAAGGCCAGCAGAAGACCTTTTTAATCGCACTGAAATTGGCACAATCATTTTTCATAGAGCAGGCTACAGGCAATAAACCTTTCTTATTATTGGATGATATTTTCGATAAATTAGATAGCTCTAGAGTGGCCAATCTCATGAAACTTGTAAGCGAAGGGAATTTTGGCCAAATATTTATTACTGACACCGATAAAAATCGGGTATCTTCACTTTTTAAAGACCTCAAGGGCACTCTTAAAGAGTTCACATTAACACAAGGAAGAATTTCATAACCTATGAGCAAAGACAACAATCAGCAACCACTCAAAGAGGTCATAGAGAAATTCTTAAAGATGTATCGGCTAGACCGAAAATACCAACAGGTAGAAGCAGCTAAAGCTTGGGAAAAGACTATGGGCAATTACATTCAGAGCAAAACAAAGTCTATTTACCTAAACGGAAGTGTTCTAAGTGTTAAAATAGAAAGCTCAGTGATCAGCTCAGAAATTATGCATGAGAAAAGCAAGGTTATCGCTGCCTTAAACCTAGAAATCGGAAGACCCGTAATTGAACAAATTCAGTTTTCAAGTTAAAGCTTACCTCAACTAATAAAGTTTAGTTCCGAGATTAAAATGAACAATTGTATCACGCAACCTTAGGGATAGTAAGGTTATTTTTGTATCTAAACAAACGAAATTCGCTAACCGTTGAAGTCTTTAAAATCCATATTTATCTTAGCTGGAATAGCTCTTTTCTCTTTAGGCCTAATGTCTATAGAAAAACCCGAACCTACTCAAACGGCAAATTTTCATCATACTGCAGCTGAACTTAAAGCTATGCTAGCAGGAGATGGAGTGGTTACACCACTTCCAAACGGTACTGATGAGAATTTCTTTAGAGGCTCTGGCTTGTGCGAAGGCTGTCATGGTTTTGATCCAAATGGTATAGCCAGCTTAGACGGAGAAGGAAATGACATCAACCCTACTGACCAATGGAGAGCGACCATGATGGCTAATAGTGCTAAGGACCCTTTTTGGAGGGCCAAGGTAAGTCATGAGACTTCGGTAAACCCAGAGCATGCAATAGAGTTAGAAGATAAGTGCACTAGCTGCCATGCACCTATGGGTCATTACGGGGCACGTTTTGATGAGGGAGCCAGCCATTATAGTATGGCCGAACTTGT
>TARA_B110000093_G_scaffold59548_1_pt1 | contig 11969 bp, 7 predicted proteins | sample TARA_B110000093 | Tara Oceans TARA_B110000093 (sample SAMEA4397390) | marine metagenome | biome: Polar Biome; feature: [MIX] marine epipelagic wind mixed layer (ENVO:01000061); material: water (ENVO:00002006), including particulate matter (ENVO:01000060) such as... | depth 10-100 m | reverse complement strand
TTGATTCAACGTCAATACGTCGAGCGTAAGAAAAAAAGCCTCATCAGTACTGAATCGGGGCGTGGCTTGATTTCGCTGATTCAAGATGAACGGTTGAAGTCGCCCGAGCTCACCGGTGATTGGGAGTTTCGCCTTAAACAAATGGAGCGCGGCGAGTATGATCCTGTGCAGTTCATGACGGAGGTCGGCGATTATACGCGTGAGATTTTGCAATGCACGTCAGCGAAGACGGTGAATCCAGCGAACCTTGGGGCATGCCCGATTTGCAATGAACCGGTGATTTGTGGCAAGTCGGCCTACGGTTGCTCCGCATGGAAGCAGGGCTGTAAATTTGTGCTGCCGATTGGGCAGTGGGGCTTGTCCATTCAGCCCGAGTTGGCGCGCGAGATTTTTGCGCATAAACGTACTCTCACCCCTCATCCGATCGAGATCGATGGGCGCAAGCTGTTTGTCACACTCAGCCTAGATAAAAAAGGCAAGCTTGGTTATGCTGAGGCTGAGGTCGCGAAAAAAGAAGAGGGGCAAGAAGCGCTCGGGGTCTGTCCGACTTGTGGCGGCGATATCGTGGCGGGCGCCAAAGCATATGGCTGTTCGAATTGGCGCAATGGTTGCAAGTTCGTGATCTGGAAGACCATGGCGCAGCGGGAGATCCCACTGGAAGTGGCGCAGCAGCTTGTCAGCACTGGCACGACTGAAACGTTGAGCGGGTTCAAATCCAAGGCGGGTAACGACTTCGATGCCAAGTTGAAGGTCATCGGTGGCGAAGTGAAATTCGACTTCTCGTAGGTGGGTTACAGGGGCTTTGCACCACCGCAAGCACAGGATGATAACTCGCGAAGGCCGACTAAGAGGTTTTTTTTGGGTGGAGTACCGCTTTCAGTTAGCACTGCAACTGCAACTGCAACCGCAGGTGGAGACCGAGCCGATGTCCTTCTAGTATGAGTCGGACCGAATAGAAGAATACTGATGCATGAAAATATCGATGCAACTTCCGCACCGCCTGCTACTGCAGAAACTCCACGCAGGTAGGTTGCCCTTCAAACGGAATGTCGGCGCTTTTTAGTGTGAGCGCACCGCTGTCTTGATTGATCGAAAAGATCGCGAGGGTTGATGATCGTTGTCCGCCGACGATCAGCCACTTGCCGCTTGGATCGATGTTGAAGTTGCGCGGGAAATGAACGGCAGCAGGTGTGTTGGCGATGAGCTTAATGGGCCCGTCGGCTGCGCGCTGGAAGGTGCTAAGTAGGTCGCGCCCTTGTCCATCTAGATCGCGGCTGGAGGTATAGATCCATTGCTCCGAGGGGTGGATGCGAATCTCTGCGCAGCTCATCCCCTTGGTAGCGCTGCCATGGGTCAAAACGGACTGAGTGTCGATGTGCTCGAGATGGCCGTTTTTCAGATTTACTGAGTAGGTCGCGATCGAGAGTGACAGTTCGTTAAGCACGTAGGCTCGCGTGCCATCGTTGGAGAATTTCATGTGGCGCGGGCCTTGGTTGCCGCCGGGCACATCGGCGAAGCCGGAGAGAGTGAGTGTGGCGCGCTCCGGATCGAGCGAGTAAATCATGACTTTGTCGATGCCGAGGTCGGGCACGTAGGCGTGTCGATTGTTTGGGTGTATAAAAGTAGAGTGAGGGTGCGGTTCTTTTTGACGCTTGGGATCTAGGGCAGAACCTGTGTGCTGATGTGTGGAGGATGCGGGAGCCAATGTACCGTCGTTGCATATCGGAAATGCGGATACGTTTCCGCTACTGTAGTTCGCGACGATTAGTGTTTGCCCGCTAGCATCTATACTGACGTGGCATGGGCCGCGGCCGAGGGTCGGTTGTTTGTTGAGTAGGCTTAGGCTGCCATCGTCATGGATGCGAAATGCGGCGACTGCGCCTGTATTTGGTTTTTCGAATCCTGCGGTGGTGGAGTAGAGGTATTGCTGGTTTGGATGAGTCGCGAGGAAGCCGGGTGAGGCAATCTCTGCGGCCAGACTGATCGGCGTGAGGCTGCCTATCTCGGAGTCGAACTCGGCAGTGTAGATGCCCTCGCTTTGACTGCTGCCAAAGTATACGTGGCTGGTGGCTTTAGCGGGAAGGACGACGTTTAGGAGTGCCAGGGGTATCAGCAGTTTGGTGAAAAAAATTCGGGTCATGGTGCTAGAATATATTTATACCTATGGAGACCAATCTCTAAAAAACGGAGTCATAGAAATTGATTCTAGGGCGCGGGGGCATCCGTCCCGCGTAATTTGGCGGGGCTTCTTTTACAATGTCACTTAAATGTGCGGTGTTTTGGATTAAATCCAAATGCAAGACGAACCAGAAAAAGAGTTTAGCTGTAAATTTAATTTTCCAAATGGTGAGGAAAGTTCTTTAGCAAACATTTGTAGGCTTCGGAGATTTACTTGCGTTGGTGGAGTCAGTGCTTGCGCAATTATTTAATTGCGCGTCCCGCACGGAGTTCCTCTCGCATGTGGGGATGCTTTCTTTGAGAGGGGGTTCGGCTCCTCCGTAGCTCGTTATTTGATTGCCCGTCTGACGATTTTCTTCGCGATGTTCCCTTGGGAATCGAGTGCGACTTCTTGCACTGCCGGGCTCGTGGCAACATCCGCGACTGCACGGCTCACGGTCGCAACGCCACTTGCTGTGCTGCCGATTGCGGAGGCGACGTCGCCTGTCATCTCGCAAGTCGCGCAGACGACTTTGCCAGTCGTTTTTATTGCGGCGGTCGTGAGGTCTATTGGCGCTTTGACGACAGAGCAGCCTGATAGCAGGGCGCATGTCACAACGAGCACCCAAAGGACATGACAAATGATTGCAGGTGCTTGAAGTCTCATTGTTATCAATATGTAAGGCGCGATTGATGCTGTCAATTATCCTGTGAGGCGGGCAATCAAGGAGCCTGTGCGAACTAAGGCGTGTCGGCGATTCGCCCACGGCATTTCCGCCTTAAATGATACGAGGGCGAGTCGCGCTCCCTGCTTTGGGGCGCGCTACTCTGCCTCGTAAAGCGTCTGCACTGTGGCTGAATCAAAGTCGAGCGTCTCGACTTTGAGGAGTTTCATGCCGGGCAGGGTGTCGTTGACCAGCGTATCGACTGTTTTTAATTCGGTGAGCTCGTTGGTCACGGTTTGACCCTTGTCGAGCCAGGTGAAGCGGTAAGCGATTTCGCGGTCTGCCAAGCGACGAATTTTAATGGCTGCCTCTTTGGCGGCGCGCTTAGTTTTGCTGGCCTTCTTTTTAATGGTCGAAGGAATGATCACCTCCGGTGGGTCGAATGGATACTCCGCGCCGAGCAGCGCCGATATCTGTGCTTCAATCGAGTACACGCGCGCAAACTCAGCTTCCCGTTCTATCAGGAGGCTGTTGATCGCAATGAGCTCTTCAGTGGATGCAGACATCGAGTGTGACAATTAGAGGCCGTTCTGAGTTAAGTGGACGTGGCGCAACGCCGTCGTCGAATCGTGGGGTGTGTCGGTGCAGTTCGCCGGTGGCGAACGCATTGACGCGTGCTCGATTTTTTAACTTAGAAAGACGTTCTTAATCTTCTTTGTTTTCTTTGGCGTCGGGCTTGCTTGGCTTCTTCGTTTTTGGCCCTGCTGCTGTCTCTGCTTCGGCGATCTCGTCGGCTTCGACGGGTGCTTCTTCAGTTGCTTCGTCTGCTTCGATGTCTGCTACAGCTGCTGACTCTGGCTCGATCTTTTTCTTCGGGGCGGGCTTCTGCACGTAGGCAGCGACATCCAGTGGTGGAGCGGGAAATGGGAAGACGCCGTCTTCGCCAACAATTTCGCTGACCTGTGTTTCGAGTTCTGCGATGCGGCGGTAAGCGGCTTCGCGTTCATCGAGGAGGGTGTCGATCTGGATGCGTGCTTCGAGCGCCTGACGGATGATGTCCGAATCACCGCGCAGGATGATTTCCTGCAATGTGAGCGGTTCAAGTTTCTGTGGTTTTTTAGCCATAGTTATGATGTTTAAGTTAGAGTGATTGGAGAGTGCTTACTCTCCGAAAAAGTTAACGATTTTTTTGAATAAAGCAGGTTTGTTTTTGCGACTGCGTAGTGGGGGTTTTTCTGGAGAATGGGTAGTAGGTGCGTCTTGGGCTGGGTTGCTTTCGCGCAAGCGTTGCGCGTAGCTCGCCTCTGCTGCGAAGAGGACTTCGCGGTTGGGGTCTTCGCACAGTCGCTTGATTTGACTATCGTCGAGCGTGGGGTTGCTCGCGACTGCGAGTCGCACACTGTCGCTGAGGTCTGAGGTGAGCCGTGAACGGATTCGACTGCTTAGGTTTATCGAGCAGGCGCTCAAGGCGCGCAATGTCGGTGCGTCGCTCTGCGCGAGTTGTTCGGCGACGGTCTCGCTGGTGTCGGTGTATTCGATTTCTAAATACGCAAAATGTTCTGCGACTGTTAGGCTGTGGCGTTGATTGATCAGGAGGTCGCGGTGCGTGTCGGTTAGGTCATCGCGGTAAGTGATGAGCAGTGCCACTTCATCTTCGGGGTGCGCGCAAAGGTGGGCGATCACGTCGTCGCTAATCGACGGGTTCTTGGCGAGTGCGCGGCAAGAGCCTAGGTCGCTGGATGCCGCAATGTGCATTGCAATCGATTCGTGCAACGAGCCGTTGGCTGCGAGTCGGCGGCGCACCTTCGGTGATGCGTCTTGCGCAAGGATGCGTTGAATGCTTGCAGGGAGGTCGGACTGTTCGGCGATAAAGATGCGGTCGCGCGTGTCGTCGGACTCGGCGAGGAAGAGCATTTCGGGGCCGCTGAGCTCTTTGCCGGTGAGTGCGGTGCGGCAGGCGAACGAGTGCGGCGAAAAGTGAATCGCGGATTGTGTTGTCTCAGGCAGTGCTGATTTGCGACGCAGTAGGAGCAATTGCTGGCGCAGGTCGTCGCGGTCGGCCCATAGCTGTAGTAGTTCGTCGTCGAGCGTGCAGTGTAGGATCACGGCGGCGCTCACGGCGGTGTCGTCGCTCTGTGCTAGGTGCACGGCGATGTCGAGGTCGAGCGTCTTACGGTCGGCCAGAGAGATCCGCACGGCTGAGGATGTGTCGTCGGCCAGAATGAATTGCAGGTGAACTGGTAGGGATGGGTTCTGTGCGGCCTCAGCGCGCACGTAGGCATTATTGTCTTCGACTAGAATTTGGAATTCTTTCGGTGTCAGGTTGGTGTTGCTGGCGAGGGCATGGCGCACGGTGACATCTTTATGCTTAACGAGCCGATTGAGTGCTTGTTGCGGGCAGCGTGGATTACTCGCGAGGCCGTGGGCAATTCCTGATTTTTTAGGATCGAGTTTAGTGGCGATCTGGTCGGCTAAGTCCGAGGGGATCAGCGGGTAGTGTGCGAGGAACTCTAGATACAGATCACGATCATGATACAGCTCGTACAGGTCGCGCAGAATACGGGTCGGCAGCGGTGGCTTGCGGTGGACTTTTACAGTCTCCGCGATACCAAGGTCGTCGATTTGAGCGACGAGGTCGTCACAGGTGTTTATTTGCACCATTCAACTTCCTCCGGTGTTAAGAAAACTTCGCGTGGCGTAGAGCCGTTTTGCGGGCCGATATGCATACGGTCTTCGAGTTCTTCGATGAGTAAGGCTGCGCGATTGTAGCCGATGCGCATGCGCCGTTGTAGGAAACTGGTGCTGGCTTTTTGTGATTCGGCGACGGTAAGCATTGCCTTCTTTAAAAGTGCTTCGTCGTCCTCGCCGTCGATGCCTTCGATGCCCATCTGGCTGCCGGACTGATCTTCGCCAGAGGCTGGGATAGATTTCAGATCGACGCGGAATTCTGGTAGACGTTGGCCGGAAATGTGCTCCACGACACTCATGATCTCGTGATCCTCGACCATCGGGCTTTGGATGCGAATCAAGCGGGCGATACCCGGTGGATTAAAAAGGAAGTCACCTTTGCCGAGTAGGCTCTCGGCGCCCTTGCAGTCGAGAATGGTGCGCGAATCGACGTTGGAGGAGACCTGGAACGCGACGCGGGTCGGGAAATTTGCCTTAATAATACCGGTGATGACGTTCACGCTGGGGCGCTGCGTAGCAACGATGGTGTGGATGCCGACGGCGCGGGAAAGTTGTGCGATGCGGGCGAGCGCGCCTTCGGCTTCGCCTTTGGAGGTCATCATCAGGTCGGCGAGCTCGTCGATAATGACGACGATAAAGGGCATCTTTTTGAAGCCATCCACCTCGGCCTTGTCATTGTAGCCAGCGATATTGCGCACTTGCTTCTCTGCGAGTACTTCGTAGCGGCGCTCCATCTCTTTGACGACCCACTTGAGCACCTGAACGGCGGGCTTGGCATCGGCTACGACCGAGTGAATCAGATGAGGAATGGTGCGGAATAGGCCGAACTCGACGCGCTTCGGGTCGATCAGCACCAGCTCCAGCTCGTCGGGTTTGAAATTATATAGCAGGCTGAGGATGAGCGTGCTCATGCAGACGGACTTACCACTGCCCGTCGCGCCGGCAATGAGTAAGTGCGGGGCTTTGGCCAGATCGGTGATGATCGGCTTGCCTTGAATATCGAGCCCCATGATGAGCGGGATCTCGCAGTCGTTCTGCGTCCATGCTTTAGTGCTGAGCAGCGAGCGCAGTGAGATGGGCACGGAGTTGGTGTTGCCAATTTCGATTCCGACGAAGGGCTCGCCTGGGATCGGTGCCTGCATGCGGATGCTGGAAGTGGCGAGTCCGAGAGCGATATTCTTCTGCAGGTTGGTAATGGACTCGACGCGCACGCCCATGCCTGGTTGTACGCGGAACTGCGTGATACGCGGGCCGATCAGTGCGTCGTAAACGTAGGCATCGACCGCGAAGCTATCCAATGTGTCTTGAAGTGTGTTCTTTTGAGCCTCCAGTGCTTCGGGAGTGACGAGTGTGACGGCCTCGGCGTCTGCTTTGTCGAGCAGGTCTAGGCTCGGAGCCTTGTAGTCGGCGAGTTCGACGGGTTGATCAATTGGTTCGGGCTCGGCTTCGAGTTTGGCGGCTTCGGCTTTTTCGACCGCTTCGCGTTCGGCGATTTCTTCAATCTCACGTGAGCGTGGGTCGATGCCTGCGAGCTGATCGCGGGCGCTTTGGAGCATGCGCTCGTAGCGCTGCTGGCTCTCGCTGGCATAGTCTTGGAAATAGTGACCACGCTCGGCGCGATCTTTGAGGATGCCTTCTAGCTCACTGCGCCATTGGGCGAGCTGTGCTTGTTCGGCGGCGACAGTGGCTTCTTCGCGGCGCACGTCGGCGACGACTTCTTTGGGGAGTTCGTCTTCTTCGAGCTCCTCTTCAGAGTCATAGTCCTCGTATTCCCAGACGTATTCATACTCCTCCTCTTGGCTGTTGAGGTTTTCCTTCATCGTCTGGACCGTATCGACCAGACGACTGAGGCCAGCTTTCATGCGGCGCAGGGAGTTTTTATTTCTGGAAAATGAGAGTGCCATTGATGGGAATCAGGGTGCTTCGCTGCAGGCTATCAGATCCCGTATGCATCGCTTTGATTAAGCTGGAAATTCAGGGGAATGATTCAAGGCTGAATTTGTGTTTTTGTGCGAAAGTAGCGGTGTCGCGACAGAGTGGAGGATGTACATCTTGCCCATTATGAGACCGGCAGCATTTTGACACAGGCATTGCTGTGCCATTTCCCGCAGACCTCCGTCCTGCAGGTGATTGTTATTCGGACGAAAAAAAATGTCTGTTTCAAACAGGCACAAAAAAGCCCGCTGATTGTGGCAATCAGCAGGCTTAAATGGCGGGATAGACGAGATTTGAACTCGCGACCTCCTGCGTGACAGGCAGGCGCTCTAACCAACTGAGCTACTACCCCTAAAAGTTGGAAGATGCCGACAGTAGAAATCGAATCTTTGAAGTCAAGCGGTGTTTTCGCCTGAAATCAGAATAATGTGTGTGACTGTTGGGGGCACTTCAATCGGCTAAAGTTTGCCCGCTCAGGTGAGCGAAAATACGCGAAGTCATTGGTGGGAGGCGCGAGCTCTGCCTCGTCCGTCGATCCTGAGCTGGCATACTGCGGACGAGGCGGAGCTCGTCCCTGCCTAGTTCGATTAATATAGGCACAAAAAAGCCCGCTGATTGTTACAATCAGCAGGCTTAAATGGCGGGATAGACGAGATTTGAACTCGCGACCTCCTGCGTGACAGGCAGGCGCTCTAACCAACTGAGCTACTACCCCTGAAAGTTGGAAGATGCAGACAGTAGAAAACGGAGTTTCGATGTCAAGCGGTGTTTTCACGTTCTTGTGTGATTTTACCGCAGGGCGGTTTGTGAGCTAAGTAAGCCACTTTTTTTATGACTCGGGTTTTGCTATTCGCCTATTTATTAAGCAGTTTGACTTATTGTATGGATTTATTAGCAAAAGAATCTGCGGCTGGATTGAAGCCGCGCTATTCCAAGTTTGGGCCGCTGCTGTTGGCGTTGCTGATTCAGGGGGGCGTGTTGGGTGTTGCGGTATTTGTGGTGGTGCTGGTGCCGGAATTCCGCTCGGATCCTGAGTTCATTTCGAAAAAGAAGATTTATCTGCCGCAAAAAGAGCTGCAGCATAAGGTGGCGCTGGCGGCGTTTCAGAATGCCGCGAGTTCGCCGATGCATATGGAGCGAATTAGTACGGCAGCTTTACTGCCAGATATGCTGCCCTCGCTGCCTGCAATGCCTAAAAGTGAATTTAATCCGATTGAGCGCAACCCAGTAGCCTTTCAGTCGGATGCCTTGCTCGGGCAATCTGGTGTGTTGGGTGCTTTGCAAGGGTTGAAGACGGGGTCGTCCTCGGCCTCGTTGTTTGGCATCGAAGACAGCGGCCAGCGTATTTTGATCTTGTTTGATAATAGCTCGACCGTCTGGAACAAGGCGAGCGCAGCGGGGGTGACAACGGATGCCTTTGTGCGCGAATTGTCGATGCTGGTGGGCGGATTGAATGGCAACACGCTATTCGGGCTAGTGCCGTTTGCGCGTCAGGTCGGCACTTTTCGTGATTATATGGTCGCTGCAGGTGCGCGTAACAAACAGGAGGCGAAGCGTTGGATCGCGGAGAATGTGCGCTCAAGTCGCAAGGCCACCCAACTGCCTTTCACCGAAGATGGTATTCAAGGGGCGCTTACGGTCGCGTTTCAAATGGAGCCGGAAGTGATCTTTATTGTATCCGACGGCGATTTCCAACGCAGCAAGACCGCCAAGACCCGTGCCGGCGATGTGCCGTGGAAGGATGTGAATAAGACTCTGCGGGCACTCACTCGCGAGTACGGGATCGAGCCGCGCATTCATTTCATCGGTTTCAAGGTCGAGTCCGAAGCCGCGGCTGCGATTGAGAAGATCACCCGCCGCTTTGGTGGCGATTTTAGTGACTTTTCGCAGCGGTAGGGGGGGGAGTGGAAGCGACACTCTTGTCGCTTTATTCTTCGCAGCTTTGGATTAAGCAAAGCGACAAGAGTGTCGCTTCCACGCTTCGCAGCTTTGGATTGAGCAAAGCGACAAGAGTGTCGCTTCCACGCGGTTTAAGGCAGTCTCGGAGGTCGCCCCTCCCTGATACTATTTTTTCGTGCCCTTCTTAAAGGGCCGTGCGCTGGTCTTGGCGCGCTTCTTTGCCCCGCCACCTTTGGTGAGTGGCGCGACGCTGGAGCGCTTGTGGCCGCCTTTTTTGATCCGGTCGGCGGATGCTTGGCGACCTTTGCTGCGGCGGTTGTTTTTTTGATCGGGGCGGCGCTCAATCTTGTCAGTTGTAGCAGTGACGCGGAAGTCGATCTGACGCTTGTAGCGATCCACACGATTGACTTCGACCATGATGTGTTGGCCAAGTGAATACGTCTTATGCGTGCGGCGTCCGATTAATGAAGTGCCATCGTCGCTTGCGTGGTAGAAGTCGTCATCGAGTTGAGAGATGTGCACCATGCCGAACGCGAGTGAGTCGGTGAGTTCGATAAACAAACCGTGATTTTTGACGTCAGTGATGATGGCTTTGAAGGATCCCTTTTCAGGCTTCTCCAGTTCACGTTCATAGAATTCGAGGAGCTTGGTTTTGACTGAGTCGCGCTCGGCATCGACACTGTTGCGCTCGGTGACGCTGAGGTGGTCGCCGAGTGATAGCAGCTTGCCTTGCGTGTAGCGGATGTCGGGCTCGTTGGGCGCCGAATCGACGCCAGTCTTGTGCATGTAGGCGTCGAGCACGCGGTGCACAATCAGGTCGGAGTAGCGTCGGATCGGCGAGGTGAAGTGGGTGTAGTCGGGCTTGGCGAGGCCGTAGTGACCATCGGCGCTGGCACGGTATTGCGCCTGCTTGAGACTGCGTAGCACCTGGACTTTAAGCGTGTAGCCCTGTGGGTGGTCCTTGAGTTTTTTGAGTAGCATACTCATCTCGCGTGGCTTGCTCAGGTTGCCGCATTGCACACCGAATGTGATCATGGTCTCGCGTAATTCCTGCAGCTTTTCGTCCTCCGGTTCGTCGTGGACCCGATAGATACTGGGAAAGTTGGAGCGCTTCATCGCGCGGGCCACTTGTTCATTGGCGGAGAGCATGAACTCTTCGATCAGCTGATGGCTCTCGTCGTTGAACTCTTTTTCGATGCGGTCGGTGTAACCTTCCTCATCGACGTAAAGTTTGACCGAAGTCATGTCGAGGTCGAGCGAGCCGTTTTTAAAGCGGCGCTGGCGCAGTATCGTGGCGATATCCCAACTCTTTCGAATGTACTTTTGCAGCAGCTTCATCTCGTCGTCGTTGACTTCGTCGAGTGAGCGACCGGTCGAGCCTGTCTGGTGTTTCGGTGGCAGCGGTGTTTTGCGGACGACGTCGAGGTCGTCCTCATTCATAAACGCAAAGGCCTGCTTGTAGGTGAGGCGTTTATTACTACAGATGACGGTGTTGGCGAAGTCGACGGCCACGATCTCGGCTTGATCAGAGAAGGTAATGAAACAGGTCTTCGTGAGCCGGTCCTGTGCTTCGACTAGGCTGCAAAGGCCATTGGACAGCGCGTGTGGCAGCATCGGGATGACGGTGCCAACGAGGTAGGTGCTATTTGCGCGTTCCTGAGCCTCAACGTCGAGCGCTGTGCCTGGCTTGACGTATGCGCTGACGTCAGCGATGTGCACGCCAAAGCGAATATTGCCGTCGTCTAATTGTTCTACAGAAATCGCGTCGTCAAAGTCTTTGGCGTCGTCTGGGTCGATGGTGAAAGTGAAAATGTCGCGACAATCTTGACGGCCTTTTGTGTCTTGTTCGCGGACGTGATCGGGGATGGCCTCGGTTTGTTTTTCAACGGCAGAGGGAAATTGCGGGTTGAGGTTGTATTTAAACAAAATGGCTTTGAACTCGGCATCGGGTTCGTGCGTGCGGCCGAGCACTTCGCTAATCTCGCCTTCTGGATTGAGGTGGCGTTGCTTCCACTCGAGGAGTTTGACCACGACTTTGTCGCCCACCTTGGGAATCGGTTTGATGCCGCTGTTCGAGGGCTCAGGTACTAGCACGTCTTGAGTGATGCGAGGATCGTCTGGGACGACGTAGTAGGTGTGGCGACCTTTCTCTAGAGTGCCGGGCATGGCTTCGCGGGCGCGTTTAAGAATACGAATAACACGCACATTCGGCTTTTCGTTTGGATCGTAGACCGGACGCTGCCGGCCTTTGCCGCGCAAGGGGCTTTGCCGCGGGCGCTGAATAATGCGTGCGAGCACTTGGTCGGCATGTAGTGAGACACCAGTGTCTTCGACTGCGACGGGGTAGCCAGCGCCAGGGCCAGAGGGTTTGCCGGTGGTGGATTCGGGGATCAGAGTCGCCGCGCCGTTTTGGCGAAACATGATGCGGCCACTGACGAGGTCGGCATCATCAGGGATGCAGAGCTTATCTTTCTTGAGGCGAGCGAGCTCGCCGCGCTCGAGCATTTCATCGAGCAGGCTGTGGGCAGCAGCAATTTCTTTAGAGCCAATTTTAAGGACGGCGAAAATCTCTTCGCGGCGCATGGGCACGTAGTCTTTAGTGCCTAAAAGTTGAAGTAGTTGTGG
>TARA_B110000093_G_scaffold4437_1_pt1 | contig 12033 bp, 9 predicted proteins | sample TARA_B110000093 | Tara Oceans TARA_B110000093 (sample SAMEA4397390) | marine metagenome | biome: Polar Biome; feature: [MIX] marine epipelagic wind mixed layer (ENVO:01000061); material: water (ENVO:00002006), including particulate matter (ENVO:01000060) such as... | depth 10-100 m | reverse complement strand
TAGTTCAAGATCTCATTAGAGCAGGACACAGTGTGGACGAGGTAGCCACCCAAGTCGGGCAAGACGTTGACGCAATTAGGCCGTTCGCAGTCCCGATCCTAGATGAACTTCGATATGTTCTAGAAGCTGCCCTAAATACTGAGGTTAGTGACGGCGCATCCATGATGCGGTTTCAAGACTTAATCTCGCGCTCGGATCCAACAGCAACGTTCAGCGTGTTAAAAACTGAGGGAACTTGGCACGTCCACGCGAATGGCCAAGAACCGATGAGTTGGAAATTCGATCCTCGTTCACGAAGCCTCGAGCCGACCAATAAAGCCGCCCAGACTGCTTCGAAGCAACAATCGCGTCGAGATGTCACGTCGCCGGTTATTCACGAATCAATCCCGACTGAGGTACAGATGGAGCCTGAGTCATCAGCACCAGACTCACCCGAAGACTCGGAGAGCTCCGGACGCAATGCTTCAGTACACAGCCTTGTTGAAGAACTTAGGACTAGGCGCAAACAGGCCGATCTAAAGCCGGCGACAGCCAAGGGAAGAGCTTCCTTGCCAAGCTGGGACGAGATTGTTCTTGGGACAACGAACTCAGAATCCGATTCGGATTAGTGGCACTCTAATCTCCGCGGGTGACAACGAGCCATGATGTGCAACCATGTCAAAGCTCCTGGATTTGAAGTATTTCGAGTGATACAAGGTGAAGTCCGATTTCGCCAGAAGCATGAGCTCTGGTAATCGGTCGCGTGCTGGCTGAAGCACTTCACCAAACCAATTTGCGGCGATGGCATCTTCGGTCTTCACGGTATCGAACGCGTAGCTAAAGGGCTCGAGATCCGCTGCAACCTGGTCCACAGCTCCAATGTTGTCAAGATAGACATAATTTACCCTCGTGTCTCCTCCAACAAATTTTACAGAACCGCTTTTTTCGTAGAAATCATCAAGCACTAGCTGCCTTGGCTTGGCGGTCTCGATCATTCCATGGTCCGCCGTGATCACCACCCCGGTATCCTTTGGTATTTTTTCACAGAATGATCTGAGCGCTGAATCAAGTTCCTCGAGCATTGCCGCCCAACCAGAGCTTGACCAACCACTCTGATGCCCATATTTATCAAGTTCGGGAATGTACAAATACGTCAGAGATCGACGCTTTGAATTTGCAATCGTCCTTGCAGCCTCGAACTTCTCCTGCCAAGAATCAGCGGATACGAAGTTGGCGCCTCGCATAGTGGCCTGACTATAGCCGGTGCCGCGGTACTCAGATGCGGCAACAACATTGCATTCCAATCCCAAAGCCAATGCGCGCTCAGAAACGGTTTCGCGAGGTTGCCAAACGAGCGGATCCGTGCGCTCGTTCCACCCCACCAGGAGGTTTATCTGTTCGTCGTAATTCCTATCCCAAACTCGGTGCCCGACCAATCCGTGTTGCCCCGGTGAATCACCGGTTGCGAAAGAAGCAATGTTTGCGCTTGTGGTTGCCGGGAAACCACATACAGAGATGCTTTTTTTGTTGAGCTGACTGTTGAGCCAGGGTGCATGGCCACTTCGCTGCATTATCTGTTCGGCTCCGAGGCCATCAATCAAAACGACAATGACCTTTTGCTTCTGACTCAAGCCCAAGGGGTTAGCAAGTCCCTGCAACGAAAGAAGCCCGGATGTGAACACGTTGCGAATGTTCCCTAAAGCATTGGGGACAGCGGGTAAAGTCAAAGGCACCCCACAAGTTTCGCACAGCTAGGACTCATGACCGATACATCGGAACGAATTGTAGACATTGATGTCTCTGCAGAAATGCAAGAGAGCTTCCTGGAATACTCCTACTCTGTTATTTACTCAAGAGCCCTCCCTGATGCTAGAGACGGCCTAAAACCTGTTCAGCGAAGAATCATTTACCAAATGGGTGAGATGGGCCTGAAGTCCGACCGCGGACACGTGAAGTCGGCCAGGGTTACCGGTGAAGTCATGGGAAAACTTCACCCGCACGGAGATCAGGCAATCTACGACGCCCTGGTGAGGATGTCGCAGAATTTCTCACTGCGCCTTCCGCTAATAGACGGTCACGGAAACTTTGGAAGCCTCGATGACGGACCCGCCGCGGCAAGATACACCGAAGCCAGGCTTGCCAAGGCTGCAGAGGCTCTGAATCAAAGCCTCGACGAAGACGTAGTCGATTTCACACCAAACTACGATGCCCAGCTGACAGAGCCGTCAGTGCTACCCGCTGCCTTCCCAAACCTTCTAGTCAACGGTGCCAGCGGAATCGCAGTGGGTATGGCAACGAACATGCCGCCTCACAATTTGAAAGAGGTAGTTGCAGCTCTGCACTTACTGATCAAAAACCCAGAAGCCTCGCTTGACCAAATCATGCAAGTCCTGCCTGGCCCGGATCTACCAGCTGGCGCCGTAGCCCTGGTCGGCGACGGCCTGAGAGAGGCCTATTTGACGGGTCGAGGAACTTTTCGAACTCGAGCAAAGATCTCGGTTGAAATGGTTGGTCCGCGGCGCACCGGCTTGGTTATCACCGAACTGCCATACCTGGTCGGCCCAGAAAGAGTAATCGAGAAAATAAGGGACGCGGTCACCTCAAAGAAACTCGAAGGCATCCACAACGTCGTCGACCTGACCGATCGCGAAAACGGACTGCGACTAATCATTGAACTTAAGACCGGGTTCGATCCTGCTTCGGTCATTGACGCGCTGTATCGCCTGACTCCAATCGAAGAGAGCTTCGGCATAAATAACGTGGCGCTAGTCGAGGGCCGACCGCAGCAAATGCCATTGAAGGCCCTCCTGGAGGTTTACCTCAAGCATCGCATTAGCGTGACTACTCGACGAAGCAAGAATCGATTAGACCGCAGGATGGGGAGGCTTCACCTGCTTGACGGCCTAGCGATCGCCGTACTCAACATCGACGAGATTATTGAGGTGATCAGAACTTCCGACACCGCCGACGCTGCTCGCGATCGACTCAAAACAGTGTTTGATCTCTCGGAGCTGCAATCCGATTACATTCTGGAACTTAGGCTTCGAAGACTCACCAGATTTAGCCTGATTGAGTTGGAAACAGAGGCTGACACACTTCGACAGGAAATCGCAAACCTCCAGCAACTGCTCGGTAGCGACGAACTAGTAAAGCGACTGGTCTCCAAGGAGCTTGACGAAGTCGCTGCAGAATTTGGGGACGCGAGGAGAACTCAATTGATCGATTCAGAGGGAGTTACTATCTCTCGAAAAGCAGTTCAGGTGACACAACTTGAGGACTCCCCCGCAACGGTGACTCTCGATGCACTTGGAAACCTTTTCCGCGCCGAACCTTCAACACAGACAGCTTCGGTGGCCGGGACTAGTATCAGCACTTCACTTCGAAAGGATGTTGGCCTAGTTACCTCCAAGGGTCGAATAATTAGGGTTCACGTTTCTGACTTGCCGGCCATGTTGGCTGGTGTTTCAACAAATGCGTCCAGTGCAGATAAATTTCTTGGGCTGTCTGGAGAATCAGTGGTTGGAATAGCAGACTGGTTGAGCGATGACACCTACGCGCTAGGAACGACAAACGGAGTTGTCAAGAGACTCTCCGGCCCCTTCCCTGACAAAGAAGAGGTCGGACTGATTGGCCTAAAGGACGGAGACAAAATAGTTGCCTTCACCGTCGCCGCCGATGACACTGAGCTGTGCTTCGTGACGAGCAGCGCGAATCTATTGATATTCCCTGCAAAATCTGTGAGACCGCAGGGGCTTAGTGCTAGCGGCATGTCGGGAATTTCATCACCCGAATCGCTGGTCATAAATTTCGGCGTCGTTGATTCGGGTTCGAACCTGGTGACGGCAGCGAACTCTTCATTGGCTCTTGGTTCCACTGACTCAGGGGCGATAAAAATAACCCCTGTTGCAAATTACCCGCGGAAGGGCAGAGGAACCCAAGGCGTTAGATGTCACCGCTTCTTGAAAAATCAGGACCAGTTATATTTCGCAGCTCTCAGTTCTCCGAGTCCAGTACTGCTAAACCTCGATGGGTCTGAACTTCCAGTAATAGAGATAGACCAACGCCGGGATGGCAGTGGCACAGCTATCGATGACTATTTGGCGGCCGCCTACTAAGCGTCGATTTTCTCTCTGTCAAAATCGTCCGCTGAGTCAACAATAAAATCTCGCCTTGGAGCTACTTCGTTACCCATTAGTAGTTCGAAAGTGCGTTCCCCAGCTGCAGCATCAACCGCCGTGATGCGACGAAGCATTCGGTTGGCCGGCTGCATCGTGGTCTCAGCCAGCTGATCCGCATCCATTTCTCCGAGTCCCTTATAGCGTTGAATCGGCTGCTTATAAGTTTTTCCAGCCTTCTCGAGGCTCCTAAGAAGGTCCGTCAACTCCTGCTGTGAGTAGGTGTAAATAACTTCTTTGTTGCGGCCTGCCGTCTCAACTCGGTGAAGCGGAGGAACGGCCGCGTAAACCCTTCCTGCTTCTACAAGCGGTCGCATGTATCGGAAAAACAGCGTCAGCAGCAAGGTTCTAATGTGAGCACCATCAACGTCGGCATCGCTCATGAGAATAATCTTCTCGTATCGAACCTGGTCCAGATCAAAAGTTCGACCTGAGCCCGCTCCAAGTACCTGGATAATTGCAGCGCACTCGGCGTTGGAAAGCATGTCAGACAGAGATGCCTTCTGGACGTTTAGGATTTTTCCACGAATTGGAAGTAACGCCTGAAAGGCAGAATCACGGGCCAGCTTAGCTGTCCCCAACGCGCTATCACCTTCAACGATGAACAGCTCAGAACCAACGGTCGCGCTACCGCGACAATCAACAAGCTTGCTAGGTAACGACGACGATTCCAGAGCGTTTTTCCTGCGTTGAGTGTCTTTCAGGCTTCGGGCGCTAATTCGCGTCTTAGCTTCGCTGACCACTTTGTCAAGTAGAGCGTCGACCTCGGCCTTTGTTCCTCGAATCTTGCCAGCAAGAAGCTCATCGGCCCATTTGGCAACCGAGTTTGCAACAATGGCCTTTATGGCAGGAGTGCCGAGGGTTTCCTTGGTCTGGCCTTCGAATTGTGGCTCCGGAAAACTCACTGACACAACGGCAGTAAGCCCCGCCATGACGTCATCCCGCTCAATCCTTAAAGAAGTCGCCTTCAGTTTTCTAGCATTCACCTCGATAGCGGCCCTGAAGGACTTAAGTAAGGCCTGCTCGAAGCCGGTGAGGTGAGAGCCGCCTTTAGGCGTTGAGATTATGTTTACGAAAGATTTGACCTTGGTATCAAAACCAGAGCCCCATCGCAATGCGACGTCCACGACACAATTTCGTTCTACCTCTTTGCTCTTCATGGAGCCAGAGGCTTCGTCTAATACTGGAACTGTTTCCCGAAAGGTAGTCGTCTCCTGGATCCGTCGGCTTGCCAACACCGGCCCGTCGTTTGCCAAGTACTCCACATATTCAGTGATGCCCCCCTCGAAGACAAACTCTTGACTGACTTCAGAAAGCTCATCATGGACGCTCAGGACCAACCCGGGAACCAAAAAAGCAGTCTGTCTTAGCCGGCCTTCCAAGTCCTGCATTTGAAAGTCCGCACCTGGCTCAAAAATTTGTGAGTCGGGCCAATATCGAACCCTCGTGCCGGTTTTTGACTTGGCAACTTTGCCAACGACCCTAAGCTCGCTCTTATCAACAAAAGGTCTGAAGTCCGCATCTGGACCAACACCAGCAAACACTCCCGGCTCACCCCTGTGGAAAGACATGGCCCAAGTTTGACCGGCGCGATCAACCTCAACATCGAGGCGAGAGCTCAGGGCGTTCACTACCGAAGCTCCTACCCCGTGGAGACCACCCGATGCGCCGTAGGATCCTCCACCAAACTTCCCACCGGCATGCAGCTTTGTAAACACGACTTCAACGCCGGAAAGACCCGTTCTTGGCTCTATGTCAACAGGGACTCCTCGGCCGTCGTCTTGGACCGTAATCGAACCGTCGGTATGAATAAAAACGCCAATGGACTTCCCGTGTCCCGCGAGGGCTTCATCGACTGAGTTATCAATTATCTCCCATAGACAATGCATGAGGCCACGACCGTCGGTCGAGCCGATATACATCCCTGGTCTTTTTCGAACCGCTTCAAGTCCCTCAAGGACTGAAAGGTGTCTCGCTGAGTAATCATCCACCTCGAAACAATAACCCTGGTTCGCACCTGAACCGCCGCGCCACTTCGCCGTAAGAGAAACTGGCTTCAAATGTCACATGCATTTGAGTCAACCGTGGTTTAATAGAGCTAATGGAAAACATGACGGAAACCACGAAGCTATTGGTTAGCGACCGCTGCGATGTTTGCGGAGCTCAGGCATACATGAGAGTTCAATTAGCTGGCGGTGAGTTGCTGTTTTGCGCACATCACGGAAATGCCAATAAGGCAAAGTTGGAGCCAATCACTCTGGGATGGCACGACCAAAGCTCCGACCTAAACCAGGCTTAGAACAACACCCCAAGCTGTTTCCTTGTAAAGGGTGCCTTTAGTCCTAGGGACCTTGAGTTACGTTGGGATTGACTCTCTAATAGCCTCAACCCAATCGAGCATCTGCGGTTTCCAGTCTGCCGAAGAACCTCCGCAAGCTAGAAGCATCTGGTCTAATAATGTTGGGTTCTTCGCCAAAATCGGCCCGAATAGTGTGGTGCCTATGAAGTCACCATTCCGAACGAAATCAAGATTCAGTAGCGAACTATTTCGATAGCCGACAATTGGTCCGGCGTCTAGAGTGTCAACCGTTCTAAACTCGCTGGTGATCGGCCCGAGCTTTGGGGTTTCAAGCCACGAAACCTGAGATGCCAAAAACTCATAGCTTGAACCAATAACCAGCGTTGCGAGACCGGCTGAGTGCCTTTTTTGCAACGCAGGGGCTAAGGCTAAAAGCTCTATCCCGTATTCTCGAAGTGCCGCGCGACTTGCGTCGCCAACTATCACAAAATCGGCCGAATCTGGGTCGGTAACTTCATCAAACAACACGGATTGTTGGCTAAGAAAATAGTTCAAAACCGACAGGTTCCCCTGATCGCCGTTGTTATCAAAGTAGTCCTTGTGAAAACTGAAGTAGCTACTCACTTTGCCAACCCCCAGTGTCTTCTAACTCGACGCATTGCGTCTGCGCTAAACAAGACAGTATGACCCGTCCCTTGTAGCGCGAGGAAATTATCCGCTGCAGCGTTCGCATCTTGAATCACAGCGCCTACTTCTATACCCGCAACCGCCAATCTCAAGGCGAGCTCATGAGCATTGAATCCGCCGACGATGTCCACCCTCTCTAGCTTCGAAAAATCGACTGTCCAGAGCCAGCTTGGATCATGAATGTCTCGGCCAGCCATGAGCATCAGTGGAGTGTTGTCTGACCTAAGCTCATCTAGGTTCAGCTGAAAACTAGTGGGGTTTTGAACCAAACGAATAGTCACATCGAGGCCAGAAATTTTCACCTTTTCGTTTCGTGCGAACACCGGCTTCAGTTCCTTGAGGACGTGGGCAATAGTACTAGTCGAAGGTTCAATTAGCTGGTGAAGGGCGGCAACGGCCGCTGTCAGATTGAGCGCCTGGTGATCTGGTAATCCTGTGGTGAGGAACTTAGTCTTACCTTCCGAATTCAACACCACGCAGTCGGTTCCAGCATGAGCAAAATTGGCGATGACCGGGTGAGAACCGAAATTTAGCGCATAGACCGGATTGGAAATCTTGGCCAGCTCTGAGGACAATCCGAACCCAACTACGGGTGCCTTAAATTGCAATTGGGCTAGGTTTTTATCGCTGGTATTTAGGACGACTACCTTGGCAGCTGACCCTATTTTGCTCAGCATCTCTATGACGTCATCCGGGTCATTGAATCGGTCTAGCTGATCAGAAAGAACATTCGTGAGAACTGCTAGCCGAACATCGAGCTCGCCAGCAAGAACTGCCCCGTGGCCCTCGTCGAATTCCAATACCGCTATGTCCGAGTCCAGACGGCCTCGCCAGTTACCTTGTTTCAAAACGGCCGCAACTAGACCCTGCCGAATGTTTGCTGTACTGCTATTTGTAAAGACGCGAAGACCGTGTGCTTCTAGCAAGTTGACTAGGTAGCTGGTGGTCGATGATTTTCCTGCCGAGCCGGATACGACAACCAAACCTAGATCCAAGGATGCAAGGGCATTCGAAAGTAGATGTGGATCAAATTTATTTGCAACCACACCTGGAAGCGCAGAGCCTCCGCCTGGCCGGACTAAACGAACGAGAAAACGTAAGAGCTTCCCGATCAAGACCGCCAGGATGGAACGCATTTAGCCGTCCAGGTAGTCGCGAAGAAGCTGTGATCTAGACGGGTGTCGAAGCTTCGACATGGTCTTGGATTCGATTTGCCGTATGCGCTCTCTGGTCACGCCGAACTTTTCGCCGATCTGGTCAAGAGTCATCTGCACGCCATCACCCAGACCAAAACGGGAGCGAATAACCCCAGCCTCACGTGGATGCAAACTATCCAAGACTCGCTCTAATTCTTGTTGAAGCATTGTGAAGCCCACAGCATCGGCCGGGACAACTGCCTCGGTGTCCTCGATCAAGTCGCCAAATTCGCTGTCACCATCCTCTCCCAAAGGAGTAGAAAGCGAGATTGGCTCTCTGCCGTACTTTTGGACCTCGACAACTTTTTCAGGTGTCATATCCAATTCAGCTGCCAGTTCATCAGGGGTCGGTTCCCTACCTAGATCTTGCAGCAACTGACGCTGCACTCGCGCAAGTTTGTTTATAACTTCAACCATGTGAACTGGGATACGAATGGTTCGCGCCTGGTCTGCCATCGCACGGGTAATGGCCTGCCTAATCCACCAAGTCGCGTACGTGGAAAACTTAAAGCCCTTCGTGTAGTCGAATTTTTCTACCGCACGAATCAAACCGAGGTTTCCCTCTTGAATCAAATCTAGGAATTGCATGCCGCGTCCCGTGTAGCGCTTAGCCAGCGAGACCACTAGACGAAGGTTCGCCTCCAAAAGGTGCGACTTCGAACGCTTTCCGTCCTTCACGACCCAGTTCAGGTCTCTACGATCAGCCGGGGCAAGCTTGGATTCGGTGGCAAGCTTATCCTCTGCAAACAAACCGGCCTCAATGCGCTTCGCGAGCTCAACTTCCAGCTCAGCATTTAGTAGCGCAACTTTTCCGATTTGCTTTAAGTAGTCCTTGACAGGATCAGCCGTAGCTCCGGTAATTGCAAGATTTTGGACTGGGATGTCATCTTCATCATCATTAATGACGAGAGCACCCTTGGGTAGCTCAATTGCAGCAGTTACTGGGTCTGAGTCGCTATCCAAGCTCAAGTCGACAGCCAGAGTTGCCTCCGAAACGATGTCTGCTACTGAAGCTTCTTTTTTAGCTCTTGGCTTTGACGTTGTTTTTTTCGCAGGGGCCTTTGCGGCCGCAACCGCATCTTTCTTTGGCGTCGCCTTCGCTGGCTTGACGCTTGCCGTATTGGGAGAAGCTTTAGTTGCCTTCTTAGGAGCAGCTTTGGCGGCGGCTTCAGTCGAAGATTCCTTGGCTTTCGCCTTTGACACTGTTGCGATGATAGACCTCGCTCTTGGGCAGACTTTAAACCCTTGTCAAGTCTTGCGACCTGAAAGGGCTTCGAACAATTAGTATGCCACTGTTTTCCGTTGACATAACCTATAAAAGGTAATTCGAGTGAACTTTATTCCTTCGTGTCAGTGTTTTTTCTCATGGTTGACAAGTAATTTTCCAGCTCTTCGGTGAGCTCATCGACACTGCGTGGCTCCCCCGAGGGCTTACTGATGGGTGCTCTGGACGGGCCAGGGCCGCCGCTGGCGTAACCGGCCTCAAGGGTTTGCACTAACTTACTAAGTTCTGGGTTTTCCTCAATTTGGCTCTTGACCTTAGTTTCAAACTTTCCGGCATCTTGACGTAACTGGTCCGAAGGGAAAACGAGGCCAGTTGCCGCGCTGATTAGCTCGAGGCCTGCGATCGCTGAATTTGGCACCTCATTATCTGCCAAATAGTGCGGCACGAGGAGCACAAACCCGGCAGTGTTTACGCCCTGAGCACTCAGCCGGAATTCAAGAAGGTGCGTTACGTTACCCGGGACCTGCGTCTGAGGTTTCCACTCGGAAAATCGCTCAATCATGTCCTTACGGTTTCCTGAGACGGTCACTCCTACCGGTCTGGAGTGAGGAATCGGGAATGGGATGGAATGAACCCAAGTAAAACTCGAAACGCCCAGGCGCTGAATTATCCCAAGGAGGCTTGCCGCAAAAGCCTCCCACCTCAAGTCGGGCTCATAACCCTCCAGGAGCAAGAAAGGCTGCTGCGCTTCGTCTAGAACCAGATGCACCGCCAGTGACGGCGGCTCGTAAGACTCGATGTGGTCCTTCTCGAAAAAAAGCGCAGGTCGTCTCGATCGATAATCCAAAAATTCATCATTGTCAAAGCTAAGGACTAACTCATGACTCAGTTCAGAAAAAAAGTGATCTGACAGCTGGGCAATTGTGGACCCTGAATCGCTGAACCCAGAAATCAGTGCAACCATCGGTAGCCCAGATGGTATCTGACCGTGAGTAAATTCTTCGTATAGCTGTTTCACCCTTTAAGCCTAACCGACCTAAACTTACGAACATGCAAAACATCTCATTGAGTGCCGCCAGATCCCAAAACTTTACACATCTTGCAGTCCCCAAAACTCACTCAAATAGAGAATCCGATTGGGCTGAGTTCGCGCTGCCTGACGCAATCCATAGATTTGGAGCATCAGCGAAGCAGGATAGCGCTGCCAGAGTGCCTAGCACCGAGGTGGTCTTATTGGTGATCGGTTGTGGGGACGCAATCAATTACAGAAATTTCGCTGCCGCTTCCGTGCGGGCCTCGAAAGGCGTCACTCACCTGAGCATTGATTTGACAAAGGCAACAGCAGAAGAGATTCTGCTGGCAGCCGAGGGTTGCCTGCTAGGCATTGACACTCCTTCAGAATACAAAAAATCAACAACGGAGCTCGTAGCCATTGAGCTTGTAATAATCGAGCAACACCTTGGAACAGATATTGCGTCTTCTCTGAACCTTGCCAGCAGAATTGTTCAAGCACGGCAGATAATCAACACGCCGGCCAACGACTTGTGGCCCGAGAAGCTTGCAGAAATCTGCATCACCGCCAGCCATGGCCTGGCAATAGAGGTAGAAGTCTGGGATGAAGCGAGACTAGCCCAGGAAAATTGCGGTGGAATCCTGGGCGTCGGAAAAGGTTCGGAACGGCCACCGAGGCTTATAAAGATGCACTATCGCGGCGGTGGTAAACACCTAGGGCTAGTTGGTAAAGGCATCACCTTTGATACTGGAGGCCTTTCTTTAAAGCCAGCAAATCTAATGGTCGGCATGAAGTACGACATGGCGGGAGCTGCCACCGTAATGGCAGCTGTTCTTGCAATTGCCGAGCAAAACCTGGCTTTGGACGTGACGGCAATACTCTGCGTTGCTGAAAATATGCCCTCCGGCCAAGCAACTAGGCCAGGCGATGTGCTGACCATGAGAAATGGCAAGACAGTTGAAGTCTTGAACACCGATGCTGAAGGTAGATTGGTGATGGCCGATGGCCTATCAATACTGACTGAAATGAACCTTGACCACATCGTCGACGTCGCAACTTTGACCGGAGCGGCAACGATTGCCCTCGGTAACAGATATGCGGGAGTAATGGGCCACGGTGAAGCCGTAAATCTGGTTCAAGCGGCGGCTGTCGAAGCGGACGAGCTGATGTGGGAGATGCCATTGCCTGCTGAACTGAGGCCCCTACTAGATTCCGACATTGCAGATCTGACAAACGTGAAGATCGGAAACCGGGCCGGTGGGATGCTTATCGCCGGATGGTTCCTAAGTGAGTTTGTAAAACCAGAGGCATCTTGGGCGCACTTGGACATTGCTGGTCCAGCAAATAATGACGGCGGACCGTTTGCCTCTACTCCGAAGGGTGCCTCCGGGGTAGCCATTCGCACGCTCGTGCAAATGGCCAAGAACTTGAGTTCTAGCTAAGTAGTAGACTTCGTTTTA
>TARA_B110000093_G_scaffold7220_1_pt1 | contig 12066 bp, 17 predicted proteins | sample TARA_B110000093 | Tara Oceans TARA_B110000093 (sample SAMEA4397390) | marine metagenome | biome: Polar Biome; feature: [MIX] marine epipelagic wind mixed layer (ENVO:01000061); material: water (ENVO:00002006), including particulate matter (ENVO:01000060) such as... | depth 10-100 m | reverse complement strand
AAAGCAGTAAAGCGGAATATAAACACCCACCTTACTCCGTATCGACGCTTTAGTTGTTAATTCTATCGGTCATTGCCACCCAACAGATTGAACAAAAGGTTCTCGATAATATTCCTGTTATTAGCATTGCTGACCGGTACCACCTCAGTGGGTTGGGCGACTTGTTGAGGTTGCCTAGGTTCCTGCGTTGGCAAAGGTTTGATTGGCACACCTTCGTGAACACGCTGCATGGTTTCGCGCCAGATGTCGGCGGGTAGCCCGCCCCCTGTCACGCCCTTTAGCTTCGTATTGTCATCGTATCCCATCCAAACACCAGCAACGTAATCGCCTGTGAAACCGATGAACCATGCATCTTTTGCACCCTGTGTCGTTCCTGTCTTACCAGCAATTTCGCGACCGCCAAATTGGGCGCGCTTACCAGTGCCTTGGCGTACAACCTTCTCCATCATCCAAATCAGCTGCCTCGCGGAACTCTCTTGGATGACCCGTTCTTCGATGCCACCACCAATGCCCATCAACGGTTCATCATCACCCAATAGACTAAGCTCAAGCAAACCAAACGGCGTCACAGCAGACCCACCATTCAGGATGCCAGCATACGCACCCGTCATCTCCAACAAAGTGCTTTCAGACGCGCCCAAGGCCAAAGCAGGACCATCAGCTAATTCACTTTTGATCCCGAAATCAGACGCGACACTACGCACTAAATCACGGCCAACGCTTTCTGAAATTTTCACTGCAGGAATATTCAAAGACGCTTCAAGCGCACGTGTCATCGTTACGGGGCCCTCAAATTTCTTGGTATAATTGTTTGGACACCATTCACCTGATCCTGGAATATTCAAACAGTAGGCTGCATCATTGATCAAATCGAGAGGCGAATACCCAAGGTCGAGAGCAGTTGCATAAACGAACGGCTTAAACGCAGACCCCGTCTGACGCATAGCTTGGGTCGCGCGGTTAAACGCTCCCGTCACCTTAGTCGCACGACCGCCAACCATGGCGCGCACAGCACCATCAGCGTCCATCACAACAATTGCAGCCTGCGCCTTCGAACCAACAGACACCTTATTGTCAAACACCCACTGCAAACCTTCTTCAGCCGCTTTTTGCAGACGTTGATCCAGTGTGGTGCGGATAATCACGTCTTCAGTCGTGTTGCGTGTGAAAAATTCGGGTCCCGATGACATAACCCAATCAGCATAGTATCCGCCGACTTGTTGCTTTGCAGCCTTTGACAGAACTGCAGGGTTAGCCTGTGCTACAGCTTCTTCTTCGGGTGATACATATCCCTGTTCACGCATCATCCGCACAACAGTGGCAGCACGATTTTGGGAGCGCTCCAAGTTCTGGGTAGGAGATAAGGCAGATGGTGCGGTCAACAAACCCGCAAGCATAGCTCCCTCAGGAATACTGATACGCGAGGCACTCTTACCAAAGTAACGATTTGATGCCGCTTCAGCACCATACGCACCACCACCCATGTAGGCGCGATTCAAATAGATTGAAAGAATGTCATCCTTTGAGTACTTAGCTTCCATCGCGAGCGCAAAAATTGCTTCTTGGACTTTGCGACTTAGTGAACCTCGACGACAATCACGAACATAGTCACCTTCGCTTTTCCACTCGTTCGCATCGTAGGGCTTACCAAGGCAAAGCAACTTAGCAACTTGTTGTGTGATGGTTGAACCACCGTGCCCTGAAAGCGGGCCACGACCTTCGCTAAGGTTTATGCGCACCGCACTGGCAACGCCGCGCGGACTGATGCCCAGATGACGGTAAAAGCGTTTATCTTCGGTTGCGACCACAGCATTGCGCAAATGCGGGGAAACAGTATCGGCACGCACCGCGCCACCAAATTGATCACCGCGCCATGCGAATACATCACCCTCACGGTCAAGCAACGTAACAGAGCCACGGGCCCGACCATCCAATAACTCTGAAAGTTTCGGTAATGTTGTGAACACATAACCCACAGACAGCAACAGTATTAACAAAACGACAGCACTTGATCGCCAAATCACATTCCAGATCAGACGGAAAATCCAACGAAAGATCGTAAGGATAAATCCAATAATTCCGCTGCGCACAGGCCGCTTGGCCTTGCGCCGTTTTTGCGGTGCTTTCTTTGACGGCTTAGGTTTTGCCGCTAATTTAGAATAGCGTTTGTCAGCGACCAAGGGACGCCGACCTTTAGAAGTGTTACGCATCACAGCCCTGCCCGGCCTTATTTGTTTTGCCCATCATAGCGAAGCAAGTTTGAATGAACAGGGCCATCATTTCGCCCATTTCGGTTTAGCTTTAGCACAAGAATTAATCAAAATTGCACCATCGCACAAATTTTGAGCGTACATTTTGATATTTTTCCACATTTATACGACCGGTCATTCCCGACTCCAGCAAAAACATCACCTGATAAAACCATCAAATCGCAGGGCAAACCTGTCAGATCAAAAGGGGACATCGAATGAAACTAATCATTGCGACGATCAAACCGTTCAAGCTGGAAGAGGTGCGTGAGGCACTTACGGACGCTGGCATACGCGGCATGATGGTAACAGAAATCAAAGGCTTTGGCTCACAATCTGGTCACACTGAAATCTACCGCGGCGCGGAATACGCGGTGAACTTTGTGCCAAAAATCAAACTCGAGATCGTGGTCAGCGCCGATATGGCCGACGCGATTGTCGAAACAATCATCAAGACAGCACAGACCGGCAAAATCGGCGACGGCAAAGTATTTGTGCTGGACGTAGATCAAGCCGTACGTGTGCGCACCGGTGAAACAAACGACGACGCTCTTTAATCGCGACGAACGGAGAAACGAAAATGAAACTTATGAAATCTTTTGTTGGTGGCGCGGTTCTCGCGGCCTTGCCGACACTCACACTGGCACAGGACGCACCCGTAAATGTCGCGGCTTCGACTGACACGGTGTTCATCCTAAACTCATTGCTCTTCTTGATGGCCGGCTTTTTGGTCTTCTGGATGGCTGCTGGCTTTTCAATGTTGGAAGCGGGCCTTGTGCGCGGCAAAAACGTTGCAATGCAATTGACCAAAAACATGGGCCTCTTCTCACTGGCCGCCATCTTCTACTACCTAATCGGCTACAACCTTATGTACCCACTTGGCACTTGGAGCATCGAAGGTGTTCTATCTGGCGTTTGGGGCGTTGGCGTTCTTGAAGCAGTTGGCGTTACCGCTGATGCAGCAGACGACTACGGCTACGCAGCAACTGGTTCTGACTTTTTCTTCCAGTTAATGTTTTGTGCAGCAACCGCATCCATCGTGTCTGGTGCTTTGGCTGAACGTATAAAACTATGGCCTTTCCTCGTGTTCACTATCATCCTGACATCCATCATCTACCCTCTCCAAGCATCTTGGAAATGGGGCGGTGGTTTCTTGGACGCAATGGGCTTCTTGGACTTTGCTGGCTCAACTGTTGTTCACTCTGTAGGCGGCTGGGCTGCTTTGGTTGGCGCGCTGATCCTTGGCCCACGCATCGGTAAATACAAGAACGGCAAAACAATCCCAATGCCAGGTTCTAACCTGACACTTGCGACACTGGGTACATTCATTCTGTGGATGGGTTGGTTCGGATTTAACGGTGGTTCGCAATTGGCGATGGGTACGATTGGCGATGTAGCAGACATCTCTCGCATCTTCTCAAACACCAATACAGCGGCTGCTGGTGGTTCTTTGGCAGCATTGTTCCTAACACAACTGCTGTACAAAAAGCCTGACCTTACAATGGTTCTGAACGGCGCGTTGGCAGGTCTTGTTGCCATCACTGCTGAACCTTTGACACCTACATTGTTAGAGGCAACACTGATCGGTGCTGTTGGCGGCGTGATCGTAGTCTTCGCTGTACCATTGCTCGACAAACTGAAAATCGACGATGTTGTTGGCGCAATCCCAGTTCACTTGTTCGCTGGTATCTGGGGCACAATCGCAGTTGTCTTCACTAACTCTGACGCATCATTGGGCACACAATTGTACTCAATCATCGTGGTTGGTTTGTTCACAGCTGTCGCATCTGCGGTGGTTTGGTTCATCCTGAAGTACACTGTAGGCATCCGCGTATCGGAAGAAGCTGAGATCATGGGCTTGGATAAATCCGAGCTGGGTATGGAAGCATATCCTGAGTTCTCAAAAGGCTAATTCGCACCGCAAATATAGGCTATAAATTACCGAAACCGGGCACCTTTGGTGTCCGGTTTTTTCGTGTCTAACGCGGCGTTCGCTGCGTTAATGGGGGTTGGGAGCGGTGCGGGGCACACAAAAAATCGCGCTCCTTTGTACGATTTAGGTCCCAAACTGTACATTTTCCACCCCCCCAAACCATGGGTTTTGTGGGTGATTTCACCAAACTGCACAATTCCCCGCCTGAACTGTACAGTTAGGGGTCAACGGGTTCCAAAAATGGTTAATTTCAGATTTCCACCCAACATTTGTGCATCGTTAACGGAATGTGATGTCGGCTGCACCTCGCCAAAAATCGACACAGCCAACCCACCTTCGGCCCAGCACTGATAAAGCCTGTTTTGCTGCGCTGTCGGGTGGCCAATGCCATCACCGAGTGAATCAGACATTGCCGATTTGGCGATGCGGTTTTTCAGAACCACCCCACAGGGCAATTCTAGGGGCTGGAATAAAGCCTCTTTTTGTTTCATCCGAACGGCCTCACCTAAATTGCGTTTCTCCAAACACACCTATCAAATCCGACGCTGCGGCAACACATTGTGGAAATGGGGCGAAAAGCAAACAGCGCCCGATCAATTAAGATCAGGAGCTGCTTTGGTTTTGCATTGGCGGGGTGAACCTCGACCTACGTTTAGATGCCAGCGTCGATAATGGCTTTGGCCAAGATCGGGATGGTTTTTGCATTTAGGCCTGCGATGTTCATGCGGCTGTCGCCAACCATGTAAATGCCTGCATCAACGCGCAGTTTTTCCACCATCTCAGGTGTGGTGCCAAGGCGTGAGAACATGCCGCGGTGCTGTGCAAGGAAGCCAAAACGATCAGAGCCGGACAGGCGCTGAAGCTCAGCAGCCAAGTCGCTGCGCAGACCCAACATTGAAGTGCGGATATCTTCGAGTTCAGTCATCCAATCAGCGCGCATTGCGTCATCGTTCAAGATCATCGTTACGATGCGTGCACCGTGATCTGGCGGAAAGCTAAAGTTCTGACGGTTAAGGAACGCCAAGGTCGCTTGGTTCAAGCCTTTGGCAGATGTGTCTTGGGACACAACCATCAACATGCCTGTACGTTCGCGGTAGATGCCAAAGTTCTTAGAACAGCTGGCTGCGATGATTGTCTCTGGCATTGCAGCGGTCACCGCGCGTGTTGCTGCAGCATCTTCTTCCAAACCGTCACCGAAACCTTGGTATGCGATATCGATCATCGGAGTTGCGCCCGTTGATTTCAGAACCGCAATCACTTCTTCCCACTGCGCCACGTTCAGGTTTGCACCTGTTGGGTTGTGGCAGCAGCCATGAAGCAGAACAACGTCGCCCACTTTGGCTATTTTCAGATCAGCAATCATGCCGTCGAAATCAACGCCGCGTGTTTCGTCATCGAAATAGCGATATGGGATCATGTCCATCTCAAGGTATTTCAGGATGGACAGGTGGTTTGGCCATGTTGGGTTAGACACAAAAACGCGCGCATCTGGGCGTGCCATTTGGATCAATTCAAACGCCTGGCGCACAGCACCTGTTCCGCCTGGTGTTGCCGCTGCAGAAATCGTGTCGCGTGCAACGCTATCGCCCAAAACCAACTTGATCATCGCATCGCCAAACACAGGATCGCCTGCAAGGCCAACATAGGCTTTGCTGTCTTGGTCTTCCCACAGTTTGTGTTCTGCCGTTTTGATCGCACGCATTACAGGCGTCAGACCCGTTGCATCCTTATAGACGCCAACGCCAAGATCAATTTTGGTCTCACGTGGGTCTGCGCGATACTGCGCCATAAGCGCTAGAATTTTATCAGCAGGTTGTGGTTTCAGTGTTTCGAACATCAGGCTTCTCCAGTTGCCACGGGCACGGTGGGAAACATCCCCCACTCGGTCCAAGATCCATCATATAGAGACCACATATCGTGGCCAATACGTTCCAGTGCCAATCCCAATACGGCGGCGGTAACGCCGGACCCGCAGGTGGTGATGATTGGCTTTTTCAGATCAACACCAGCGCTTTCAAAGATTGCACGGGTTTGATCCGGAGTTTTCATTGTTTTGTCATCGTTCAGCAGGTCAGTGAACGGCACGTTGCGTGAATTGGGGATATGCCCCGAGCGCAGCCCTTCACGTGGTTCTGGCTCTTCGCCGCGGAACCGTGCAGCGGCGCGGGCGTCTACGATCTGGGAGGTGCCCAATTTGGAGGCTGAGGACACTTGTGTCACATCACGTACCATTTGGTTTTGGAAACGCACGGTCATGTGGCGGTCACGAATGACAGGGGCCAAGTCTTCGACCTCGCGTCCCTCTGCGATCCACTTTGGTAATCCACCATCAAGCACCGCAATGTTGTTTTGCCCCATAAGGCGGAACAACCACCACACACGTGCAGCAGAAAACAGGCCAGACCCATCATAGACAACAATCTGGTGTCCGTCGCCAACGCCCATCGCGCGCACGCGGGACATGAATTTCTCAATTGGGGGTACCATATGCGGAAGATCGGAGCGGCCATCGCTAACGTCATCGATGTCAAAGAAGCGGGCACCTGAGATGTGAACCGTGTCATATTCTGTGCGACCATCGCGGTCGACACCTGGCAAATAAGTCGACGCATCCAAGATCCGTAAATCCGGATCTTTCATGTGCTCGGCAAGCCAGTCAGTTGAAACTAGTGTTTTGGGATCATCAGCCATCAAATTCTCTTCCCTGCGTGAATGCGTCACTGCCTAACGCTATGGGAAGTATGTGGCAAGTCTGTGTGTCCAGATTGGACTACGAGGCGGTGCCCAACCTGTCCTTAAGTGTAAAGCTTATTTACCGATCATGTTGCGAACAACGCCGACGAGGGCAAGCACTGCGCCACCACCAACACCGCCGCCAACAACCTGACCAATGATCGCGCCGAAGTCCAAGCCAGCAGCGCCGCCAGCGGCCCCCGCCAAATCAGGAGCACCAATTGCGCTAAGGATCGTGCCACCTAGGCCACCACCAACAACGCCAACAATAGAATTGATCAATGTGCCTTGGTTTAAGCTTCCGAGCACTTTACCCGCAGCGTTACCACCAGCGGCACCAAACAAAAGTCCAATAATAAGTTCCATAATATATCCCTCCAGCGTGGGGCTATAATTATTGAATACTCTCAACTCCCCTCAAAGCTAAGTAGCAGTGGGACTTTACGCAGATCACCAAAAGGCAGTCATGGGGAATTTATATCTAAAACAACTCATTTATAGGCGTTTTACTGCAAAAAATGACGCTGAACAGGGTCAGCCGTGATCTTTCATAAGGCGTGCTTTTTGACGGGACCAATCGCGTTTTGCTTCGGTCGCACGCTTGTCGTGGTTCTGCTTACCTTTGGCGACGCCAAGTTTAATCTTCGCGAACCCTTTGTGATTAAAGTACATCACGATTGGCACTAAGGTCATACCTTTGCGCTGGGTCGCATTCCACAAATTCGATAATTCTTTTTTAGACACCAGCAACTTACGACGGCGGCGTACTTCGTGTTTGAAGGTTTTAGCCCCTTCATATGGCGCGATATAAGAGTTCACCAACCACAGCTCGTTGTTTTCAACCGCGGCATAGCTTTCAGCGATATTTGTGCCACCGATGCGCATGGATTTCACTTCGGACCCCTCAAGGATCACACCACACTCGATGTCATCGTCGATTGCATAATCAAAGCGTGCGCGCCGATTCTCAGCGATTACTTTGTAATTAGGATCTGATTTCTTATTCTGTACCATCAAAAGGGATGTAGGGCTTACAGCGCAAGGGTGCAAGAGAAGGCAAGCTATCGAAGCTTGTTCCACTGCGCAGACTGTGGAAATATTGGGTAACATTTTAAAAAATTATAATTTCCTTCATGACCTATTTTTTCAAAGTCCTCGTACTTGCCATTTGTATGGCCGGCTCAACCGCTACAGCTCAAAGCGGCACACGCATCCTTGCTATGGGGGATTCATTTTTTGCCACCAATGGTGTCCAAAACAAAGCTATCCCGAATGTCTTGGCCCAAATCCTCAGAGAACCGGTTCACAATCGCGCTGTTGCCGGTGCTCGGATCATTTACCGGTTGCCCATTTCAGGAAGCCTAGGATTCAAAATAGAGCAACAATACAAACCGAGAACCTGGGATTGGATTGTTATAAATGGTGGCGGTAATGATCTGATGCTGGGCTGTGGGTGCAACAAGTGTGGTGCCCGCATGAACAAAATGATTTCGCATAATGGCACCAAAGGCAAACCCCACGATTGATCGCAAAGCTGCGCAAAACAAGTCAGCATTGGCTGAAAACGCTAACGTCACATATGCCCCCAAACGCATTCGATGCGGTTGGGGTGATTTGTCCTTGGTCGAAGCCACGCTTTATGCCGTTGAATTCGCAGTCAAAGCATTTCCACGTGCAACGCATTTTTATATGTTATCAGGCGATTGCATGCCGATTAAGTCGGCTGAATACATCCACAGCTTTCTTGATGATAACGACGCAGACTTTATCGAGAGCTTTGATTATTTCGAAAGCGTAGGATCAAGACAGGCATGAAAGAAGAGCGGCTGATCTATCGCCATTTCTTTAACGAGCGCACCCAACAATGGCTTTTCAACACCAGCTTTCGCCTTCAACAGCGTTTTGGCCTGACCCACAAAATTTTCCACGACATTCAAATTCAAATTGGCAGTCAGTGGTGGTGTCTGCGCAGACGTACAGTTGAATGGGTTCTAGATTTCACCCGTCAGCGCAAAGACGTCATGCGGTTTTTCCGAACCACGTGGATTCTGGACGAGACATTCTTCCAAACCATTGTACGCCATGTTGTGCCAGAAAACGAAATTCGCACGCGGACGCTGACGTTCTTGCTGTTCTCAGATTACGGAATGCCCATAACGTTTCATGACGATCAATATGATCTGCTATTGTCTCAAGATTTCATCTTTGCGCGCAAAATCAGCCCAGACGCCGACATCCTGAAACGTCGCCTTGGCCTGTTGCACCCCGCAGAAGGTGTACGGTTTGATATTTCGAACGAAGGCTGGGGACTGTTCAAATTTCTATCGGGACATGGCCGCATTGGTTGACGGTTCTCGACCCGCTTTTGGGAAACCGAAAGTACATTGGGGCGCGAATGCGAACTGCTTATATTGGTGTGCAAAAAATGGCACGTGGCCAAGCGGGTTCTTGAACGCGTCCCCCAAGTGACCAATGTGCCCGCCATCGAATATCTGTTCAGCGAAGAAAGTACGCAACTTCCAAACTTAGGCGGCATTCAAAAGACTTTAGGCAAACGCCACCGTCACCGCCGCGCTTTGATGCGGATACTGTTCGATTATTACGAAACCGATCGCTTGGTCGTCTGCATGGACCCTGGTGATTTGGATCTGTTGCAGGACTTTGAAAGCGACCGCTCAAATACGCGCGTGCTGGAAATCCATTGCGAGTTTTCCAAAGAATATATGATTGGCCACGCAATGCGGGTCGGATTAGCAGGGGATCATACGTCAAACGAAACGTTAGCACGTTTATTGCCTACAATTCGCAACGATATGAATTTCGAAAGTGATGCCCTACGCGACACAGGATTTGAAAATCTGCATCGCATGCATAAATCATCCAGTATTGAAGAGAACACCGCTGAGTTGGCGGATTTCTTGTCTATTTCAGAAGACGATGCACGTAAAATTCTCGAAGCAGATTACATCTTCTCCGACTAATGTTTGCCTACTTAGCGCGCCATGAATTCAGCCATTGTTTTAGACGGCCATGGCCGCCCTCAACCGCGTCACCCGCCGCATCCCAGTTGTCTTGAATTTCCTCAAGCGTCGGATCAATGCGCGCCATGCGGAAACGACGCCAGCGTATAAAGATGAAATAGCTGACAGCAGCGAACAACGTCAAAATCAGGATGTTCAGGATCGGCCAGCCCTTGGACGCATCCGGCCCATCAACCACCTCTACAGAAATCGCATTTGGGAAGATCGACAGAAACTCATTACGCCAGCCATAGTGTTTGATCATCGCATACTGCGGTGCCTCAGCCACTGACTTCAGATCGCTGGCTTCGGCCTGCAGGTTCGTTGTGTCGAACTTGAAATACGGCGGCCAGCCCCAACCGGTATCCTCATTGCGGTACACCATCACTTCACCGCTATTGGCCAACTTGGTTTGGATAAAGAAGATGTCGCGGTTCACAGCGCTGCCCACATTGCCCGTATCGGCAGAGGCCCAGAAGATCGAATTCTCACCGAAATCAATCCGCTTCTCATAGGTATCGGTAATCCGCACGATGTCCTTTTGGGGCAGCGTGTAATGAAAGAACGCAGCAACAAACGTCCAGGACGTGATGATCAGGAACCACTTGATATAGGTCATGTCTGTGCTCCCCTTAGGCAAAATTCGTAAGATAAATAATGACGGCAACCAGCACCGTCGGAATGATATAAACGCCCAAGATCAGTTTACGACGCACAGAGCCATCGTATTCTTCCAGGCCCTTCTGAATGTAGTCATCACGATCACCATCCTTTGTGGCATCGTCCATCTGCTCAAGGTTCCACTGCGCCTTCAGCTTACCACGGCGCACAGCGCGGGAATAGAACGACAAACACACATATACGATCATCAGTACGATAAAGCCCATAACCAACAGGCGTGCGAGTGCAAACATCTAACGTCTCCTAACAGCGCTCCAAGGGCCAAAATGTGCGATCAAATCATCCTTCGCTTGATCGGTGTCCATTTCCATACTGGCCTCATGGCCAAACAGTGCAGCACGCGCACCTGCCTTGTCTACTTAGTACTCGCGCTCAAGGAAACGCACAACATAGTCTTTCTTTACCTCAGGCCAGCCTGCATAAATGGTGTAAAACAGTTTCTTGTAGCATATGAACAGCTGGCGAATGTCGGCCATGCACAACTGCGCCAGCAACATATTCACCAATCTGCTGTCACCATGTTCCGCCGCACGCAGCGTATACAAATACGCGGGATGATCGGACGTGATCGTGGGCCACGCGCCCCCATGGTTTTGCCCATGCCACCAACTTGCTCAGGGCGGTATAACTCTATAGCAAAAGATGCGCGTTTTCACGGGCCGATCGGCGCATATCACAGCGGCTGGTTTGGCTAAGGTCGATACCCTGATCGGCAATGGTATCGATCAAAATGAATTCCATCTTTTGACGCAGGATCGCAGTGCCATCGACACCCCGCGCCTTGATGATCGGTTCAACCAGATCGTTGTATTCTAGGAACTTGGCGATGCCACTTGGTTCTGCAATGAATCAATCCACGTTTTGCCCTTTTCGATGTAGCGTTCTAGCGTTTGAGAGTTGGCCAGCTTAACCTGTTTGTCCTGAATCATCGAGTTGTAATCAGAGTTTAGGACGGCCAATTTAGTCTCTAACTTAGTCCGTTTCGCGGCGTCTTGCTCTGACGCGATCTTGTTCTCTACGCTGATGATTTTTGGATCCATCGCCTGAATGTTTGCCTGCAATATGATCAGTTCTTACACCACGGCTTCGCGTTCATCCAGCGTAGATGTCAGGTTGCTTTCAACCTTCACCTTTTGATCCTCCAACATCGCCAACTGCCCTGTGAGCAATTGAACAATCACGTCAGATTTGGAAATTAGGTCCTGTAATTTGTCGTCGATCGAGGCAGAGCGTACACGCTCTTGACCCATGCTGTCTGATTTCGCGCCAGCAAAGATATCGTCAAAAATTTCCCACCCCGTCTTGTTGCGCATCTCGTAAAAGTCTTTGGAGAAGCCAGATGTCACATCAGCAAGGCCCATAATCAGCACAGCGATATTTGCGTTCATCACATCCGTGTGCGCGTGCACATCCTCAAGGGATGCGTTTTCGATATCGATCATGGCATCAT
>TARA_B110000093_G_scaffold12724_1_pt1 | contig 12076 bp, 10 predicted proteins | sample TARA_B110000093 | Tara Oceans TARA_B110000093 (sample SAMEA4397390) | marine metagenome | biome: Polar Biome; feature: [MIX] marine epipelagic wind mixed layer (ENVO:01000061); material: water (ENVO:00002006), including particulate matter (ENVO:01000060) such as... | depth 10-100 m | reverse complement strand
TTCATCGCTGACTTGATATCGTTATTTATTTGGTCTGTTAGGTTCATTTTTTTTGTTTTTCACCAAGTGTCTTTTAATGAATCAGCATTAAAGTGCTTTTCCACAGTTATCCACGCTGAATTAGAGTTATTCTTGAGGTTGAGAGGGTCTTTCTTAGAAAAGAATTTGGCCATTAGAGAGATTGGAAAAAGGAATACGAAGAAAATGAAACTTAATAGTATGTTGGGAACTATTTTACCTAGTACTTCTGCTAGCTTCATCCAAAGCATATCAATTAGTTGAGCAATTTTTTCAGAAAGTACTCCCAAAAACAAGATAGATACAGAAACAAATAAAGGCCATTTGGAGTGGACTACAAGATGTGTAATAATAAAGCCTAGAGCGATGATGATTACTGTTTTTAGTGGTGTTGTTTTAGGTTTAGTCATGTTTTCTTTAGAATAAAGTATAAATGAAAGGGGCTACTGCACTACCTCCGCCAAATACGATAATGACGCCAAGAATTAGCAGAATTAAAATTATCGGCATCAGCCAAAACTTTTTTCGCTCTTTCAAAAAACGCCAGATGTCTTTTAAAAACTCCATGATTATTTATTTATAAATTCTAAGAGTAAATCTACTATTTTTTCATTGCCTAGAGATGAAACATGGCAGAAATCAACATACGTGTTAGGCATGTTGTCAAAAGCCTGAGTGAGATCAATAAAGTTGTTTTCTAAGTGCAGGTATTTTTCTGTTTGCAATAAGATTCTCACATCTCTATAATACGTGTAATCCAATTTTCTGAGTTCAATATTTTTGAGGTTATTTATATCCGGATTTCCAGCATAAATGTTAGGCTGAAGTATACAAATGAATTCTGCTTTTTGATAATTAGCTATCTTTTTCATTTCAGACCAAGAGTCTAGAAGTTCAGTTGCAGCAGAAATGTTTCTGTTAGATGAGATTGGTTTTTTGATAGCTGGGGGTGATTCCTGCCTAAACTGAGCTAGTAAGGTTCTCGTGTATTTCATGAAATGAAATACTTTTTGATGGCGGTCAGCACCTTTTAAAATCTGCTTTAACTGATTTTCTCTAGCATGATGAAAGGGGCCAGGTAGGTTAGAAGGAGAGTTGTTTACTCCATCATAAGAGATAATAAAATCGGGGCTCAATCCATTTAAGATCTGTAACCTCAGGTATTCTAAGCTCTGATAAGCGGAATATCCACTTTCACCTAAATTGATAGAATTATAATTCGAGTTATTCTTTTTGTTAAAATAAGAGGGGATGGTATGAAGATCATCTACTCCTGTACCCCATATAGTGCTGCCACCTAGAAATAAAACTGTCTTAATAGAGTCAGTATTATTTACTTTTTGATATGGGTAAGTAGTTCTAATTCCGTCAGCTATAGTTATGGTTTCCCCTTTGAAATCTTTTCTTCTCCAACCGTAATATGATTTATAGTCTGTCTCTAAAGAATTAAATTCATTAAAGTGCTGAACTGCCCACTCAGGATCTTCGAAATGAGCTAATGCAGCCCTTTGCTCATTAGTTGTTTTCTCTTTTTTAGTCAAGGTTTGTATATCCAAAATGACCATGCTGAGCATATCGATTATAATGAATAGGCCTATAAGAATTAGCACGTTGATTAGAACAGTCCTCATATTTTTCTTAATCCATTTTGAATTTAACAAGCCATTTTTCTCTATTCTCAAAGTCTGGCTGATCTTTTTTATAAAAAACGTAGTCGTCTATCACTAAGTAGTCCATTTCAGTACTCATGAAACATCTATATGCATCATATGGTGTGCAAACTATAGGTTCTCCACGAACATTGAAACTTGTATTAACTACTAAGCCGAAACCAGTAAGGGCATCAAATTTTTTAATTAATTGCCAGTACCTAGGGTTAGTTTCTTTATGGACTGATTGTATTCTGGCAGAGAAATCTAAGTGCGTAATAGACTGGATGTCGCTACGTTTACAATACAGTCTATCCCAGAGGTCTAGGTCATTATAATTCTCAGGTAATTCTACTCTGAATTTTTCATTTACTGGAGCCACCATTAACATGTATGGAGAATCTGTCTCAATATCGAAATATTCTTTAGTTCTTTCGGCCAATACGGAAGGGGCAAAAGGTCTAAATCCTTCTCGATATTTTATTTTCAGATTAATTTTCTTCTGCATTTCAGGGTCTCTAGCATCCCCTAGAATACTTCTGTTTCCTAAAGCTCTTGGGCCAAACTCCATTCTTCCTTGAAACCATCCTACGACATTAGAATCAGCAAGTTTAGCAGCTACTTCAGAGCATAGTTGATCTATATCATCATATTTGGTATATACAGCTTTGACCTTTCTGCTCATAATTTCTATTTCCTTATGAGAGTATGCGGGGCCTAGATATGCCCCATTCATAGTGTCTTTATTTTCAGTAATTATCCTTTCTTGATCAAAGTGAATGTGATTTCCAATTAGTGCAGCACCTAAAGCACCTCCAGCATCTCCAGAAGCAGGTTGAATATAGATATTGTCAAATATTTTTTCTTTAAGAAGTTTTCCGTTGGCTACACAGTTTAAGGCTACTCCTCCTGCTAAACAAATATTTTTAGAATTGGTGAGTCTTTTGGCTTCTTTCGCCATTTTTATCACTATTTCCTCAGTTACAATCTGAATAGCCATAGCTAAATCACAGTGTTTTTGCTCAAGATCTGTTTCTGCTCCTCGTGTTGGAAAACCAAATAGTGATTCCCATTTCTTATCATAAACCATTCGTAATCCAGTGGCATAATTGAAGTATTTTTGGTCTAACCAGATTGAACCATCTTCTTTAATTTTGACAAGATTTTCTTTAATTATCTTAACGTAGTTGACCGTTGAGGGGCTTTCTGGATTACCATATGGAGCCAACCCCATTAGTTTGTATTCTCCAGAGTTTACTGTAAAACCCAGAAAATAGGTAAAGGCGCTATATAGAAGCCCTACTGAATGCGGGAAGTGAAGTTCTTTTAAAAACGAAATTTCATTATCTTTTCCATAACCGATGGATGCTGTGCTCCACTCACCAACACCATCGATGGTTAGGATGGCAGATTCTTGAAACGGTGAAACATAAAATACGCTAGCGGCATGAGATAAATGATGCTCTGGAAAAAGGAGTTTCACATTTTTTTTATCGTAGCCTTCTACTGCTTTTAATCCATCATAAATAAGTTTTTTAAGAAACATTTTTTCGTTTAACCATACTGGTATGGCCTTCAGAAAAGATCTTAATCCTTTAGGAGCAAAGGAATAGTATGTCTCTAGGAGTCTTTCGAATTTAAGTAGAGGTTTGTCATAAAAAACAATGGCATCCAGTTCATCTAGAGTAAAACCACTTTCCTCTAAACAATATTTTATGGCGTTTACTGGAAAATCTGGTGTGTGTTTATCTCGAGTGAATCTTTCCTCTTGCGCAGCAGCAAGAATTTCACTGCCTTCTGTAATGACAGCCGCTGAATCATGATAAAATGCAGCTATACCTAAGATTTTCTTCATTGATGATATTGTTGAGTCGTTGGATGGAGTATAAGGGTTGCTGTATTGTTGTTTGACGTACGAATTTAGTGAAATAAAAAAGAGCGGTAAAAACCGCTCTTTTAATCTCTTAGTCGCTTTCTTATTAGTCTACATTGTCATGTAAGAAAGAGTTGTTGTCTTTTAGTATAGTTTCAGAGTTCCCTTGCTCATCTGTTTCTTCAGAAAGTGTGTAACGGCTTACCTGAGACTCTGAGCTATGCGCTATGTCATCTAGTTTTACGTTTCTTCTAACATAAGAAGGCTCATTTTCTAGTTGAGCTAAACCACCTGGCGTTCTAAGCTTGTGAGAAAATTCTTTTACTCTGTTTTCTCTCTGTTGGTTCAGTTGAGCTAAGTCAGCTCTACTAATTCTGTCATTAGGCTCTTGGTGTGTGAACTTAATGGAACTATCTACAGGTGCTTTAGGCGCCTCTGAAGTGGTTCTTAGATCATCTTTATCTAATTCGTAAACAATCTTGTTAACTTCTTCTTTTGGTTCTTCGCTTGCAGGTTCAGAAAGGGGAGGAGTAGAATCGTTTACGGTAGTATTCTTTATAAAAGGTTCTTCTGTTTCTAGCTCTTCTGTGCGGCTAAATAAAGTTGACGAATCATTCTCTTCCGTTTCGTTTAACCAAGACGGAGCTTCATTTGCTGTCGGAGCATCAGGAGTGTTCGCTTCTGGAGTTTGTTCTTCCGAACCCTTTAAGAAAGGTTGTTCTTCCGATGTAGTTGTGTCAAATTTAACGGACGCATTAGTTGGAAGAGTTGGTTTTTCTATAGGTGAAGTTATTTGTAAGGGTTCTTGTTCTTCTAAAATGTGTTTTTTAATCTCGGGCTCCATTACTGGAATTCCAGAAATAATTTCCTGAGAACTAAAGCCAGTAGCGATTACTGTCACACATAAATCATCTCCAAGTGTGGTGTCTTCTCCATAACCCCAAATCACTTCTGCGCTCATACCCGCTTTATCCTGAATATAATCTGTAATTTCCATTACCTCATCCATAGTTACAGCATCAGCGCCGTGAGTTACATTTAGTAGAACAAACTCAGCGCCAGTTATATCATTGTCATTAAGTAGAGGAGATTCCAATGCCTGCGTAACAGCGGTCATGGCTCTATCTTCTCCTTGTGCTTTTCCTGACCCCATTATAGCTACACCGCTATTTTTCATTACAGTGTTTACATCATTCATATCTACATTTACCTCACCAGTAAGTGTAATTACCTCGGCTATACCTTTAGCTGCGGTGCAAAGAACTTCATCTGCATGAGAGAAGGCATCTTTCAATGTCAAGTTTCCGTAAAGCTCACGAAGCTTGTCATTCTTTATCACTAAAAGTGTATCTACAGAGTCTCTCATTTCTTTAAGACCTTGTTCTGCTTGATTTTTTCTTTTTCTCCCTTCGAACATGAAAGGAATAGTCACAATCCCCACAGTTAGAATCCCTAAGTCCCTAGCGGCTTTAGCTATGATAGGCGCAGCGCCAGTTCCAGTTCCTCCACCCATTCCAGCTGTAACGAAAACCATGGTAGTGTTCTTCGTCAATATCTTCATGACGTCATCTAGGTTTTCTACTGCAGCATTCCTTCCTACTTCAGGAATAGCTCCGGCTCCTCTGCCTTCAGTCAGTGTAGCTCCTAGTTGTATTTTAAGTGGAACAGGACTATGGTCTAAAGCTTGAGCATCGGTGTTACACACAACGAAGTCTACTCCATTAATTCCTTGTTCATACATGTAGTTGACAGCATTACTACCACCACCACCGACACCTATAACTTTTATGATTGAATTGTGCTCTGTAGGAAGCTCAAATCTCATTATGTCTGTTGTATTATCACTCATGACTTAGGGGTTAAATTGTATTAGTTAATCTATTTTCTTCTGATTAAAAAAGAAGTTTGCGAATAAGCAAAAACTAGCTGAGTTATCATGGAAATAATTTAAGTAGTTTTCCATATAACGCGGCTTCTATTGTTAGCTTTTATTCTTCTTCATTTTCGAACCATGCTTTGATGTTGTCTAAAAACTTGACCGCACCTTTTCTGCTTTCTCCTTGTTGTTTCTTAATTAGGTCATCAGACGTAGTTTTACTTCCATTGTCAAACCCTTTCATAACCAGTCCTACACCTGTGGAGTAGGTAGGCTTTACTACGTCTTCATTAGGGGCTTTGTATAAGTGTTCATTCGGGTAGCCTATTCTACAATCCATTCCTGTAATGAATTCGAATAATTGGGTAATGTGTCTCATCTGAGAACCACCACCTGTAACTACTATACCACCGATTAGCTCTTTTTCGAACCCGCTGTTCTTAATTTCATAGTAAATGTGCTCTATGATTTCAGACATTCTAGCTTCTATAATGTTGGCCAAGTTTTTTAGAGAAATTTCTTTAGGATCTCTTCCTCTTAGACCTGGAATACAAACGATTTCATTCTCGTTGTTTTCGCTAGCTATAGCAGAACCGAATTTTTTCTTTAATGCCTCTGCTTGATTTTTCATAATCGTGCAGCCTTTCTTAATATCTTCAGTAATGATATTCCCTCCAAAAGGAATGACTGCCGTATGACGAATAATTCCATCTTGGAAAATAGCGATGTCTGTAGTTCCTCCACCGATATCTACGAGGACTATTCCGGCTTCCTTTTCTTCCTTGCTTAAAACTGCCGCGCTAGATGCTAGTGGTTCCAAGATCAGTTGGTCTACGGTTAACCCTGCTTTTGCTACGCACTTATAAATATTCTGTGCAGCAGCGATATGGCCAGTGATGATGTGGAAATTAGCCTCCAATCTTACGCCGCTCATACCTATAGGATCTTTAATTCCCTGTTCGTTATCTACGATAAACTCCTGTGGAAGCACGTGAATGATTTCTTCACCAGGAAGCATCACTAGCTTGTGCATGTCATCTATAAGTTCATCTAAGTCATTTCTAGAAATCTCTGTTTCTAGATTGTTTCTCATTTTAATACCTCTGTGCTGAAGACTGTTAATATGCTGGCCTGCTATACCCACATTCACAACATTGATTTCTACATCAGAGTTTTTCTCAGCATCTACTACTGCAGCTTTTATAGAAGCTACGGTTTTTTCGATGTTAGAGACTACGCCTCTAGTCACGCCCACAGATTCAGAAATTCCCATTCCTAGGATTTCTATTTTTCCGTGATCGTTTTGTCTTCCTACGAGACAAGCTATTTTAGTGGTTCCTATGTCTAGTCCTACTACTATTTCTGACATGTTTAAAGTCTTTACAGGTTAATAGTTAATCTCTTTGCACACTACCTGGTCTTTAAATCGCAAGTCCAGCGTGCTGTATTTATTCCAATTCTGTTTACCGATGGTCTCTTTATAGAATACCTCTAGTCGGTTTAATTTATCTTCTATGTTCTCAGATTCTCCTAAAAGAATTTTATGGCTTCCTACTCTTGGTACCAATTCGAACTCTTTTTCTTCATTCACATACACATGTTCCACCTGATTCACCCAGAAATCTGATGTTTCTATAAAAGTCGCTACTTGAAAGATTTCGTCTAAAAGCGAGCTTTCCCTTAATTCTTCATTCACTTTGAGTAAAGAAAGGGTTGTGCCATCTAGTGACTCGTTAATTCTTCCTGTAAACAGCATTAGGCGGGGATTTCTAGAGGATAACGTAGGCATTTTAACGCCATCTTTATCTACCAAAAAACTCTCACCTTCTACATTTATAATTCTAACGAAGGGCACGCGCTGTTCGGCATTAATTTTTAGCTTTCCATCAACAGTTTTATGAACAGTTGGATTTTTAATCAGCGGATTGGAATTTAGGGCGGTTTGAATCTTATAAAGATTGACGTCATTTATAGGCGCTCCTAGGATGGGAGTGCCTATCCCTATAATCTCCTTTTCTATCTGTCTCTCAGTGATTAAGGCTTCTTCTGCGCTTACGTCTAACTTGATTTCCATGACCCAACAAGTCACTTCAGACTGCTGTTCTATAGCGAAGGCTGTCAGAAATATGATGGCTAAAATGGCAGCTACAAATCCTGATTTTTTCCAGTTGATATTCATGAAAGTGCTTGTTTTATGGGGGTCACTAATTGGTCTATGTCTCCAGCTCCTAAGGTCATAAGAAGTTCAGGTTTTTGTGATTTCACCCAGTGGAGTGTTTCTTCTTTAGAAAGTAATTTTTTCTGCGTTGAAATTTTTTCTAATAACCAGCCACTGGTCACACCCTCGAGGGGACGTTCTCTGGCGGGATAAATATCCAAGAGAATTACTTGGTCTAGTTTTGATAGACTAGCGGCAAATTCATCTGCGAAATCTTTGGTTCTGCTGAAGAGGTGCGGCTGGAATATTCCTGTTAATTTTTTGTTTGGGTAGAGCTCTTTGGTAGCAGAAATAGCAGCATTGAGTTCGGTAGGGTGATGAGCGTAATCATCAATGTAAATGTGGTCAGAAGTGTTTACATGTGTTTCGAAGCGTCTTTTTATTCCTTTAAAGCTTGCCAGTCCTTCGGCTAGTTTATTTATGTCTAAACCAGATTCGGCGGCTAGTGCTAATGCGGCCAGTGCATTTTCAGTATTGTGTTTTCCTGCCATTGGAAATACTATGTTTAGGAGTTCTCCGTGTGGAGTTTTGATATCCATGACATAGCTACCTTCTTTGAGAATCCTAGAAGTGATTTGGTAATCTGCTTCAGTGTTCCATCCATAAGTAAGGATTTTTTCTGGTGAGTATTGTAGGGCTTTATTCTCCGTTAGGCCTTCAGTTATGTCTTCATGCAAGAGAAGTACACCAGAAACTTGTTCTGCAAACATTCTGAATGATTTCAGAAGCTCCCCTTCTTCTCCATAAATGTCTAAATGGTCGGCATCTGTAGAAGTAATTATGGCTCCAATGGGATGAAGAGTAAGAAAACTTCTGTCGTATTCGTCTGCTTCTACCACGGTAAGCTTGGCTCCTTCTTCATGTACGAAGTTGGAGTCAAAGTTAGATGCAATACCTCCTAGAAATGCGCTGAGAGGCTCTCCATAGGCATGAATTATATGAGCTAGAATACAACTTGTCGTAGTTTTTCCATGAGTACCTGCTACGGCTAAACCATGGGTATTCCCTGTAATGACTCCTAGGGCTTGAGATCTTTTAAGGAGGTTGTATCCTTTTGATTTAAAGTAATTTAATTCCTTATGAGCAAGCGGAATCGCAGGGGTGTATATCACTAGGGCGTTTTTCTGGTAAATGTCTGTAAATTCTGATGGAATCAGTGTCACCTGGTCTTCAAAGTGAATGTGAATACCCTCTGCTTCTAGTTTCTGAGTGAGTTGTGTAGCAGTGTGGTCATAGCCAAAAACTTTTTTACCTGTGCGATTAAAGTATCTGGCGAGTGCGCTCATACCTATTCCGCCTATGCCTATGAAGTAAACTGCTTGTATAGCCTCTAACTCAATATCTGGAAACGATATGTTTTTTTCAACTGCTCTCATTTAAGAAGCTGCTCTATCTGATTGACGATATCTTCTGTAGCATTGGGCTTGGCTAATTTTTTTATTTCTTGGCTCATGAACTCCATTTTGGAGGTGTCGTTTATGAGTTCATTAAGTACGTGGTACAGATTCTCTTCTGCATCTATGTCTTTTAGAAGTATAGCCGAGTTTACATCACTTAACGCACGTGCGTTTTTGGTTTGATGATCCTCACTCACGTTGGGGGAAGGAATGAGAATTGTAGGTTTTCCTACCAAGCATAATTCACTTATAGACATAGCGCCTGCCCTGCTTATAATTACATCGGCAGCGGCATAAGCCATATCCATTTCCTTGATGAAAGGAGTGACTACTAGCCCCGAGGTATGGTTTTGGGAAATACGTTCAGATTCAGATGAGAAGCTTTTTCCGCATTGCCATATAACTTGTATGTTATCTCTTGTTATTTTTTCTATGTGCTTTTTTAAAGCATGGTTGATAGTTCTAGCGCCCAAGCTACCGCCTATGGCCAGTACAGTTTTTTTAGAGTTGTTTAGTCCGAAGTGGGCTATGGCTTGGTCTTTAGTTACAGAAGCATTGGCTATGAGTGCGCGCACAGGATTTCCAGTGATGCTAATTTTTTCTTTGGGGAACCAGCGTTCCATATTTGAGTAAGCCACACAGATTTTATCTGCACCTCTAGCAAGCCATTTATTGGTGATTCCAGGAAAGGAGTTTTGCTCTTGGAGAACGGTTTTAACGTTTCTCGCATTGGCTCTTTTGAGTAACGGGCCTGAGGCGTAACCTCCTACACCGATAGCGATGTCTGGCTTGAATTCTTTAATAATTTTGCTGGCGTTCCATAAGCTAGACATCAATTTGAATGGAAATGAGAGATTATCCAGGGTGAGTTTTCTCTGAATTCCGCTAATCCATAATCCTTTAATAGGATATCCCGCTTCGGGAACTTTGGTCATTTCCATACGTCCATCAGCGCCGACGAATAGGATATCGGCATCAGGATTTCTTTTCTTGATTTCATCTGCTATGGCTATGGCAGGAAATATATGCCCACCGGTTCCGCCTCCTGATATGATTACTTTAAGCGTAGGCATGTCCTTCTTCTTTAGTAGATTTTTTTCCTTTTTTCTTTTTGATGGGGTTGGTCAATCTTTCTTTAGCTGTTGGATCTAGTTCATAATCCTCATCGTACACACTTCTACTCACACTAAGAATTACTCCTATGGCAAAACAGGTAAACAGAATACTAGTACCTCCCATAGAAACCAGCGGAAGAGGCTGACCTGTAACGGGTATGATATTCACCGAAACAGCCATGTTTATAAACGCCTGAAATACGAGTAGCATGCTAAATCCTAGGGCGAGTAATCCACCAAAATGACGAGGGCATTTTATAGCTATTCTTATACTTCTGTAAAAGAAGATGAGGTACAGCATTAGTATTCCTAATCCGCCAAAGATGCTTCCGTATTCTTCTATGATGAATGCGTAAATCATATCCGAATAGGCATGTGGCATGCTGTTTCTGGCATGAGCTGTTCCTGGAGGAGAAGGAAATATTCCTCCTCTGTAGATAGCAGCCTTAGCCTCTTCTGTTTGGTAATCGGTAGCTGTGGTTGAGCTTGATTCTCCTGAAGAGAACATTTCTATTCTGCTCATCCAAGTACTGGCTCTTCCTGGAACCAGTTCTGGATTTATTTTATAGACAGTAAACATCAGTATTAATCCTAGCAATGCCGAACCTATTACGGCAGAGATATGTTTGATGTGCACCCCGCCGATAAACATAAGGAGTAAACACACTCCGCCCAGAAGAACTGCCGTAGAAAAATTGGCCGGAAATATCAGCAAACAAATACCGACCACTGGAACTAAAATAGGAAGTACGCCTTCTTTAAAGTTATGGAGCTTGGCTCTCTTTGCAGTGAGCATTCTGGCTACATACATTATAAGTACGATCTTAGCAAAATCTGATGTTTGAAAATTCTGATTTATAATCGGAATTTTAATCCACCTACTGGCACCGTTTATATTCAATCCAAAGAGCAAGGTTATTAGGAGCAAACCTGCCGCTACCCAAATCAGAACTTGACTCATTCGAGAGAAATACTTGAACTTGATTTGATGCACCCAGAAGATAACTGCTATACCAGCACTGAGCATGAAACCATGTTTTATAAGGTATTTCATAGAACTGTCATGCCTATAAGCAAGCGCACCTGTAGCGCTATAAACTGCTAGAAGCGAGTATAGCGCTAGAAATATAGCTACCATCCAGATAACTTTATCTCCTTTTAATTTGCTTAATAGTTGCTGCATGACAGGCTCGTGTTTTGGTTATAGCCCTTTTACTGCTTTTTTAAATTGTCTTCCTCTGTCTTCGTAATTCTCGAATAAATCGAAACTTGAACAGGCTGGAGAAAGAAGTACAGTTTCACCGTCAAATGCTACTTGGTATGCTACATCTACAGCTTCTTTAGCGGTAGATGCTTCATGGATGAACTTTACTTTATCACCGAAAGTTTCTATTAGTTTTTTATTATCTGTACCTAGGCAGATAATGGCTTTTACTTTAGATTCCACCAATGGAATGAGGTCTGTGTAGTCGTTTCCTTTATCTACACCACCTACTATCCATATCACAGTTTCTATCTGGCTTTCTAGTGCGTACCATGCTGAGTTTACATTGGTGGCTTTAGAATCATTAATGAATTTTACTCCATTTATCTTAGATACGAACTCTAGACGGTGCTCTACCGTATCGAAATCTGTTAAACTAGTTCTGATACTCTCATTTCTGAGGTCGAGAAGTTTTCCTGTTATGCTCGCTGCCATTGAGTTCATTATGTTATGGCGGCCTTGCAACGCTAAATCCTGAATAGACATTTTTAAGGGTGATTTTAGGTGAATAATTAATTGATTATGGTCCAGGTAAGCACCTTCCTGAGTGCTGTCCGTGGGTTTGCTTAGTGAAAAGGGATAAGCTCTTCCTGAATACCCTTTTTCGTGTAAATTCTTAGTGATACTTTCATCTTCGGCCCAGTATATAAAGGCTTCAGCTGAAGT
>TARA_B110000093_G_scaffold42326_1_pt1 | contig 12091 bp, 9 predicted proteins | sample TARA_B110000093 | Tara Oceans TARA_B110000093 (sample SAMEA4397390) | marine metagenome | biome: Polar Biome; feature: [MIX] marine epipelagic wind mixed layer (ENVO:01000061); material: water (ENVO:00002006), including particulate matter (ENVO:01000060) such as... | depth 10-100 m | reverse complement strand
CCTGCCATATTGGCAAGATCGCCAGAATGTCCCGCGACCACTATGCCCAGTTTATCGCAATCAATCGCGCCTTTGGTGGTGTCGACGCCAACCACCTTGCCGCCTTCGCGGCGGATGTTGGTGACTTCACATTGCTGGATCACGTCCATGCCCATATCAGAACAGGCACGCGCATAACCCCATGCGACCGCATCGTGGCGGGCCGTGCCACCGCGTGCTTGCCATAAGCCACCCAAAACGGGGTAACGAGGCCCCTCAAGGTTGATAATCGGGCACAGTTCTTTAACCCGCTGGGGGTTGATCCATTCGGTTGGAACACCCTGCAATGCGTTTGCGTGTGCTGTGCGTTGATACCCGCGTACTTCGTGCTGGGTTTGCGCCAGCATAATCACACCTCGTGGGCTGAACATAACGTTGTAGTTCAGGTCTTGGGACATCGTTTCATATAGTGAGCGCGATTTCTCGTAGATAGCAGCTGATGGGTCCTGCAGATAGTTTGAGCGAATGATAGTCGTATTACGCCCAGTATTGCCTCCGCCAAGCCATCCCTTTTCGACGATAGCCACATTCGTGATACCAAAGTTTTTGCCCAAATAATATGCGGTCGCCAAACCGTGGCCGCCTGCCCCGATAATGATCGCGTCATATTTCGCTTTTGGTTCCGGGGCGCGCCATGCACGTTCCCAGCCAGAATGATAACGGATGGCTTCGCGGGCAATAGCAAAGGCTGAGTAACGTTTCATAAGCGTCGCTTTCGAATAAGGAGCAAAGTTGCAGCTGGCGGGATTCGCAGGTGTGGCATACCTTGACCTTGTTTTGGGTGACATACAAAAAAAGAGGATACTCTGCGCGGCACTTTTTTGCAATTTTGCGACACCGCGACAATGGACTGCAACACACGCCGATCAAATGGCTGTGGGTTGGCGCAACACGCGTCCAATTGCCCCTTTTTTTAAAATCTTTGCGCGGTTACATCATGATTAGCTACAAAAGGGCGACGACATGGCGTTTTGGATCACTACAATTTTATTGGCACTAGTCGTTGCGGGACTGTTTGCCCTTGCGCTGCTACGCCGCACGGACATACCCGATGGCGCTGGTGATTATGATTTGCGGGTTTACCGTGATCAGTTGACCGAGGTCGATCGCGATCTGGAACGGGGTGTTTTGACGCCAGAAGATGCCAAACGAGTACGCACCGAAATTTCGCGCCGTATTTTGGCAGCTGATGCGGAACGCACCGTCGATACGGATTCCACACGAGGCGCGCCTAAAATTGTCTCTGCTGTTGTTGCGCTTGTTTTGGTTGGGGGCAGCTTAGCTCTTTATAAAGGTATTGGGCCAATTGATGGCCTAGGTGCACCTGGCTATGCCGACTTTGCGTTGGCCGATCGGATTGCATTCGCTGAAACTCTTCGTGAAAGCCGCCCGTCTCAGGCACGTGCCGAAGATAGCCTGACCAATTTGCCTCCGGTGGCTGAATTTAATACGGAGTACTTGCAACTTGTTCAAACTTTGCGGGACACAGTTGCTGAGCGACCTGACGACGTTCAAGGTCATGCCCTATTGGTGCAAAATGAATCCAACTTAGGTAATTTTATTGCCGCTTATCAATCTCAAGGGCGCATTATTGAGCTCATGGGCGAGGAAGCGACCGTTGAAGACTTCACAGGGTACACAGATTTGCTGATCCTAGCAGCAGGTGGATATGTCTCGCCAGAGGCGGAACAAGCTGCCCGCGTTGCCTTAAGCCGCGACCCTAATAACGGAATTGCCCGCTACTACATTGGTCTGATGCTTGCACAGACTGGGCGCCCTGACATGGCGTTTCGCATTTGGGATCGTCTGTTGCAGATTGGCCCAGAAAGCGCGCCTTGGATTGCACCTATCCTTGAGAAAATACCTGAAATGGCGGTGCACGCTGGTGAAAACTATCAAATTCCAACAATAGGCAATGGCCGCCCGGGCCGTCCTGCAAATGGCCCAACAGCTTCTGACATCGAATCTGCTGGTGAAATGACGGGCGCTGAGCGCATTCAGATGATCGAAGGCATGGTATCTGGATTGTCTGACCGCCTTGCCACAGATGGCGGTTCAGCAGAAGAGTGGGCACAATTGATTGGTGCATTGGGTGTACTTGGTCGAACCAATCAGGCATTTGCTATCTATAAGAATGCTGAAACAGTGTTTGCCGATGATCCATCCGGTTTGGACTTGGTCACTCGGGCAGCACAACGCGCTGGAGTGGCCGAATGATACTTGAAGACGTCACAGAGTTCAGCGCAGCCCTTAAGCCGATGCGCCCTATCATAGGGTTGGATTTAGGCACTGTTACGATTGGTTTAGCTGTATCGGATACTTTTCTCGGCGTCGCCTCCCCTTTGGAAACGATCAAGCGCAAGAAGTTCGGCCTTGATGCTGCACGTTTGATCGAAGTCATCGAAAAGCGTGAGATATGCGGTTTGGTCCTTGGACTTCCGCGAAACATGAATGGGTCAGAAGGGGCGCGGTGCCAATCCACCCGTTCCTTTGCCCGCAACCTTGAAAAGGTATGGCCCGGCCCAATCACCTTTTGGGATGAGCGCCTGAGCACCGTTGCAGCTGAACGTGCTTTGCTCGAGGCTGACACATCCCGCAAACGCCGCTCTGAGGTTATTGACCACGTTGCTGCAGGTTTCATCCTGCAAGGATTGTTGGACCGCTTACAAGTCGTAAGGAAAGCATCATGACAACCCCCCCAGTTTGGCGGCGCAACGAAATCGAAAGCCCATGTATTCAAATCTGTGTAGTGCATCCCGAAACACGGCTGTGTACTGGCTGCAATCGTTCCATAGATGAAATTGGGCGTTGGTCTAAAATGCACCCTGATGAGCGCTCAGAGATAATGTTAGAACTACCAAATCGGCAATCAGGCCCCAAAGGGCGGCGTGGAGGTCGGGCCGCACGCTTAAAGCGTTAGTTACCCTATCATCGCTTTGCGCAGCATATTTACCGCTACCAGCACTAAGAACACACCAAACGCTCGCTTCAATGGTTTTGCATCCATCGAATGCGCCAGCTTCACGCCCCATGGGGCAGTGACCAACGTCATGGCAATAATAATACCGAACGCGATCAGATTGATTGCCCCAATGGTCAGTGGAGGTACGTCCATCTTCATATCGACAAACAAGAATCCAATCACAGCCGGTACTGCAATGACTACGCCAAACCCTGCGGCTGTAGCCACTGCACGGTGAATAGCTGTATTGAAAAGGCTCATCAAAGGCACGCCAAAGCTGCCCCCACCTATGCCCATCAATACCGACATAAATCCAACCAATGGCGATAGAATAAACCTCAATGGGCCTTTTGGCATCGTCTGGCCCAGACGCCACTCTGCGCGTCCAAAGCTCATGTAAACACCAACGATCAGCGCCAGAATGCCAAAGATCGCCTGCAGCGTATTGGAACGCAGCTGCGAAACAACCATCATGCCAACAAGTGCACCCACAGCAATGCCTGGGGCCCAGCTGCGCAAGATATCCCAATCGACAGCACCCTTTTTATGGTGGCTGTGGACTGAGCGCACGGATGTTACGATTATCGTCGCCAATGAGGTAGCCAAACACATCTGCATTAATTGCGGACCATCATAACCAAGCGTCTGAAATGCATAAAAGAATGCAGGCACAAGAACGATGCCACCACCAACCCCTAAGAGCCCCGCAAGGACGCCAGCAAAGGCACCAATGACCAAAAGAACAACAAGCATTTGGATCAACAACATCGTCTCTGGCATGATATTTCCTTTGAATTAGCCCGCTTGTGCGGCTTCGACTTCTTGAGAAGTCTGCGCCATTTGTGCGAGCGCCGCCAGAACCAGTTCAGGCCCTGCACCCGGTTTATTACCATCATCAGATAGCATACGTCGCCACCCACGTGCGCCCGGGCGACCAGCGAACAGACCCAACATATGACGGGTAACTTGGTTTAAGCGACCACCTGCCATCAAATGTGCTTCGATATAAGGTAGCATCTTGTGCACAGCTTGTTCTGCGGTAGTTACCTCGCCAACGCCAAAAATGACGGGATCCGCAGCACTTAGGATGTCGCTCGCCTGATGATAGGCAGCACGGCCAACCATGACACCGTCCAAACCATTTTCAAGAAAATTAGTTGCCTGTTCGAGCGACGTCACACCACCGTTAACGGAGATATGCAAGTTGGGGAAATAGCCTTTTACCTTATGAATTAATCCATAATCCAGCGGTGGCACTTCGCGGTTTTCCTTAGGACTAAGGCCTTTAAGCCACGCCTTGCGCGCATGAATTGTCACACGTTCGCACCCTGCCCCAACGATCCGTGCCAGAAACTCAGGAAGGATCTCTTCAGGATCCTGATCGTCGACGCCTAAGCGGCACTTAACAGTCACCTCAACGTCCACCTCAGCACGCATGGCTGCCACACATTCAGCTACAAGCGCGGGATGTTTCATCAACACAGCTCCAAATGTACCAGACTGAACACGGTCAGACGGGCAGCCAACATTCAGGTTAATCTCGTCATATCCAACATCGGCCCCCATGCGTGCGGCCTTTGCCAATTCAACAGGATCAGAGCCGCCAAGCTGTAAGGCAACAGGGTGTTCGGCGACGTCATGATCCAACAAATGCATTGCTCCACCACGTACCAAAGCGGGAGACGTGACCATTTCAGTGTAAAGCAACGCCTGTCCGCTTAGCTGACGGTGCAGGTACCGGCAGTGTCGATCGGTCCAGTCCATCATAGGCGCAACTGATAAGCGCGCAGAGCGCGAGACGCTGGATTTATTTGTGTTCATCAGCTTTTCCGGTGGTTGAAGCAAATTATTTTATCCGCCGCACCTAGGTCGCGACCCGTCTGCATTGGTTCAAAAGTGCAACTATCAGAAAATTGGTTCTAGACAAATGGAAACCAAGCGAACAATCCTTCGAGTTGGATTGATATAGCCTTGCATTAAAATTCGAAGATCACATATTTGTCTTTAACTACCCCTCGCGAACGCCTCCGCACCAAAGTTAATAACAACATTCCAAAGGAATACGGCGATGCTTTCTCTAACCTTAGGAATGATTGCGGCCTGTGCATGGGGTGTCCACGATTTTTGTATCCGCTTTGTGTCTCAACGTGGAGGCATTCTTCCTGCGATTGCAACCGTAATGGTTGGCGGGGCATTGTTCTTGCTCCCTATTTCGGGTGCTTTTGGAAATTGGTCAGCTATGACGCTGCAAAGCTTTGGCCTCAGCGTCATAAGTGGAGCAGTCTACCTTGTCGGCTGTATCAGCCTTTACAAAGCATTTGGGATTGGTCCTGTGCGTGTGGTTGCCCCTATCGTGGGGTCTTACCCAATATTGTCGATCGGTTGGGCTGCCTTGATGGGCCAGCCCGTTTTATGGGATCAATGGCTCGCTGTCGGCTGCGTCATCATGGGTGTCGCAATTGTCGGCATGTTGTCTGACCATTCTGAAAGCGACGGGTCGCAAAGGGCTGCAATAGGCTGGTCCTTGGTTGGCGCAGGTGGATTTGCAATAGCGTTCGCCGTTGGGCACCTCGCAACGCAAGTTGGCAGTGAATTGCCTGTGATATTGGTCACACGACTGACTGCTGCAACGGGTGCAATCATCCTATTGGCTCTATCCTCCGGAGCAAAAATACCCGAACGAAGCGCATGGCCCTTGTTGGCCTTAATGAGCTTACTGGATGCCTTAGCCCTTGGAATTGTTATCGCAGCAGGCAATCTACACCGTCCAGAATTTGCTGCCGTGGCAGCTTCAACTTTTGGGATAATTACAATTATTCTAGCTTGGCTGTTTTTAAAAGAGCGGATGACCGGAGGCCAATGGTTTGGTGTTGCGGTCTGTTTTTTGGGAATTGGCTATCTGGTGCTTTAGTTTTTAGCCAAATCGCAAGAAATTACAGTAATAAAAATCAGCCACTCATCGTTAAGTTCGCAAAGAGCCGACCCTTTTAATGCATGCACAAGAAGAACTTATAAGTAATCACCTTCAAACAAAATAAACTTGCTTAGCCAATTGCTCAGAAGATGCGCAGCTCTTACAACACTCAATTCCAATTCTTTAAGTTTGATTAAATCTTAATGCCCGTTCCAACCAAGGAAATAATCAATCCATCTTTCCTCAAATCACCTAATACAAGGTACTCAATATTTAGCCCTATAATGCCATTTGCCTCAACTCTGATCGCTTTTGCCTTAAGTTCTAGCATTGCCAGTTCGATAGATTCCTGAAGAAAGTCAGTTTTCTTGACTGGCGTCGAACGCAAATAATTCCAAGCCTTTTTAAAGAAGGATTTTTTTTCAAAATTATAATGGAAATCAGTCGAAATAATTCCGCAACGAGCCTTAATCCTCAGATTGATGCTACTCTCTGTTGTGACCAGCATATCTTCAAATTTATTAAAGATGGTTTCGGTAGATTTTTGAGTTGTCGAAAATACAGGTTCTTTAGACGTCATCACTTTTGTTTGAACGCGGTCCTTCACATGGCATGTTATGCATAAACCATTATAGCTTTGTGCTGCCTGGCTTTCTGCATACCCCATGGACACTGAACAATCACGACATTTAGCCAAAGCCTTTAACCTCCAGGTTAACAATAACTGCTTACAGTCCCGGCCAATATTCAAGCCGACTACAATTTTATTTAATATACGTTTTTGGTATTTATCGAGTCATTTTTTCTATCATGTCAGAATTTGTCTGCATGATGCGCGCCGCTCCATTAAACTGCTGCTGAGCTCGGATCATATTAGTCATCTCGGTGGTGATATCCACATTAGATCCTTCTACATAGCCTGTCTTTAAATCTCCAAAACCAGCCGAGTTAGGGTTGCCTAGAAAAACTTTTCCAGACAGATCGGTTGGCGCATACTTGCCACTTCCAAGCTGCTTCAAGCCGTTTGGGTTTGCAAATATTGAGAGAGGTATTGTCGCAACCGGAACTTCAGCACCCTTTCCAAAGGCAGCTAAGATATTGCCATTATTTCCGATACTAATACTTGATAATGGATCAGCTGAGTTGTTAACAGGCACTTGGATTTTTTGCAGCACAGTAGCATCAGCACCAACGCCTACAAAGTTGCCGTCTACCGCGCTCATCCCAAGTACAAAATCACCGTCTTGAGAAACTAAAAAACCTTCAGAATCCAACGAAAATGCTCCGTTTCGGGTCACCGAATATCCTATTTGATCAGTAGCTTGCGTCATGAAATACCCATTGCCCACAATTGCAGTATCCAATGCGCCGCCCATTTCCACCAAAGCACCTTGAGCATCACTACGTCGAGACTCTTCGGTGTTCGCACCCAGACCAACCAGAGCACTTTCCACACCATCTGCTGTTCTGCCATTGTAGAATTCAGAAAATGCCACAGAACTTTTCTTAAATCCTGTTGAATTTGCGTTGGAGATATTATTGGAAATCATCGACAGCTCGTGAAGAGCGGTGTCCATACCGGATTTAATTGTAGAAAACATCACACAAACTCCCTAGGTCAATCATCTGTTAAAAGCAATTTTTGTACCAAGGGCGTCAACAACTGCACAATTAACTATTTATTTTTAATTAAAAAGAGTTACTAAAAATTACCCTAAGAAATCGAATAAATTTCTACTACTCAATCGAGAGAATGTAGCCTGAGCAGCCTCTTTATTTGTTAGTAATCCTTGTAATTTAGTCAGCAATTCAGCCATGTCAGCATCACTAATTTCGGAGATATCCTCATTTAAATCGACTAATGTATTTTGCGTACTTTCAACAAAGTTTTGAGCCGTGTTAGCAGCAACCCCTAGCTCCGTTCGCATCGATATGAAATGTTCAAAGACATCGTGTAATTTATTCTGAACTACCGGGTTTGATAACGAACGCGGTAAAATGACCTCATCATTTACATTCGAACCAATTCCCTTTTGCACTCTGATTGATTGATCCGAAGCGCTTGGGAGATCACTTGAGAAGTTTGTAATTTTGAGTTCAACACCAGCTCCAGAAAATGAAATTTTATTATCAGCCGAAACTGCAGCGATTATGCCCGTCGACGCGGTATTACTATTTATCTCAGCCACAATTCCGTTGAAGTCATTTCCATAAACATTGGCCTCAATCTCATAAGCAGTTCCATCAGCCACCATCTCGAATTTATACTGATTAGCTTGGCCCGAAATAGGAAAAACTACATCCACAGAATTTCCGTCTGACAGTAAATTTGACGATATTCCTGAAGATATGTCGTAATTTAAGCTTTGAGAAAATTCATCAATAGCGTCAAATATAGAGAAATTACCACTTGCTGAATTGGCAGAAAGAAAAACCTCATTACCAGAAAAATTCTGCCTTAAATGGCTGTCTCGAGAAACCTGTATGGACTTCTCAACAGCTGATCCAGAATAGCTAACATCGCCAAAATTACTTACTTTGAATGGTTGTTCTTCGGTAGAAACTCCAGAAAAATATCCGTTTCCTAAAGCATCTTGTCCATTAGCAATGCTTAAGATTTCATTTTTTATACCTGTAATTTCGAGCTGGAATAATTTTCGTTCACCAGGGGTTAAAAAACCGTTCGAACTCTCAACATGTAATTCCTTTAAACGTACAGCCGCATTTTGCAATTGTTCAAAGCTAATATCAATTCTCTCAAGATCTGAAATTACTCGTCCAGCATTACTATTAAATTGAGTGGTCTCTTGTTTATGCTCTTCGGAAGCATTCAAAAGTGCGATGTCTTGCACATCGTGTTTTAAAGACAAAGTCTTTTTTCCAGTGCTTACCTGCACTTGAATATCACTCACATCTTTATTTAAACGTGAGAAAAGATCTATATTTTTTTGGTAAAAACCAGCGGTTGTAATCGCCATGATAATAAACTCCCGTTACATCGATCTCAACAAAGTATCTAACAATTCGCGGGCCGTTGTTAAGACACGTGCCAAAGCCTGATAAGCTTGTTGCTGCTCCATCAATCGCGCGGCCTCGGTATCTAGATCAACACCAGTGAGTTCGCCCTTATTGTCCCGAGCCATTTGATAAGCAGCTTCATTAGTTTCTAAAGTTTGTTGGTTAGCTTGAATTTCAACGCCAATATTCGACACGATTGTCCCAAACAAATCGGAATATCCACCTATACCATTTTCATTATTTAATAACGACGTCGCTAACATATTTGTTAGGTTATTAGCATCATCAACATTTGCACCCGATACCAATACACTGAACTTATCACCTCCAGTTACAGCGCCCTGAAAATCAACTGAAAGACCCTGAAAAATAGTGCTGTTGTCATTGGCAATGGATCGTGATCCAACAATATGCCCAGTCGGGTAATCATAAATATCGACAGTGCTTGGATCTGTTTTGTTTATAATAAGAGAATACTCTCGTGTAGTCTCCTTCGTCGTTGTAACCACTTCCCCAATCGCAACTGGATTTCGAGCACCACTCGATATGAAAATTAAATCTTCTCCGCGCATTCCATCAATCGATAGCACCTCACTGGCCAATGAGTTTACTGACACATCAGATTTTATGCGCTGATCCCCAATATTTGAAACTCTCAAACCACCATTAGCGACTAATAACTGAGCAGATATTGTTATAATTCCATAATCTTTAGAATCCGCATTGGACTTTATTCGTATGTTCTTATCCCTAGCGACATCATCGTTAATAGATACTTTTATGCGAATTTGCGTGGAGTCGTCTGGGTTAGCCTCTGTTACAAAAGTCATCCAGGAGGGTAGCGTCCCCGGAGACGTCACATCTACTGTATTGCTATCGGTATGAAAGCAAAGCCCATATTCGGTTGCACCCACCATAACGGTACCTATGTCTGTATCACTGGCATTGGTTTGCGCAAAATATTTAGAATAAATCTCAGTTTTTGATGTATTCGAGATGTGAAATTCACTAGCAACCTGGCTTGAGTTAGCTGACGAAAAAGTAATCCCATGACCACTAACTACGCCGTTATTAGCCGACGCAGTCAAACGAATACCCGCACCATCCGCCTCAAAATTCATTATTAAACGATTATTTTCTGGCCCCACCACAGAAAAATTTGAGCCCGCAATAAGCTGCGAATGAGCCTCTGACCCTGAATAGGTCTTCGTCCCAACTTTCACATTGAGACCTTGGACCTGAATGTCCTCATCAATATTCAACGTCGCAATATATTTTTGTTCGCCAATAGAAAATTCTATTTTCGATCCATCACTAGGAAACCCATCACTTAAGGCAAAGGTGTCGCCATAAAATACTGTGGATGTTGCCTTGTCTCGTAAATTTGCCGCCAACTGGCTTGATATCGCACTTGTAGAAAAGTCTTCAGATTTTATCGGCAAATAGCTACTTGCCAGATTTCCAGATACTGAGTCCGATAATGTTATGCTATATTTTGACGCTGATGCTACAACATCAATATTTTTGGCATCAGCGTAGCCACCATCTAATTTATAATTCGCATAGAAATTAATGTCTGTATAATCATTTTTCAGCTCAAAGCTCTTAGTAGAAAAACCCATTTCAAAAGCTGAATTAGAGCTATTTAAATTGTTTCCATTGTAGCTAGCTGTAAAGTCGGAGGTGCTTTTCACTTGCACACTACCGCCGACTACCAAATGCTGGCCATCTCCAAGAGTTTTGGACGTCCCCAACATTCTTTCACCAAACTGATCCAATTGATTTACTGAGATGCCGACGCCACTATTTAAATTAATATTTTTTAGCGTAATATCTCCAGCCTCAGTATGCTCTAATGTGACACCCGAACTTCCACTCAAATAGGCTTTTACTCCAGTAGCCTGTGAAAATGAGTTTATTTGGCTGACCAGTCCAGCGTGTGAGGAATTTGAGACGGTTACGCTAACTTTTTTACTTTCTAAGTTATTTCCAATCAACTCAAACTCGACAAGACCGTCCGCGATCCCAGATAGCTCAACCACATTTGACGCAGCAGCACTTATACCCAAACTTCCAAGGTCTGCAGATAGTTTCTCAGCAATTTGTCCTGCCATCATCCCATTTTGGAAGCTAATAGTAGCACTCCGTCCGCTAGCTGTTGTTACCGACACTGGACCAGCTAGCTGGGTTCGATTTGGTGGGAACGAATTAGAAGCATAAACGGAAACGTTATTATTAACGCTGTCATGAAAGCCAGCACCAGACAAAGATACAACATCTAAACCTTCAGTCGTCTTTCTGTTAACAATAGAACCTGAGTAACCTTCATTTGACAATGTAGGTAAATAATTTGCTCGATAAATTGCTTCACTCGAAAATCCGTTTTCTTTTGTCAGCAAACTCGCGACCTCATCCTGGCTCAACGCCTTTCCAGAAATTTGTATTCCCTCTCTTGTAAATATACTCATATCGGATTGGCCGGTATCTTGCTTAGCAAGTATCCCACCCACACCACCAAGCGAACCCGAATTCAATTCCAAAAAATCAGAATTTGATGGCTGAGCCGCGGAAGAAATTACAAAACTCGTGCCAGACGCAACCGCATGAAGTCCAAGATCTCGAAACGATTTCGAAGATCCATTTGAAAGAATTGCACCAGTATTCAAAATTTCAGCCAATTCATTTGCAGTATTTAAGTCTGAAAATACCGTAGAAATATCAAATTGAAAATTGCTGGCGCCAAGAGAGACACTCAAGTTGTCTGAAGCACTTAATTTTGTGATATCTGTGAAAATTCGTAAACTTGACTGAGATTTTAAAGTTGAAAATTCGTCAACAGATTCAACATTTTCAATTGAACCAAGAACGCCCGATGAGTTAAAACGGATTGGATTTGCTGCATTTCTCGTTTCTGAAAATAAACTTTTTAAATTTGCAGTATCCAAGGGTGCAACTGTATTAAAATATCCTATTCTTAATTCTGAACTTCCAGAGTTTCTAACATCAGCCTCAATAGAATGAAGGCCAGCAGCTGCTAACTTACTGGTATCAGTAATCAAAACCTTCATATTGGAAGCTGCATTATTGGATACTTCGAGAGAAAATTTATCCCCATGTTCAGGCTTACCTTGCACAGCAATGGTTAAGCCACTTATTTC
>TARA_B110000093_G_scaffold41852_1_pt1 | contig 12133 bp, 8 predicted proteins | sample TARA_B110000093 | Tara Oceans TARA_B110000093 (sample SAMEA4397390) | marine metagenome | biome: Polar Biome; feature: [MIX] marine epipelagic wind mixed layer (ENVO:01000061); material: water (ENVO:00002006), including particulate matter (ENVO:01000060) such as... | depth 10-100 m | reverse complement strand
GAAATACAGTATACTAAAATATTATTTTAAATCAGTTCGATTAGACTTTTTTTGAAGTTCATTTCTTTGGATTGATTGGTAATATAATGGGATTAGCAATTTGCACCACATTTTTCTACTAGCCGCGTGTGATTATCGTGCTAGTAATTGCCCATTGGTAATCAGAGTTTACCAGATTGGATTGCTTGGGAGAGCCGATCCAAGTTTTAGACATAGTTCGGGAGAAAACTACATGGAACGTCGTAAATTTTTAACAGCCGCAGCTATTGGTGCTACTGGAGTTGCTTTAGCCGCTCCAGCTGTTGCTGGAAGCCACGGAAAAACAATGACAATTGTATCTACTTGGGGCCGTGACTTCCCAGGGCTTGGAACATCAGCACAGCGGTTTGCTCGCAGGGTTGGTGAAATTTCAAATGGTGCTCTGAATGTTGAGTACTTTGCAGCCGGTGAACGCGTCGGTGCTTTTGACTCATTTGACGAAGTAGCCTCCGGTAACAGTCAGGCATACATTGCAGCTGATTATTACTGGATCGGTAAGCACCCTGCGTTTGCATACTTCACCTCGGTACCGTTTGGTATGTCCACTCAGGAGTGGACATCTTGGATCCGTTTTGGCGGTGGTCAAGAACTTTGGGATAAAGTCTCTGGTGGGTATGGTATCAAGGCTCTTCCAGTTGGATCTACTGGTACACAGGCCGGTGGTTGGTTTAATAAAGAGATCGAAAGTGGAGACGACTTTAAGGGTCTAAAAATGCGTATTCCTGGCCTTGGTGGAACAGTTCTTTCCAAGCTTGGTGCGTCGACTGTTTCCCTGCCAGGTGGTCAAATTTATGAAAACTTAGTTTCTGGCGCGATTGATGCGACAGAATGGGTTGGTCCATGGAATGATTATTTCATGAAGTTTTATGAAGCGACCAAATACTATTATACAGCTGGTATGCATGAACCGGGTAGCTGTTTAGCCCTCGGAATGAATGCTGAATGGTGGGCAGGTCTTAGTGACTTCGAACAGAATGTCATTCATGCTGCGGCGGCTGAAGAGCATGCACACGCTCATGACGAAGTGATGGCTCGTAACGGAGAATTCCTGACCAAGTTGCAAGAAGAGCAGGGCGTTCAAGTCCGTCAGTTCAACGATGATGTTTGGGACGCAATGGCGGAAGGCGCGCGTGAAGTGTTTGCCGAAACACGTGACCATTCCGCCTTGGCAACTGAAGTTGATGATGCATACCAAAAAGGAATGCGTGAAATTGGTGGTATGATCGCTCAGTTTGAAGGTACATATCTAAACCAGCGAAATCGTTCTTTTGACATAGGCTAAATTCGATTTAAACTTAGAGTGCGCCAGTGTACTGGCGCACTCTATCTATTAAATGTTTCATCAAATAAAAGGTGATTAGATGACTATGCCAGATCAAATGGCAGGGGCTGGAAAATTTATGAGTTCATCCCTGTTAATCAGAGCAATATCTTGGTCTCTTTTAGCCGTGTTGGCTGCCTTTTTAATAAATAACGTATTAGAATTAAGTCTGGGCGTAGAAACCAACCTGCAGTTAGATAATCCAATTCCCATGATCGTCTATCTCATCTTGATAGCTGTTGCGGTATCATACGCGCTTAGAACGCGGCAGAGATCACTACGTGTGGACGCGGATAAAATTCACAAATTTAATGTTTATTTAGTAAGATCTCTTTTTTGGGGGATTTTTTTAGTAGGCGTGGCGGACGTCGTGGTTGCCTTCATGCGAGTTGAAGACTTTGCTGATGTTTTTTTCTGGGAGGGCGCCGGTAGAGACTTTAACAAACCGTTCTTTGTAGGAGCGTATATTCATATACCTCTTCTTGTATTGGGGTTTTTTCTTGGTGCAGTGACCCGCACTTTAGGGTTTATTTGGTTAGCAATATTGATAGTGATAGCGGAATTATTAATTGTAGTTTCGCGGTTTGTATTTTCTTATGAGCAGGCATTTATGGGTGATTTAGTCCGTTATTGGTATGCCGCTCTTTTCCTATTATCTTCGGCTTATACCCTCTACGATGAGGGCCACGTGCGTGTCGACATCATATTTGCGGGTATGCGCGAGCGATCGAAAGGCATTGCAAATTTTGTTGGAACGTTATTGCTCGGGCTTACAACCTGCGGTGTGATATTAATTGTCGGAATGAATGGAAAACAATCAATTATTAACAGCCCAATTATGAATTTTGAAATTTCACAAACAGCATCTATTGGGTTATTTGTGAAATACCAAATGGCCGGTTTCTTGGGAGTTTTTGCGATTACAATGTATATTCAGTTTGTCAGTTATCTGTTGTTCGCATGGGCTGATATAAAAGGCGAACCAGGCAAGCGCATCATGCAGCCAGTGGGGCATTGAGGTTATAATGGAATTATTTTTTCTCTTTACTCTGGTCGTTATCATGGCAATCGCGTTGGGTTCGGGCTATCCCGTTGCATTTGCCTTGCCCGGATCAGCAGTAATCACCATTAGTCTCGCTGCGATCGCTGGTTTCTTCTTTGATGGGAATATATCTGCATACTTTCACTCCGGAGGCCCGTTTGAGTGGCTGTCTGCTGGTGTATTGAATTTACGTGGCGTCTATTGGGAAGTGGAACGGGATACTCTCATTGCAATCCCACTATTCATTTTTATGGGAATAATGCTGCAACGTTCAAAAATTGCTGAAGATCTATTAGTAACAATGGCACAACTTTTCGGTCGCATTCCTGGTGGCCTTGGTATCTCTGTTGTATTCGTTGGCGCGTTGTTGGCAGCGACAACCGGCATTGTTGGAGCGACAGTTGTTGCGATGGGTATGATTTCATTGCCTGCAATGCTAAGAAATAATTATTCACCTTCACTGGCAACTGGAACAATTGCCGCCTCTGGCACGCTTGGGCAGATAATACCGCCGTCGATTGTATTAATCATACTTGCTGATCAACTTGCTTCCGCCGCAGATCAGGCTGGAAGCCTTCGTAAAAGTCTTTACAAATCAGCCACAGGCGAATTTCAAATGCCCAGTGTTTTTGATGTGACGTCTACCAGTGCCGGTGAAATGTTTTTGGGAGCATTTGTTCCGGGTTTGCTGCTCGTGGCAATCTATATGACTTATATTTTGGTATATGCATTTTTCAAGCCCGCGGCTGCCCCAGCCGTAATCTATGATGGCAAGTTTGACAGAAAATTTTGGGGAAAAGTCTTTGTAACTCTTGTACCACCGTTATCATTAATATTCCTCGTCTTGGGTTCGATTATATCTGGTATTGCTACCGTAAACCAAGCTGGCGCCATTGGCGCCGCTGGCGCGTTGGTTATGGCGGGATACCGGTTAGTCGGCTCAAATAAATGGACCTTTGTCCCTGCATACCTATGTATCTTGGGAATGCTAGTTATCGGCTATGCTCTTCAAAACTATGATATGAACATCAAAGCGGCAGATTCAGCAATGGATATGCGAGGCATCTGGATCGGCGTTATCGGAACTATTCTCATGTTTGTGGGTTTAGTCTGGAGCGGTATCAGGGTGTTGAATATCGAAGATACGTTGCGTGGTGTTATGATGGAGACATCAAAAACAACTGCTCTTGTTTTTATTATTCTTCTCGGTGCTGCAATGTTAACTTCGGCATTTCGCGCTTTCGGTGGTGAGGAATTAGTCCGCGACTTTTTAAACTCATTGCCTGGCGGATTTTGGGTCCAGTTTATTATAGTAATGATTGTGATATTTCTTCTTGGATTTTTCCTAGACTTCATCGAAATAGCTGTAGTTGTGGTACCAATTGTTGCACCTATTTTACTTGCAGATCCTGGTGCTAATATTACTGCTGTTTGGCTGGGCGTTATGATTGGTTTGAATATTCAAACTTCGTTCCTCACACCACCTTTTGGGTTTGCTCTTTTTTACCTGCGCGGTGTAGCACCGGCAGTGGTCAAAACAGTTCAAATGTATCGTGGTGTCGTACCATTTATCTGTTTACAATTAGCTGCATTAATAATTGTCGGTGGTTATCCACAACTCGTAAATTATCTGCCAAATAGATCAAACTACCTTGCTGAGACAGCGCCTCCACCACGCAACCCAAGATTTCAATTTTGTCTTGATACATTTGTGATTGATAAACTCAACAATGAAAATGGGGCTACATTGTCTGCTATAGAGGCTGCTAAATTCTTAGATATAAACAGGCTACCTAAATCATTGAAAGCGTTAATTTCTGGCTCAGTTGAAAGTTCAGAACTCGCTATCTCATCTCTAACTGATATTACTAATACTCATACCGCTGTTGTTTTGGTCGAAGATGAATTTCGTCCACGTCTTATTAAGGTCAGAGGTCTCGAAAAGAGAATACGTAAGGCAACCGAAAAAATGGACTTAGCTCAAAAAGAATTTGGTCGCTTAGATGGAGGAAATTTCACGACAGAACAGGATATTTTACAATTAGAAATATCTAACCTAGAGGCTGAACTTGCCCAACTTCGATTAGAAATCCCAGTTTCTTGGAGCGCAGATTATGAGATATTCCAAAAGCTGACTGGCGCGGAATCGACAGCTCGCAATGGATACCGCCGAGCGGCGGATGACGCCTACGAATCTGCAAATGAAGTCGTATCAGTTTTTGCGGCAACAGAGGCTTACATAGCGTTACAACGTCCGCTTCAAGAATTGGAAAAAGTGATCGAAATGGCCGAATTCTCTGATGCTGAACAAGCTGTAAAGGCTATGGAGCGAATAGTGCGTGGTATTGCCGGGGCTGACGATGTCAAAAAATATCTGGGCAAAGTTAAAAAATCTTTAGGGAAACGTAAACTTAACCGTGAAAAAGCTTTAGAGGACTTTCAAAAAGTGATGAAAGTCTACAGGGATCAAATCGAGTGGCGTTCTGTGGCTGAAAGTGGACTGCGTGGGGATATGGAAAGCTACGTGAGCGCTCTTCGTGGGACAATTGGAATACGTCAGCAGGGGTCTCTCAACAGAGAGCAGGCTCTCTATCTTGCGTCTTGCACAGCGGTTCATCGAGACCTGTCCTTGAATTTCTAGAATCTACTTTTCAATACATCAAAGGGTTGCCTTCCGGGCAGTCCCTTTTGCAAATAGGATGAACAAGCGGGCCCATTATGATTAAAAAATACATCTGGCCGTTCATTGAACCCTTCTTCAATAATAAGGCTGCTGAACCTCTTCTTGTCTTAATTGGAAGTATAATACTCATTGGCGTAGTGGTTTATACAATTTTACAAACTATTTCATAAGAAACTGATAAAAAACGGAAATAAAATATACTAGCGATAGGGTATTAAAATGTTGAAATCTTCTCTTGGTCTAAACGGCGGTTTTACTGCGCCGCACAGGCTTGCTACCCTTGCTGGACGCGACATTTTGGCGAAAGGTGGTACTGCGATAGAAGCTATGGTGGCTGCAGCAGCTACTATCGCGGTAGTCTACCCACATATGAACGGGATCGGCGGGGACGGATTCTGGATTATTCATCAGCCGGGCAAATCGCCTGTTGGGATTTCGGCCTGTGGTACAGCCGCGGCGCTAGCAACGCCAGAGTTTTATGCTTCCAAAGGGTATACAAAAGAAATTCCAGCAAGGGGTGGGCTGGCTGCTTTGACGGTACCAGGTACTATCAGCGGCTGGGACACTGCACTATCGTTGGTGCCTAGGGAGCGTCGCCTTCCTTTATCGCAACTGCTCGCTGACGCTATTGGTCATGCTAAGGAAGGCATAGCTGTCACTGGAAATCAGGCAGTTTGTACTTCTGAAAAATTGGTAGGTCTGCGGGATGTGCCGGGTTTTGCAGAAACTTATCTGATTGACGGCGTGCCGCCGCAGGCGGGCGATCGGATGGTTCAAAAGAATCTTGGTGAGACGCTGGAGCATCTTTCAACGCACGGATTGCGGAGCTATTACGAGGGTGAATCGGCGCGAACACATGCTGCTTACCTTGAGAAAAATGAAAGTCCGCTGCGTGCATCTGACTTTGCGGGTTATAGGGCACAAATTGTGAAGCCACTGGTGATCAAGACATCGTATGGACAGCTATTTAACATGGTAGCTCCGACTCAGGGCGTTGCTTCCTTGATGATCCTTGGATTATTTGATCGTCTGGGTGTGACAACCGGCGAAGGCTTTGACCATCTTCATGGGCTGGTCGAGTCCACTAAGCAGGCTTTTATCCAGCGCAACGTTGAATTGGGTGATCCTGATTATATGACGGTTCAGGCACAAGATTGGTTGCAGGACGCAAAACTTGATGAAAAAGCTGCGCAAATTGATAAGACCAAGGCCCTTGACTGGCCGTATAACCCAGCAGAGGGTGATACCATCTGGATGGGAGCTTCAGATAGTGATGGCACGGTAGTCAGTTTTATTCAAAGTGTTTATTGGGAATTTGGTTCAGGCCTAACTTGTACTGACACCGGTGTTTTTTTCCAGAATCGTGGTGCAGGCTTTTCGCTAGCGCCTGGACCAAATCAGGTAGGTCCGTACCGCAGACCATTCCATACGCTCAACCCTGCGCTGGCGCATCTGGGCGATGGCCGCGTGTTATCTTACGGGACGATGGGCGGTGAGGGTCAGCCACAAACACAATCTGCTGTTTTTACGCGTTATGTCCAGTTTGGGATGGACCTACAGGCAGCTGTGACTGCGCCCCGCTGGCTGCTAGGTAAAACTTGGGGTGATGACAGTACAAGCTTAAAGCTGGAAAGTAGGTTTGATGAAGGTTTGATTAATGATCTCAAATTAGCGGGCCATGATGTTGAAATGCTACCTGAATATAGTGACTTGACTGGCCATGCAGGCGCTTTGGTCCTTCATCCAAGTGGTTTAGTTGAAACTGCTACAGACCCACGTGCAGATGGAGCCGCGTTGAGTTTCTGATTGGTGGATTAACTCACAAACACAGATTATTACCATTATAGTTAGGCTCATAGTTGCATCGGTGCTTTCAGGTATCCTCGCTGGCGTTCTCGGTGTTGCTGGAGGTATTGTGCTTGTTCCGGACTATTTTAGATTCTTAGCACCATTAATTTTTCTCACGAATTATCGATGCATATGACCATTGCTACGTCTCTCAGTACAATTATTTTCATTTCTCTTGTATCTGCGCGTTCACACTATACTCGGGGCAATGTTGAGATTTATCTACTGATAACGTGGATGTCGAGAATCTTGATTGGGGTGTTTGGTGGACTGCTATTTTGTAGCCTCTTTGGCTATAGCTTTTTGAATATCAAAAGATTTTTTTGTTATTAAATTTCATTTAAAATTATCAAATTTTGAAATCATCATGACTGATTTGGTACCTATGGGGAGCCACTATCATCATAAATTTCTTTACTAGTTTTGATTTGATTAAAATATAATAAATTATTGATCTATGTAGTTTTTAGTGCGGACAGTTTTTTAAAAAATGGTCAGGAATCACTTTCATGCATGACACTTGGCATTGATATATTTGCTACTTGCTGAGTAATTGACCTTACCTCCATAGGATTAGTTTCAGTTTGATAGCTGTCTGCTGGATCAATTGGTGTCCACTTCTGATTACGAAAAATTTCAACTCCAGAGAAACGGGCCTTATATGCCATTTTATCACTGCCAGGCACCCAATAGCCGAGGTAAACATAGGGAAGGCCGGCTGCGCGCGCGACGGTTATATGGTCGAGAATCATAAATGTGCCGATTGAGTCTTTAGACCTGTCCGTATCAAAAAAACTGTAGACCAGTGATAGTCCATCATCAAAAATATCTGTTAAGCATACAGCGGCTAAATCTCCTGATTGTGTATGATATTCCATCACGCGACTGTTTATAGGTGTTTCTTCAATCATTGCTGCAAATTCAAAGATATCCATATCTGCCATCCCACCCTCGGCGTGCCGAACATCGAGATATCGTCTAAATAGTTCATATTGTTTTTCCGTCGCCCATGGCGCATTGGGGCGGCGCAGCAAATTCGCATTACGTTTTAAGATCCGACGATGACTTTTACTGGAAAAAAAATTGTCCACATCAATACGAGCTGAAAGGCAGGCGGTGCATGCCACACATGCTGGGCGGTAGAGTACATTTTGCGATCGTCTGAACCCCTGTTTTGAAAGGGCATTGTTCAGGTTGCTGGAATCCGTGCCCTGAAGGGAGGTGAACAATTTACGTTCCATACGGCCTTCAAGATAAGGACATATCTGTGGTGCGGTTACATAAAACTGTGAAGTTAAGGGAACACTATGGTGCATGGTTACCAATCAATTTTCTTGTAAAGTTATCAAGCTAAATCTCAATCTCCAATAGTAAATCTTAGAAAGTTTCATTGTACGCTGTTGTGACGGCATTACCGCCTTTGGAGCAGTAATAGTCTGGCTGATAATAAATAACCAAATCAATATATATCTTTGGTAAAGGTTTGAAATTAGGCCGTTGCAGAGATGTTACATCATTTGAGGAACACAGCCAAAAATAAGAATTATAATGCCTGATGTGGCATAAATTACTGGAAATTTCATTAAATCAATAACAAAAAATGTCTTAATAGGTTTTAGATGACCAAATGGACTAACCCGACCAATGGCAAAGCCCGTCACACTCCGGACTAAAGTTGTGGGGGCTTTTACTAGTTGCTCACCAGCCAGTGCGGTGGCCATTCGTGACTTTATTTTTTTGTGTTGGGCGGTCACTAACAAATAAAGTGGCCAAGTGTTGCTGCTTTGGAAGGCGATAAATGCTGCAATCTGACTTATTTGTAATCAAGGTTTTCAGCAGTGGTAAGGTGGTTTTCGCGGTGACAGTACTAATTATATCAATATATTCTTTGTCCGTGACCAGTGCGTATTTTACACGTTTTAGATTTTACTCATCGTTACCCCATTGACCTTATGTCGGTTGCTCCTCAGTTTGAAGCAATGGCAGTCTTCAATTTAATTAAACAGGTTCCGCTCGCATATGATGTCGTGTCTGGACAATCGCTAAGTGCCGATTGGGCAGCAACCGGGGATCTTGCCGAGCTCTTAGAGGGTATAGGTGGATGTAGTCCATATCTGTTTACTGTCTTGCGGCAGGAGCAGGAATGGATCTCAAACGCAATATATGAAGAGTCGCCACTGATAGGGCTTCTGCCCATAGATCTAGATTCTGCAGCGCCTGAAGTTGTGAGCCAAGTTTTGCGGACATCAAAGCGACGGGTGGCAGGTTTTTTAGCTATGGGAGAGTTGTCTGGAGCCTATCCGCTCAGCCAAACAACTCAAGCTCTTACGGATTTTGCCGATGTTGCTGTACAAGTGGCCTTCACTTCAGCTCTGGCACCCTATCAAATTTCAGGAAAGCTACCGTCAGACACAGGCTTTTTTGTTGTGGCTATGGGTAAAATGGGTGCGGGAGAACTAAATTATTCCTCTGATATTGATCTAATTGTAATGTTTGATGATCGGAATATGGATTACCTTGAGGCCTCAGCTCTTCGCCAAGTTTTAGTGCGAGCTACGCGAACAGCGACTAAAATCCTAAATGACGTTACTGAATATGGATATGTATTTAGGACTGACCTTCGTTTGCGGCCGGATCCGTCAGTGACGCCGATCTGTGTAGGTATGTCTTCTGCACTAGATTATTATGAAAGTTTAGGCCGGACTTGGGAGCGTGCAGCCTTCATTAAGGCCCGAATATGTGCGGGTGATCGTGTAGCAGGTGCTGCGTTTCTCGAACAAATAGTACCATTTGTCTGGCGGCGACATCTAGATTTTGCTGCCATTGAAGAGGCTCACGCACTACGTTTGAAAATCCGTACTAAGACGGGTGCGCGCGGCTATATAAAAGTACGCGGGCATGACGTGAAATTGGGTCGTGGTGGTATTCGGGAGGTTGAATTTTTTACTCAAACCCAACAGTTAATTTCTGGTGGGCGTGACCCTGAACTACGGTCGGCGCAAACGCTCACAGCATTGGATCAGTTGGTTACTAAAGATTGGGTGCCCAATACTACTAGCGATCAACTACAAGCTAGTTATAAAGTATTGCGGCATACGGAACATGCTATTCAGATGATCCGCGACGCACAGATTCAAAGCGTACCGCAATCAGAAGAGGGCTTGGCACGGGTAGCGGGGCTTTGTAGCCAGTCCGTTGATGCATTTTTGGGAAAATTGTCGGTGCATTTAAATGCAGTACATGAAATAACAGAAGCCTTTTTTGCTCCAACATCAAGAGTGGTACCTGACGTGGCTCTAGAAGAGCATCATGATATCACGCACCATTGGCCAAGCTACGCTGCTATGCGTTCAGAACGGGCTACAGTTTTATTTGATACCTTGCGCCCTGAGATATTGTCACGTCTGCAACTCGCCCCTAACCCTAGAGAGGCTTTGATCCAATTTGATAATTTTTTAAAGGGGTTACCTGCTGGAATTCAAGTATTCTCTCTTTTTGCAGCTAACCCTAAATTAATAGACCTCTTGACGGATATAGCGGTTAGTGCCCCAGCCTTGGCTCAATACTTAGGTTTAAATTCTGGTGTATTGGATGCAGTGCTGAGTGGTGAGTTTTTTGCGCCTTGGCCAGATCAAGATGTATTGCAGGTACAGCTTTCCTCTGCACTGATGAGCGCCTCTGACTATGAAACCGGTTTGGACGTGGCACGTATTTGGACCAAGGAATGGCATTTCCGCATTGGGGTTCATGTGCTGCAAGAGTTCATTACGCCAGAGCGGGCATCACAGCAATATGCCCAACTGGCGCAAGCCGTATTGGCGGTATTGTTAGAGTTTGTGCATGCCGAGTTTGCAAAAAAATATGGCTATATAGCAAAATCAGATACTACTATACTGGCTATGGGGTCACTTGGGGCAGGAAAGCTAAACTCGGTTTCAGATTTAGATCTAATTTTGATCTTTGATGCTGATGCAAACTCTTTATCGGATGGAGCTAAGAGTTTAGCATGTCGGCAGTATTTTTCACGGTTGACCCAAGCTTTTATTACCGCTTTGACTGCGCCCACGGCCCATGGGACTCTCTATGAGGTTGATATGCGTTTGCGTCCGTCTGGCCGTGCGGGGCCTGTGGCCACATCTTTGACTGGATTTGAGGCCTATCAACGAACTGAGGCGTGGGTTTGGGAACATTTGGCCCTGACACGGGCGAGAGCCATAACTGGTAGCATGGATTTTCGCCAAAAAATCAATATTCTATTACAGACTATTCTGGACGAAAAAGGAGATTTTACTGCTGTAATGTCCGGCTTGCGTGACATGCGTATGCGGTTAGCTGAAACCAAATTGCAACGAGGTCTTTGGGATATAAAGCGTGGTCCGGGTGGCCTTCAAGACATTGAACTTTTTGGGCAGAGTGTTGCGTTGGTCCAAAACTGCCGCGACCTTTCTACAGTTGCACAATTGCGCAGTGGGCAGAACGCAGTTTGTTTTAAAGCGGCTGATCTCGATGAATTGGCGCGATCTCACGATTGGCTGTCGGATTTGCGCCTACTGCACAGGCTAATGTGTGGCACCGATAATTATGATGCTGACTTTGGAGAAGGTGGGCGTGCTAGATTATTGCGGATAACGCAATTTGATTCTGATAGTGAGTTTGATCTCGTTGTTGTGAGAAAGCGTGTGGAGTGCGCAAAAATTATCGATTGTATTCTTGTTGAGATTGAAGGGCACAAATATGAAAGTTGAAAATGTAGATCCTAAAGGCTTAATACGTGAAAGTTACAGGATTGAATGTATTACGCCTCCAATGTGCAAAACTATTTTCTTTGATTGGGCCATCCAAGTACCTGTGAGTGCGGATCCAGCTAAGCATATTGCCTTCTGCATTTCACATTATGGAGCCGACTTACCTGACCATCCGATGACAGCGGTCTTACAGGCAGCCCTTGCCCCTGCACCTAAAAAGATCAGGCGCGGTGGTAGAGCTGGGCGCGTTACCGAAGCAGGTCAGCGGCGTGACGGGCTATCTGTGTAATTTTATCCCAAGAGCCTGAGTCCACGAGCGCTTTTGGCGCAACCCAGCTACCACCTACACAAAGCGCGTTGGGCAGAGCTAAATAGTTTTTGACGTTTTCTGGTGTAATTCCACCAGTTGGGCAGAATTTGATTTGCGGCAACGGCCCAGCTATAGATCCTAACGC
>TARA_B110000093_G_scaffold83113_1_pt1 | contig 12150 bp, 14 predicted proteins | sample TARA_B110000093 | Tara Oceans TARA_B110000093 (sample SAMEA4397390) | marine metagenome | biome: Polar Biome; feature: [MIX] marine epipelagic wind mixed layer (ENVO:01000061); material: water (ENVO:00002006), including particulate matter (ENVO:01000060) such as... | depth 10-100 m | reverse complement strand
AGTTCTTCATCTTAAATACTGAAAACTCATATATATATATATATATAATATATACCCCAGCAAATTTCATATTTTTCATCAACAAGAAGGTCGCCGAAGCCGCCATTATTTGCTACCCGCCGACGCGAGCCGCCCAAACGGTGCCGCGCACTGGACATGCATCGCTTACGTCGCGGGTCGAGCATTTTTCGGTGAATCACTATGGGCGTACGCGAGAGTAAAAGAAGTATTCGCGAGCGCGTAGAGAAACTGAGTCCAAGCGCAGTTGCAGAGGACGACGGTGGCATCTCCCTCTTTTCTGCTTCGACGAAAAAACGGCAGCGTAGAAGCAGAAGCACACCTGAGAAGGAGCAGGGAGCGGACGGGAAAGAATTCGCAAAGAGTGAAGACCAGGAGATATCAGATCGCATCAAGCCTGAGCATGCGAATGGAAGTACGTTTGCTTCGGGCGAAGCCTCGTTTCGAGCGTTAGGCTTGAACCAATGGCTCAGCAGTAACGTGGTCGCCATGGGCATATCGAAGCCTACACCAGTGCAACGTGGCTGCATACCAGCGATCCTGGCGGGTCGCGACGTCATTGGTACAGCACAGACGGGAACGGGAAAAACTGCGGCATTTGCACTTCCAATATTACAACTTCTCGGCAACGATCCATATGGAGTGTTTTGTCTCTGTCTAACTCCAACACGCGAGCTTGCCGCACAGATTGCAGACCAGTTTGACGCCTTCTCTGCGGGCATGACGCTTCGCTGCCAAGTGATTGTTGGCGGAGAGGATATCAGGACCCAAGGGGCAGCCCTGGTTTCCCGTCCACATGTGGTAATTGCCACCCCTGGTCGTCTCATGGAACACTTCATGTATGATGATTCACTCGCAAAGGCGTTCGCGAAGCTCCGATGCCTTGTGCTCGACGAGGTACGTTTCCCGGTCGCTCTCCTCTCTCCTTTTGTTCAGTTCATCGCTAACTCGTCACTCCCTTCCCACAATACAATTGTACGTATGAACAGGCAGATAGGCTTCTTGATCCTGGCTTCGAAGCAGAACTTCGAATTATCATGCATAATTTACCGTCGGTGAAGCGACAGACGCTGCTTTTCTCGGCTACCATTACCCGTTCGATTTCAGCACTGCAAGAGGTAACACTGAAAAAGGCGGTGCATTTTGAAGCATTTGAAGGACTGAAGGTAGTTGAGCGATGCAAACAGGAGTACTGCTTTGTTCCAGCGAAAGTCAAAGAGGTTTATCTGGTGCATCTCATTGCCAAAGCAAAATCATGGGGCGTGCGATCGATGATCATCTTCGTCGGTACCATCCATACGTGTCAGCTGCTGCAGGAAACACTCTCCTTACTTGCCATTGATTCTGTCGCGTTGCACGCCTGCAAAAAGCAGCGACACCGGGTGGCCAGCCTTGCGCGCTTTAAATCAGGAGAAGTAAACATCCTCATCGCAACTGATGTTGCGTCACGTGGACTTGACATTCCTTCGGTCGATCTAGTCATTAACCACGATGTACCTGCAGTGCCCCGAAACTATGTCCACCGTGTTGGGCGCACTGCCCGCGCAGGAAGAACGGGTCGAGCGGTGACGCTTATTTCTCAGTTTGATGTCGCTCTTGTTCATCAAATCGAAGAAATCACGGGAGTGGAAATGTCGGAAGTTCCAGATCTTGCTGAAGAAGACGTCCTCAAAGATATATCTCGCGTATTTACGGCGAGACGGGGGGCAAAGATGAAGATGAGTGAGAACGGTGGTTTCGATGACCAAATGCGCGAAAGGAAAACCCGTTTGGCTTCACAAAAAAAACAGTGAAGTGAGCAGAAGAAGGGAGAGAAATTACGCAGTAGAGACGTCAATACAGAAGGGGAAATGGACGCTGCCATTACAGCTTGCGTCTTGTGAAGAATCAGAGATCACTCAACTTCGCATGGTTACAATTGTAGTTGTTGAATCTCGTGACTGCTCATCTTCACCTCATTCATTACTCTCAAAAACTTTAGTGTTGTTTTGTGATTCGCCCTCGAAAGCACTTCGACAGTCAAACCTAACCGCACGTAGAGAGGTTGCTCGACACGCAACTAGGCGTCTTCTGTGTAAAAAGAAGTGGTACAATCAGGTGACTTAGCTCTTCACCCCAGCCATGCTCAGCCTACTCACCTCCGCTTTGTCAGACCTGAGGTCAATGAACCTTCGTCAATTGTTGCTTCAGTTGGTTAGCCTCGGACTCATCGTCACCTCAGCCTTGGTGATTTGGAAGTCGCTGATGCTGGTCACAGGAAGCGACTCGCCCGTGGTGGTTGTTCTGAGTGGATCGATGGAGCCGGCATTTTATCGGGGTGACATATTATTCCTCTACCTCGCCGAGCGCGCAACTAGGGTGGGCGAGATCGTCGTCTTTAACATTAAAGGTCGCGAGATTCCGATCGTGCACAGGGTGATAAGGGCGCACGGTAATCTCAATTATGGCGGGCAGGAACTCTTGACGAAGGGTGACAACAACTATAGTGATGACACCGTGCTATACGCCGCAGGACAGGATTGGCTACTGGAAAACCAGATCATGGGCAGGGCAGCCGGCTTTCTTCCTCATGTCGGGAGAGTCACGATAATCATGAACGACTATCCCGTTGTCAAATATGTCGTCATCGGTGTGCTTGGACTTCTCGTAGTGACGAGCAGGGAGTGACATATCGCAACGTGAGCGAGGAGTGAAAGCCAAGATCGGGCGCGCTCTGGGAGATGATAAACGTGCACATGTGCATTAAAAAAAGAGTAGTCTTTATTAGTCTTTATTAGGCATTGCAAAAAACTGAAACGTCATCGTCCCTTGCTTCCGAAACACTGCTATTATCAGGTCCAGGCGCATGTGCACAGAAGAGTACACAACTTTGACGCAAGGACTGTCATATGGATAGCAGCCGTATTGTTTCGAAGAAACCGGGCGATTTCAGAGGCCATCGAAGTTCTCGTCGTGGCAAAAGATCAAAAGATTTCAGTCATTGCTCCTTCATGGAACAACCGCCGTGGTGATTAGTTCTTCAGCAGAGCTTCGATATCATCGACGATGTTAGCGTTCTCAAACTTCGGGCTGTAGCGCTTGACGGGCTCGCCGTTCTGGTCGATGAGGAACTTCTCGAAGTTCCAGGTGATGTCTGAGCGACGGACAGGAGACCACTGGATGGGCATGGTGTTGGGCTGGATCGCGTAGATGAAGTCAGAGCCAGTACCGCCGCGGTCGTCCTCAGGCGCGGGGATCGCGTTCTTAAGGTAAGTCCACAGGGGCTCTTCGGTCTCGCCATTCACGGTAGACTTCGACATGATCTGGAACTTGGGCTTGTAGCCGTCGCCGGGGCGAACATGCTCAAGGGTGTTTAAGAGCTCAAAGTCTGAATCGTAGCACTGGTGGCCAAATTGGTTGCACGGGAAACCAAGGATAGCGAGCTTGTCGCCGTACTTCTCCGCCAGGGCATTCAGTTGAATGAAATCCCTGACGGTCGTACCTCACATGGTCGCGACATTGTTAATGAGGACGACCTTGCCCTTGAGCTGGGCGAAGTCAAACTCCGTGCCATCGACTGGGGCGCTGCGAGTCCCACCACCGAGGGTCTTGCCCTTGAAGTCGTGGAGAGACGCCTTGGCGCGGACAGAGGAGCGCTGTGCGTAGAGCCGGCGAGGGAAGAATTTGATATAACTCGTCAGTTGTTTGAACGAAATTGATTCCGCGATTTCTATACAACAGAGCTGATCAGATCAGCCCCTGCCGTTCACGGCGAGTTGCGATCCTCGCGGCGGCGGGCAGCGATGACGTGGAAAGTTTTCGCGATCGCGGGGGAAAGTTGCCAGGGAAAACGCATAAAGGGTCTTTACCTGAGCAGTGAACTTGGCGGTACGACTGGTCAAGCTCGCGGTTCTGCCACGCGCAAATTGCGCGGGCAGCGCGGTGAGACGGCTGCAGGCCGACATCATCGTTTATGGCGAACGGATCAGAGCTGCAGCTCGTCAAAAGGTTTTTACGTGTTATCCGCCAGGGTTTAGTTTTTGGGGTTTATTTGCTGCTCGTTTCCCGTCTCTGTCGGCGGGTGACCACGTCACGTCCATTGGCTCGAGCACTCGACCACGTGCTGCCGGACGACTCACCCATACACCTGGAACCCAGATCTGAAAGAAGCTCGCGTTCCGCACACACGTATCGCCGCGCTAAGCTCCGGCACGATGTCCGCCTTCGCTCTCACCTCGATGTCGCAAGGGGTGACCCTCCGTGGTGCCCCCGTGATCAAGGGTTCCGCCCGCGCCTCTAAGCGCCCGGCAACTGCCACGAGCCTTCGTGGCGCGCACATGCCCACGCGCGCGTCTTTTTCCTCCGAAGGCCACACATCTGAAATGGATGCTCGCCTCATGAGCACTATCCGCGCCGGTGGCATGGTCGTGCCGCGTCAAGAGGCGGGTGACCCCTTCGGTCTGCTCCTGCGCGAACGCATCGTTTTTCTTGGCAGCCAAGTTGACGACTTCACCGCCGACGCTGTCATCAGTCAACTTCTCCTTCTCGACGCGCAGGATCCTAAGAAGGTGAGTATAACGTTCTCGAGCGCGACACGTGTAATGTTTGCCCAGCGAAGAAATGCGCCCCCGAACCTGAAGAAAAGAAAGAGTAACTGACTTTCTTTTCCCCTCCCTCTTTAAACATTGCCGACGAATGCGGTGTCGTCGTGCGCAGGATATCAAATTGTTCATTAACTCTCCCGGTGGCTCCGTGACTGCGGGTATGGGTATCTACGACGCGATGCAGATGTGTCGTGCTGACGTGAGCACGGTCTGTATGGGTCTCGCTGCTTCGATGGGTGCCTTCCTCCTCACTTCTGGCGCGCGGGGGAAGCGCCTCTCGATGCCCAACGCGCGCATCATGATCCATCAGCCTCTTGGTGGGGCCTCTGGTCAAGCTGTCGACATCGAAATTCAGGCGAAGGAGATCATGTATCACAAGGCAAACCTGAACCGCCTCATGGCATTTCACACCGGTCAGGATGTCAAGCAGATCGACGAGGACACTGACCGCGATCGGTACATGTCTCCTCTTGAGGCGAAGAACTATGGCATCATCGACGAGATCATCGGTGGCGACGACGCCGGCCTCAAAATTGATGGTGCGCCTGCCGAGTTCCTCAAAACCAAGGCATCATACATTGCCTGGGGTGACGACCTTGCATAAGCGAAGATCTGCTGAGAGTGATGGCGAAGGCAGCACGGAGCAAGCAAGAATTCTTTTATTTCACTCACACACCAACAAAAAGAGTTCTGGCAAAGCAGTTAAAAAGATGATCCGCTTACAAGCGACGTAAGCTCTTCTTCTTGTCCATCTTCTTTTCGTTTTTTGCCTTCTTCGTAGCTGGATTTTCTGCGGTGCTACTAGAACCCTCTGCGCCGCCAACTTCACTCGCCGACAAGCCTCTGCAGGGCTTCGCATGAATTCCTGTGAACATCTTTGCTCGCCGAAAGTACTCGTCGTAATCCTCAAGCATGAGTTTTGCTGCCTCTTCATTGAGTGCCGACTCGGGAAACGGCTCGATAAGAAGACAGCGGATGACCATTAACACATGCCGAATGCCATGGGAAGGCTGCCAATCCTTTTTCAGAGTGTTGACACATATCTCACCACTCGGCTGACGGATGTTCGGATGAAAGATCTTTGTGAGAAAAAACCCTGCGCGTTGGAACACGTTTTTGCGGTCAGCGCTGACCCAGTGAAGTATTAGTTGCCTCTCCGAAGAAGAAAGGGATTCCTTAATGCATCGCGAGCGGGGATTAACGAGGCATATCATTTGAAGTGTAGCGTACCTTTCGGCGCAGTATGAGGGTAGTCTGAAGGAAGTACAAGCCTCATCTTGAAGACGCCACCTTGAAAGGGCGTGTCAACTGCGAAGGATAACGGAATGTGTTAGTTCACCTGTGCAGAGCAAACCGTCGAAGGAATTTGGGAGGAAACGGGAAAATGACAACATAGTCAACCGTACCAGGACCGTCAACCTCAGCATGCACATCTGCGACGTTTTCTTCGTTCATCACCACCTGCACGTCGGGCGTTGTGCAAAAGGAGTTTGGGACTGTGTCAGCTTGGGGAAAAACTCGTGCCGTGCCTGAAAATAGCTAGTGGGAGACGAGCAGGTGGAGACAGTTAAGGGTCGCTCACATTGATGCCTTCCGCGGGATGTGATTGCAGCTCGCGAAGTTGTTTGACGATGGCATTCACAGTGTCTGGTGAGAGATTTTCGCAGTTAGTCGCCTGCGACGGGAGGAAAGACGAGTGGTGAGCCGAGTCCATTTGAGGGGAACTACGTGAGATTTCATTCGTTTGCAGAAACATACCATTGGCGGACACTCGCTTGGAATCACCTCTTAAGCACCAGATGAGGATGAAACACTGTTACTCGTACGACAATGCAATCTGCGGACAGTAACACGGCGATGTGTTGTCGACTCTGTTGACTAGTGACAGTGCAGACAGCACGTGAGAGTCCCACGCAGCACGCGCGCACCGAAATGGCAGTCTCGTGTTTCGTTCGTTCGCTTGGAACGAAGGCGAAAAACAAAAAAATGCGTGCCCTTTTCCCAGCAGAATAATGAGGTCAAAAGCAGTCAGGACAATAACTTAGTTACATTTCCGTTCAACTATTTACACCTGACGTGATCTTCTTGTTTAACTGTTCCACGTCTGCCTTGAGTTCATCAACTGTCCGTTCAGCCTCTTCAGCGCGTCTCCTGGCACGCAACTCTTCCTTCGCAAGCTCTTGCACCAAAATCTCCAACTCTCGCAGGCCGCTGGGAGCATGCAACGCACTTGACGAAAACCCTGTAACAATTTTGTCCGAACTGTTTGGGCTCTTCGCCAGCATTTTGTCTTGCCGGGCCAACTCATCCGCAAGTTCACAAACCTTCAGCTCGAGTTGTTCTTCTCTCGCGCGCAAAAGTTGCGCGACACTACGCTCGCGTTCAAGCTCAGCCCGGACATTTTTTACAGCAGTCGCACTGCGATTCGCTTCTTGCATTTTTCGCGTCAATCCGCTGCGCAACTCTTGGATTTCTGACTGTAGAGCTTCAGCGCGCCGCCTTTCTTTTTCCTCTCTCGCCGCCGTCGTCTTATTTTCGTCTTCTTTCTGCTGACACCGGAAACGCTCGTTCGCAAGTTGATGGCGTGACTTTTGGTTTCGATCAGCAAGCTCACGAACGTGTCTCCTCAAACCTACGCTTTCATCTTGAAGGGTCCTGAGCTCTGTTGTTATCTCCTCACGAGCGTGAATATGTGCTCTCGTGTCATCTTCGGCTCGAGATACAGCTACAAGCGCGCGACGTCTATCTTCCACCGCTTTCGCCGCCTCGACTGCGGACGCATCTTTCTCCTTCAGTAGGGCCTCAAGTTCGTCAGCAAACTGCTCGACACCGCCTCTGGTAGGTGTTGCGCGTGGCGTTGCAAGTGCGTCCCATGCGACTGCAACATCAGCACGCATCGTAGCAACCTCCGCACGGGCCGCCCTGGCCTCGTGTTCAGCACTTTCCCTCGCAGCGTCGAGGCGTGTTACAAGCTGAAGAAAATCGTGTGCCTTTTGTTGGCCAATAGCAAGCGTGGACTCGCGCACAGCAGTAAAAATCTCGTCCAAGACACGAGGAACCTGCTGCTTGGCGATCACGGCGGTATTTTCGAGAGAGATTGCGTGTGCAGATGTTGTTGTTGAGGCCCGCGCGAGGATGGAATCAGCCGCTGTAGGAAGCTCGTTCAAAGAAAGAAGAGATATTGACCGCACGTGTTCGCCTTCGCCAACTTTAACGTCGGCATCTGCGTCGGTTTCAGCGCTTGTCTGTCTCACGGGTTCCGCTGAAACTTCTACACAAAGGTCCGAAGATGATGAAGTAACTTGTGGTTTCGTGTTCTTACTTGTGGCACCGATGCTCAGCGACAACGCTTGCTCGAGCGCATGGTCACGTGCAGCGACAAGTTCACGTACCATAGAAGTCGCCACGGCAACTTTCTCAGAAGTGGAAATCACGGCATCCACGTCGCGGTCAGCATTCAACGCGTCACGAAGCGTCAAAATAATCGAAGAAAGCGCCCTGTTCAGGTCGTTTACTTCGACTCGGCTGTTAATTAGCTCACGTGAGAAGCTTTCCATTTTGGCGATGCCACGTATCGTCGCCTTGAGCTGCTGAAGGCTCAACGTTTTCGTCTGCATTTGACTTTTCAAAGTCTCGTCGAGAAGCCGAAGCGCTTCCGTCAGGGTATCAGCAGCGACAACATCCTCGCCATTTCGTATAGTTTCTTCCAGTTCGTTCTTCACTGTGGAGAGAGCGCTATGCATCAGGGCCGGCAAGCCCTGGTCGAAACCCCAGCTGCAAGCGCTCAGACCAGTGGGGAGAAGACGAGCGAGGCTGTTTGACGAATTTCGCGATTTTTGAACAAAAAGATTTTTACCGGGTGAGCCCATCACGAGCAGACTCTAGAGTCCCATCGTCACATTCGACGCTGCGAAGGTGCATCCCTATGGTATAATCCGAGATACTACTGCCTGCGCACCCCTGGATGAATGAAAACTGATCAGAAGCACTGCATTCCGCGAGACCGTCATTTTGTCTTTTATTACAGGATCTCTCTTCGCTCGTTGCTTGCGAATACGATGCACACCCTCTCTCCCCGTAAAAATAAAGCTGGAGCGCCACAAAACTGAGAGACGGTCTCATCGTAGCTAGCTAGGTTAGAACAATTCCGTCAAGAATCCCACTCCTTCGTGTCATCCCACTCCTTCGAGTCAAAATCTGGCACAGACCTGTAGCTCCGCTTTTGTCCCGTTGCCTTTTCCAACTTCTTGTACTCGAGATGGATACCTTGTGCTGCTTCTCGCCAGTCTGGGAATGCAAAATTCACTGCAGCTTTCCAACCGATACCGAGATTCACACCCCAGTGGACTGAACCGTAGTCGGTAGCAATGTATTCAGAAGGTCCTTGAAGATGCCGGTACACGTAAATGCGTTTTCCTTCTTTGCTTGCCCAAGCAGAGACAGAAGCAGGATCAAGCCAGATCTTTCTCTGCTCCAAGCAATCAATAGTGTATTCTTCGCCGAGCGTTTCACGTAGATATTCGTGAAGGTGACCTATGTCTTGCCGAGGTACAGAATACCACGCTGCCCAAGTGTGGGAGCCAGGAGGCGATAAAATCACATTTGCACTGCCAAACGCATAGTCCTCTATGTGACAGCAGAACACTGATCCTGGGTTCATCAAGTAAAGCCAGGGAGAGATGATACCTGCACCCCACAGCAAACTACGACTGCTGTGTAGATTAGATTGCTCGTCAGATTCAACCGTATTTTGTGTCAGCTGCTCTCGTGGTGTGCAGCGGCGTTCACAGGTGGCAAGCAGCTTCCGTAGTATCGATCCGTCGCTGCCTGCAACAGATGCAGGCTTCCAAAGATGTACAGGTGTGGGATCATCTGAAGGTTGATGATATCCTGACCCTACGTGCGCACTCAGCGCATCAAGTGCAACAGAAGAAAGGTAAGAGGTTCGCAACGGCACGCGTGAACGTAGTGTTCTTAGAAAGAGACGTTCGCGCTGTGAAGAGCAAAGTTCTTGGTATGGTGCACACGAACCCTTGAACGATTTATCAACATCCAATAGCATCTGACTAAACGATACGTCGCCCAGGTTTAGGAGATTTTCTTCAGTCATTGTAACGCTCAGCTGATTGCCATGCGGAAGGGTTTGCTGTAGCAAAGCAAAGTGACCATTCAAGGATTTAACTTGTGTTTTGTTATCTTCCATCCAACGCAGGTCCAGAAGAGTACTGCACTCTCGCGACTCGTCCCAGACGTTGTCACACTTTATTTTCATGGCACCCTGGCGACGCAACGTGGCTAGCGATGCACTGTGTCCTCCTTGACCTTGCAGCACATCTTGCGGTGATGATGAACCTGCAGAAACAAATCTTCCTTCGCGAGCACCATGGAATCCGATGTTAAAGTTGTCTTCTCTTATTCCCGTCCAACCAGGCTCCAGAGGGTTTATTGCTGGTCTTGGGTCCTGTATTGTCCTTGCAAACGGTTCAGATTCTGTCCCCGCACCAGCCGATGCGGCAAACATATCAGCCGATGCTTCAGCAAGCAAGTAGTCTAGAGGTTTCTGACCACTAAAAAACGCAAAACCTTTCTGCGATTCGTGTCGAGATCAACCCGAGTGTTTGACTCGAGAAGGCGTTTCTAGCTCGAGGTAAACGGTGTATGTTCAGTCAGATATGACGGAACCTATACTCCGGCTCTCACCAGCCGCGAAAGATACACCAGAAGTCGTAAAAGCGCCGCGGACGTCGATGTGATGTGACTTTAGTTCGGTTCGGGGCTTCGGGCAAAACATTATTATTACCGCGAGACGACTGTATATATATATGTTGTATGTGTTGTGATATTTTCGACAAAAGGCTCTCTCAGCTAGAAAATTAAGTAGTGGAGTCGCTCGAGGGTGAAGTGAACCGCACGTGCGGCGATAGAGAGCCAGCATCAGACAAACAAGTAAGTGTACGAATAAGAATTTTGTCGTACGTGAACAAGCACATCGACGTCCGCGACGCGTTCGCTCGTGGTATCTTGTCTGTGTTTAGGTCACTTTTTCCGTCGCTCCGAACACGGAAGCTCGGGACAGCGACGCCGCAGCCGATATCCACTTCCATAAACCAAGGGGGCAGGGGCGAGTGGTCAAATCCGCGTCACCCCTTATTAAATAACATGAAACAGCCCTGTACCGGACGAAAGGATACCAAAATCACACAAGCTGTGAAGCACAAGGCTCTGCGACGGTCGCCGCAAAGCGCGCAGTGACGCCAAGGACTTGGTTGCCAGCATCGGCGACACTTCTGTCACCAGTTGACATTGTGTGCAGATACCTGTGAGGGTTATAACAGAGCGCAGAGATGCCCCCCCCAGATCGCAACATACATATGATCCCCAAGTAAAAAATTACCCACAAAGCGAGGTCTCACCAAAAGCTTTCCATGTGGCTCAGCGACGAGCGTTACGGTGCGTCTCGGGACGGACGGAGTGCGGCGCTGCGATGCTTCAACTTAGTTCCAACAAACAAGACGCGCACGGTTTCTGCTTGAATAATCGAAAATGACAGTGCGACAAAGGCAGACATGTTGAAACATATGGGTAGATAACGGTTCTCGAGGCACATAGCAGTAGTGCCACCCAATATTTCAACACAATCATTCGCCATCCCCTATCGGCGGCGGCGCTCAGACCGAGACCTTCCTTTTTTACACTGTGCGTCACTTCCAGCAGAAATGGTGAACCGTGACAGCAGGGGCGGTGACATGGGCGGGGGCGAGGATCGAAATCAACATCCTTGACCTTTAACTTCGTCGATCCTGAAGAAAGCAGCACCGCCTAAGCTCGCGAATACTTGTCTCAAGCTCGACACGCACGTGGTCTCCGATAGAGTGAAAATGTACCTTCATCTACTTGCAAGCAACAGCGAGGGATCGAATGTCATCACTCTCAAGTCAAGGGGATCATCGGTACAAGAAATACATAAATGATCCAATACCGCGACGATTTTGGTAAGTGGAGGTCCGGGGGAGCGCAGCCCCTGCGCCCCGGACCACTGCCATGTTCATGCTCGAAGCTAACGTAAAGCTCCTTTTTCCATTTCGACAAAATAATGTGGTGAACCATCTGTGTGTTCCACACACGCACGCGCACGCGAGAAGACGACGGTACGAGATAGAACGATATCACCAATGCTCCACGTGTAAACCGGCCATGGACGCATGTCTCCGATACCGCGGTATTCTTCCTCCAGGATTTTCCGTGCCATTGCGGGTGAAGCGACGGCAAAAAAGAGTTTATATCGCCCGATGTCAGCTCGAACGTACTACGATCCAAGGACTCGCCCCGTCGCAAAGTCAAGGAGTTCGTCCGGAGCAACAGATATTCAGCGTGTGTGTTAGGCAGGCCCCAAATCTAGGAGATGGTAACGCTCGAGCGTGGTGGACCTCGTCCACGGGAGTGTCGCTCACCCTGGTGGCGCTGGTAATAAGCTGTGCTGCTGCGTGCTTTGTTTTTATCCGGCGAAGGTTGAATACGATATCGGCAACGAAACGTGTGGTAGTCTTGG
>TARA_B110000093_G_scaffold81298_1_pt1 | contig 12185 bp, 13 predicted proteins | sample TARA_B110000093 | Tara Oceans TARA_B110000093 (sample SAMEA4397390) | marine metagenome | biome: Polar Biome; feature: [MIX] marine epipelagic wind mixed layer (ENVO:01000061); material: water (ENVO:00002006), including particulate matter (ENVO:01000060) such as... | depth 10-100 m | reverse complement strand
GTTTCCCGAATTGGCTGCCGAGGTGAATACAGCTTTAGAGAAACGGCACCCTCAACAGGAGCCGAGGCCGCGGCTGCAGAGGACTTTGAATTGGGGCAGTTCCTTCAACTTCACGCAATCAACCAAGGGATTCTAATGACGCCATTTCACAATATGGTCCTGGTCTCACCCGACACCAGTGCCGCCGACATTGAAAAACATCACGGCCATTTTCGCGATGCCGTGAGCCTGCTATTTGCTAAGTAGTTTTCGTTTCTTCATAGCCGACCGGACCTGAACCGCAATCACAATTGCGATCGCGACAATGAAGACGAATGAGCCAACGACGTTTGCCTCCGGTGGGATTCCTCTGGCTGCAGCCGTGTAGACAAACTTGGGGAAAGTGTCAACCGACCCTGAGTTGAATTGAGTGATGATGAAATCATCAAAACTCAGAGCGAAGGCAAGCATTGCAGCCGAAAGAATTCCAGGAAGCAATAGCGGGAACGTAATCTTCCAAAACACCTGCATGGGGGACGCGTAAAGATCGCGGCCAGCCTCCTCTAGGGCCGGGTCCAAAGTTGCGACCCTTGCCTTCACGGTGACGACCACAAAGCTCAAGGTGAACATGACGTGAGCAATGATCACTGTGGTTAGGCCCTTTGTCCAACCAAAGTCCAGAAACTGAGCTGCCAAGCCTGCGCCCATGACGACCTCGGGGGTTGCCAGCGGCAAAAACAGCAGCAAGTTGGTCGCACTGCGGAATTTAAAACGGTATCTGACCAGGGCAATTGCAATCATTGTCCCGAGGACTGTGGATACTGTCGTGGCAGTCACTGCAACTAACAGCGAGTTACCAAAAGCCCCACAAACATCCGCCTGATCGCAAACGTTTAGCCAGTTATCAAGGGTGAAGCCGCGCCAAATTATGTTTGATTTAATCGAATCATTAAAGGAATACACGAAGGTATATCCAATTGGGACCATCAAAAACAAGAAGGTCAGGAACACATAGGTTGGGAGCAGGTACTTGCCCAGTGAGAAACGCGTCATAGTAGGTCGTCCGTTCCGCTGCGTCGAACATACGCTGACACCAAAACCACGATCGTCGCCATTAGCATCACCGAGATTGCTGACGCGGTCGGGTAGTCCTGGATTCTAAGGAAGTTGGCCTCAACCACGTTTCCGATCATCGCAGTATCTGGCCCTCCCAAGAAGTCCCTGCTGGCAACAACATAATCCCCGCTAATCGGGATGAATGTCAAAAGAGTCCCGGAGATGACTCCTGGAAGTGAAAGCGGCAGGGTTATTTTCCGGAAAGTTTTTGATGGGCTCGCATAGAGGTCAGAGCCGGCCTCAACCAGGCTCAAGTCAAGTCGATCCAGGTTGGCATAAATTGGCAGTGTCATAAACGGGATGAAGTTATAAACCAAACCAAAGACCACCGCAAAGTTGGTGCCGATTATGTAGCTGTCCGCTCCAAAAATACCGATATCTTTGAGAACGTTCACGACCAGTGAATCATTAGAGAAAATCTGCTTCCATGCAAAGGTTCGAAGCAAAAACGAAATAAAGAAAGGCGCCACAACCAGGGTTAGCAGGATGCCTCTTAAAAGCGGTCTGTTTCTGGACTTGACGGCGATGAAGTATGCAATGGGGTAGCTAATGGCCAACGCAATCACGGTCGCAAGAACTGCGAAGCTGAAAGACCGAAAAATTTGGGGAGCGTACTGCGTAAGCGCATACACATAGTTACCAAATTCCAGGCCTAGGTCATACCTTCCAATTGCCCCAGTAGAACTGGGGGCCTTCAGCGAGGTGATGATCAGAGACACCAGGGGCGTGATGAAAAATAGAGCCAGGTAAAACAAGCCCGGCAGCAATAAAAACAGCGCCACGCGACCGGTCTTTGAAGGCCCCTGCTCCTTAGCCGGAGCCTGTGACCCGAATGCCACGAAAGCCATTACTTGTCTTCTTCTACTCCGGAGGGAAGATCGGACAGCCCAAAGCTGTGCTCAATTTTCCAGCTGACATAAACTTGCGCACCAAGCTCCACGACCGGAGAACGGCCAACGTTCTGAGCAAAAACAGTCATTACTCCAATGGCCGGAATGTCAATCTGATACTGATTGGAAACTCCAGTGAATCGAATGTCGGTTATCTCGCCCGGACCCAAAATATTGAGGCCTGGATCAGAAACTGGCTCAGTCTCGTGGAAGTTAGTTTTTTCGGGCCTGACTCCGATTGCGATAACTCCAGTTACTTTTTCACTTCTCTTGGTCAAGCCGGTAATTTTCTTCCCCTTGAATTCAATGCTTGTGGTTTCAGGGTTAGTCTCGGTGACCTTGCCAATAAACATGTTCGACTGACCGAGGAATTTGGCCACGAAGGCAGTCTTAGGTCGGTCATAAAGAACCTCGGGCGCACCAAGCTGTTCGATGTGTCCCTGATTCATAACCGCGACGGTATCGGCCATGTCCATGGCTTCTTCCTGGTCGTGAGTAACGTGCAGGAAAGTAAGCCCGACTTCCATTTGGATAGCCTTTAGCTCAATCTGCATCTGCCGACGAAGCTTTAGGTCTAATGCACCCAGTGGCTCGTCTAGTAGAAGTAGGGACGGTCGGTTGACAAGGGCTCGTGCAAGAGCGACTCGTTGCTGTTGACCACCGGATAATTGCTGTGGCCTACGTTGCGCAAGATGTTCGAGCTCAACCATTGCAAGAGCTTTTTCAGCCTTAGGAAGTGGTTCGGTTAGCTTCCGTTGCCTTATTCCAAACGCCACATTTTCCAAAACATTCATGTGTGGAAACAGCGCATAGTTTTGGAAGACTGTGTTTACGGGCCGCTCATGGGGCTTCATGCCAGCAATATCTTTACCACCGAGCAAGATTTCGCCCTTGGATGGGCTCTCGAGACCCGCGATCATGCGAAGAGTCGTTGTCTTACCGCAACCCGATGGTCCTAAAAGAGCAAAAAACTCCCCGGCCGGAATCTTGAGGTCGAGATTGTCGACAGCAACAAAACCGGGGAACTCCTTGCGAATACCCTTTAACTCAAGGTCTTGACCTCTGGCTATGAACTCAGTGGCCACCTAGGAACCTAGAAGAAGGTTTTGCCACGCAGCTGAGAAACGTTGCTCCTCTGGTCCAGTCAAGCTCCGGAACGAATGGCTCTTAGCCAGAGTGTCAGCATTTGGAAAAATCAGCTGGTTCTCTGCCAATTCTGGATCCGCTGCAGCGGCAATTTCCTTGGCCCCAACTACTGGAGTGATGTAGTTAACCCAAAGAGCAAGCTCAGCTGCGTTTACTGGGTCGTAGTAGTACTCGATTAGCGCTTCAACATTGCGCTTGTGAGTTGCACCTATTGGCACCACGAATTCGTCAGCCCAGAGAGTCGCACCAGATTCCGGGAAAACAAAGCCGAATGGTTCTGGGTCTTCATCGGTGCCGCTTTCGTAGTTGATGACAGTGATGTCACCGGACCAAGCAGTTGCGGCGATGATGTTTCCGGTTGTTAGGTCGTCAAGATAGCTATTTCCACGGACGTTGTAGATCTGCCCGCTGTCAATCTGAGCCTTGATCTCTTCGAGGGCTGCGTTGAAGGCATCCTCATTGAGGCTGTCAGCAGAAGTAATGTCGATGCCTTGGCTCAAAAGAACGAGCCCAACAGTGTCGCGCATCTCGGAAAGCAACCCGACGCGGCCCTTTAGCTCTGCGGCCCAGAGGTCAGACATGGTTGCTGGCTCATCCTTGCCGGTTGCGTCCTTGTAGGCCTGCTTGTTGTAGCCAATACCAGCAAATCCACCTTGCCATGGGATTGAGTAAACGCGATCCGGGTCATCCGGGTTTCCCTGGTATCCAGGGGCTAGGTTTGCCACTTTATTTGGCATATTTGCGTTGTCCAGCGCCTGAAGGTATCCAAGGCCGCGAAGACGCGCTGCCATCCAGGTGGTTGGACAGGCAACATCAGCACCGATGTCCTGTCCGAGTTCTAACTGATCCTTGACCTTGGCGTACCAAGTGTCGTTGTCATCAATCTCAATGCGGTAATCGACAGTGATTCCACTCTGTTCTTGGAAGCGAAGCAAGGTTGGATAGTTACCATCGTCGTCTTCGTCCATGTAAGCCGCCCAGTTGTGCCAGGTAAGTACTTTCTCACTGTCGGAAAGGTCGGTGGCCGCAACAACCGTCTCTTCGGCGGCGGCACACGAAGCGAGTGACAATGCAGCAGCGGTTCCACCGACGCCGGCAAGAGCCGTTCTTCGAGAGATTTGGTGCTGTCTAGCCATCTGAACAAGCTGAGCCAGCATTGGGTCTTGAGGTAGTCCTCGCTTCATAGCATTCTCCTATTGTCCGCAGCTTCCTGCGATTATCGGTTGTTCACGTCCTATTTCCTTGAGTGTCCAAAGGCAATTGAAAGCTTTGCACAATTTTCACCAAAAAAGATGCAATGAAATCTAATCTTTACTTTCAATCTCCTATGTAGTGCATCACGTGTTTGACTCTGGTGTAGTCCTCGAAGCCGTAGTGAGATAAATCTTTACCGTACCCAGAGTGCTTGAAGCCGCCGTGCGGCATTTCAGCAGCCAACGGAATATGGGTATTTACCCAGACGGTTCCGAAATCTAGATACTTAGCAAAACGCATCGCTCTCGTGTGATTAGTTGTCCAAACCGAGGATGCCAGTCCATACCTAATGTCATTGGCCCACTCCAACGCTTGAGCATCATCCTTGAATTTCTGGACGGTCATGACCGGCCCGAAGATTTCGTCCTGAATGTGCTCATCAGTCTGCTTTAAGCCAGACAGGACGGTCGGCTCAAAGAAGTAGCCGCTACCGGGGATTCGTGATCCTCCGGTTTCAATCTTTGCGTGGTCAGGTAACCTGTCGATGAAGCCTTGAGCACGAGCCAGCTGATTAGCGTTGTTAACAGGACCAAACAAGATATCTGGCTCATTAGGCATGCCAACCTTTGCACTGTTTTTTACTTCGGCGATGAGTGCTGCCATGAAATCGTCATATCCGGATTCCTGAACTAGCAATCTTGTTGCTGCCGTGCAATCCTGACCCGCGTTGAAGAAGCCCGCAGCGACGATGCCCTCGGCCGCCTTCTGAAAGTCGGCGTCGGCAAAAACTATCACCGGAGCCTTACCGCCCAGCTCAAGGTGGACGCGCTTTAGATCGCTGGAGGCGCTCTTTGCAACCTCCATTCCTGCCCTCACCGAACCGGTGATGGACACCATCTGAGGTATGTGGTTCTCAATCATTGCCCTGCCGGTGTCTCGATCACCAGTAACAACGTTGAAGACCCCCTCAGGTAAAAACTCGCTCGCAATCTCGGCCAGTAGCAAAGTAGAAGCTGGAGTCGTGTCCGACGGCTTCAGCACAATTGTGTTTCCGGCTGCAATGGCCGGGGCAAACTTCCAGACGGCCATGTTTAGTGGGTAGTTCCAAGGAGTTACCTGTCCGATAACGCCGATTGGCTCTCTTCTTATCGAAGAGGTGTGATCCTTCTGGTATTCAGCAGTTGCCCTGCCCTCTAGGTTCCTGGCCGCTCCAGCAAAAAATCGAATCTGATCAACCGAAGGTCCGATTTCGTAGTCAACCAATGTGGTTCGGGGCTTGCCGGTATTTTCAGACTCGATATCGGCTGCTTCTTCGGCCCTTGTCTCAAGGGCGTCCGCAATTCTAAATAACGCAAGCTGGCGTTCGGAGGGGGTTGTCTGTGACCAAGTTTCGAAAGCTTTAGCGGCGACTTTATAAGCGTGGTCAACATCAGCCGCGCTAGACACTGGAGCATGCGCATAGACCTGCTCAGTCGACGGGTCAATAACGTCGCTGACACTGTCGGATAGAGGTGACTGATATTTGCCACCAATAAAGTTCTGCAATTTTTTTACCGCCACTGTTCATCACTCCTCTTTGAGTTATTCCACTAAGACTCTAAACCCAAATAGGCATTTCGACACTCTAGTTTTCAAACAGGACCGATTCCGTAACAAATTGACAATAATTCGGCGTAAAAGACCATTTGGGGGGCGAAAAGGTGTGATACTGACGGTATGTCCAAAACCTTGAGGACCCGCCGGTCGCAACTTGACGAGACTTCTAAGCTGATCGTTGAAGAGCTGCAGCATGATGGCAGGAAGTCCTACGCGGAAATTGGCAAGGTTGTCGGCCTATCTGAAGCGGCCGTGAGGCAGCGAGTCCAGAAGCTTACCGAAGCCAAAGTCATGCAGATCGTCGCGGTAACCGACCCCCTTGTCTTGGGTTTTTCCAGGCAAGCAATGATCGGGATCAAATGCTCCGGCGATGCTTTGATTGTCGCTAAGTCGCTGGCAGAGATAGCCTCCGTTGACTACGTGGTCCTAACTGCCGGAAGCTTTGACATCATGGCGGAGGCTGTCTGCGAGGACGACGACGCCCTGCTAGCGCTTATCAATGAGCAAATACGAGCATTGCCCGGAGTTATTTCCGCGGAAAGTTTTGTCTACCTGAAACTAGAAAAGCAGCATTACAACTGGGGAACTCGATGACGAGTTTCTCTCCAACTAAAGACGGTAAGAAGTGATATGAAATGGCAATCCAGGAGAACAACAAGGCTAAATCCCTAAGGGGTCTGTTCAGTTCCAAGAAAAAAGGCCACGTTTCAACTGCATCCAAGTCCGATTTCCCGATAGTCCAAGCTATGGCAGCTGGTCAAGAAGTCGGAGACAAGGCACTTCAAAAGAGTGCGAAGAAGCACCTTTGGATGCACTTCACTCGCCACAGCCCCTACAACAAAATCGACATGACCATTATTCAGAAGGCCGATGGTCACTACCTAACTGACTCAAAGGGCCGCAGGGTCATCGACGGATTATCCGGGCTCTTCACGGTCAACGCTGGTCACGGAAGGCAAGAACTGGCTGATGCTGCTGCCAAGCAAACCATGGAGCTTGACTTCATGCCGCTTTGGTCCTACGCCCATCCAAGAGCGGTCGAGCTTGCCGAAAGATTGATTTCATACGCACCAAAGGACATGACCCGAATCTTTTTCACCACTGGTGGAGGCGAAGCGGTGGAATCAGCTTGGAAGATCGCCAAGCAGTATTTCAAGATGACGGGAAAACCGCTGAAACACAAGGTGATTTCCCGACAGACCGCCTATCACGGCACAAGCCACGGCGCGCTGTCAATAACTGGAATTGCCGCCTTCAAGCAGATGTTTGAGCCGCTTGTGCCATCGACATTCCGAATCCCGAACACTAACTGGTATCGAGCAGACCCACGCTTCAAAACCGAGGATGAATTCGCGCTCTGGGCTGCCAACCGCCTAGAAGAAGTCATCTTGTTTGAGGGGCCCGATACAGTTGCGGCTTTCTTTGTTGAGCCAATTCAAAATGCTGGTGGATGCTTCACGGCACCAAAAAGCTACTTCAAGCGCATTCGCGAAATCTGCGACAAGTACGACGTGATCCTGGTCGCTGATGAAACCATCACCGGCTTTGGCCGAACCGGCGAAATGTTTGGATCGCAGCGGTACGACATAAACCCAGACATGATGATCACCGCCAAGGCGATCACTTCTGGTGTCGCACCGCTCGGCGCTCTATTCATCAAGGAAAAATACTTCACTCCCTTCAACGAGGGGACCGTCACTCTTGCCCATGGCTATACGTTTGCAGCCCACCCGGTCGCGTGCGCAGTTGCATTGGCAAACTTGGACATCTATGACAAGGAAAGGCTGGTCGACAACGTCCGCACCAACTCTCCTATCTTCCGGAAAACACTTGAAAAGCTGAAGGACCTGCCCATCGTTGGAGACGTCAGAGGCGATGGTTACTTCTTCGCGATAGAGCTAGTTCGGAACCAGGAAACTAAGGAGTCTCTCACCCGAGAGGAATCCGAGAAAATTCTTCGAGGTTTCTTGAATAGCGCTCTCTACGAACAGGGGCTCTACTGCCGAGCTGACGATCGTGGCGATCCAGTAATTCAGCTTGCTCCTCCCCTTACTTGCGGTCCGAAGGAATTCGAAGAGATCGAGCAAATACTGAGGTCGGTCCTAATAGAAGCCGGGAAGCGACTCTAATTTTGTGATTTTTGCACAGGTCCCAGAGTCAAAATTCTGGGTCTACTGGAAACTTTGCAATACTTCTTGACATGACAGAACTATCGTCGCTCAAGCTCATCAAATCCCCCATAGGGCAAATTTCCATAGGGGCTAGCCAGGCTGGCGTCGCTCGACTAGAAATTTTGCCGCCCGGTTCCGTTCGAATTGAATTTTCAGACTCGGCGAAAGCACACCGTTTTGCTCTAGATGCGGCCGATCAGCTTTCCGAATTCTTCGAGGGCTCTAGAAAGGACTTCTCAGTTCCTTTGGACATAGCTGGAACTGCGTTCCAGCTGGCAGTCTGGACGCAAATAGCCAAGCTCGACTTCGGTGAACAAAAAACCTACGCGGAGTTGGCCTTAGCAGTCGGGAATCCAAAGGCCGTCCGAGCAGTCGGTGGTGCCGTGGGCGCCAACCCAGTGCCACTACTGGTCGGTTGTCACAGGATTTTAGGTGCACAGAGACGAATTACTGGTTACTCCGGTGGCGAGGGTCTTGTTACCAAGCGTTGGCTATTGGACTTTGAGCAGATTGAGTACAAAGAGTGAACAACGCCTCCCAAAATCTCGTCAGGTGCCCTTGGGTAAGCGCGCACGACATATACATCAACTACCACGACAATGAGTGGGGCAAAGAACTCAGGGGGCAGCGAAACCTGTTCGAAAAGATGACACTTGAAGGTTTTCAGGCAGGCCTAAGCTGGCTAACAATCCTGAAGCGAAGGGAAGGCTTTCGGGAAGCTTTTGAGAACTTTGAACTAGAAAAAGTCGCAGCCTTTGACGAATCGAAGATCGAAGAGCTAATGTCCGATACGGGCATAATCCGGAATAGAGCCAAAATATCCGCCGCCGTAAATAATGCTCGGGTAATCCTTGATCAGTCTTTGGACCTAACCGAAATTCTTTGGTCTTTCGCCCCAAGCCCATCGTCATCCGGCAGATCTCAAGAATCGATCACAACGACCCCAGAGTCCGATGCTCTCAGCAAAGAGCTCAAGCGACTCGGAATAAAATTCGTGGGCTCCACAACCATGTATGCCCTTATGCAATCAACTGGAATGGTGAAGGATCACTCAGTAAATTGCTTCTTATCTAGCTGAAAATTTTTGTGCACTGACTACATTTAGTAGCTAGAGGAGCCATATGTCGCCAGAGGAATTCAACCGAGTGTTTCGCGCTCAGTTGCCAATGATCAGCGCATATTTGTCCAGGCGAGTTCCGTTCAGCGACGTCGAGGATCTAGCATCAGACCTTTTTGAGATTGCCTGGAGCAAGAAAGAGCAAATTCCTGAGGGCTTCGAATTACCGTGGCTTTACAAAACAGCTCGGTATCTGGTCTCCAACTTTCACCGCAAGCAATCTGGGCGCAATGGCATCCTCGCCAGGCTCGCCGAACCAGTAGCAGCACCCTCCGCCGAATCAATCGCCCTGGCAGATATAGAGCTGAGCGATGCTTTTGCCGGCCTGATTCCAGCGGAGCGAGAAATAATTTCGCTTTGGGCGCTGGAAGGTCTTTCAAACGCAGAAATTTCGAAAGTCCTCGAGATGTCCGAAAATGCGGCAGCGATAAGGCTAACCCGGGCAAAGCAAAAACTAAAAGGTTTGCTAAATCTTGAAAATATTCGGTAGCTGGTTACGCATAACTGACATGAACGAAGAATTTGAACTCCAGAAAAGAATCGCCTCAGCTGATCCTGGGAGAGATGCTCCCGTACTAGACCACACCGTTGTCACAGGGGCATCCCTCGGCAAACCCCGCAGACAGTTCGGCTTTCGCGGACTAAGGCTTGGGGTCGGGGTTGGCAGCTTCTCGCTTGCAGCTACCGCGGTAGCGCTTGCTGTTACCCTGCCTGCGGTCATGACGCCTCCTGCGTTGTTCACCGTCGCCGATTCATCGGGTGGTGGCCAGAAGCTGAGCTCAGATGCCGCGAGCACCTCAGACATGGCAGAGTCCTCGGTTTATTGGCCCGGCTGGATGAGCTACGAATACAACGCAGGCTCAGCAGTAAGCAATGCAACTGGCAACGGTCAAGTTTTTCAAGGAAAACTTGTCGGTGACCCCCTAGAGATCTTGAAAAGAATGAGCATTCTGTTTGGAGTTACTGGCGAACCAGTTCGTGACGAGTGGTCAGACGACAGCTACCCGAGCTATTCGATAACTGAAGAAAACGCCTACCTCGGTATCTATTGGAGCAGAACCGGTACGTGGTCATTCTCAAATTGGACCAATTACCAATACGACTGCGTGGAAGATGCACCGGAAACTTCAAATGACAAACGCCAACCCTGTGAGCCTCAACCGACCCCCGAACTAATCCCCTCGGCCTCAGAACTTAGAGGCGAAGCGGTTTCGCTGCTCGAGCAAGTCGGTCTGGATTTTCAAGCGGATTCGATAACCATTTACCGTGACGATTGGGGAGCATACGCTTATCTTCCCTACCTGACCGGGGGCATAGACAGCGGCTTGGCAACATACTTGAACTGGGGAATGGATGGCCAGCTGACCTACTTCTCTAGCCACAGCATTGAGCTTGTCGCCAGGGGTTCATTTGACACTGTTTCAGCCGTCGACGCGGTCAGTCGCATTTCGGAGGGTCGCTGGTACGGAAGCCCTCCAGAGAGCTTCTACCGGGCTCTTGAGGGCCAGATGGTAGCCGATTCAAGGATGGCGAGTAGCGAACCAGTAGAGTCTGGAATTAGCGACGAGATTCAGTCCGAACCCTACTTGGAGAATGGAACAGCGCCTGCCACAGAACCTGGAGCTGTCTCAATCGACGAGCCTTACATAGAGGATCCGATTCAAAACTATGAGCCAGAAATCACCCAGCTAACCGTTGAACGGGCCGAAGCGACCATGCTGTCAGTTTGGGACTCCTTGGGAAACTACTGGCTAGTGCCGGGATATTTGCTGTTCAACGATCAGAGTTGGTTCGATTCGGTCATTTCGTTGGAAGAAGGAGTTCTTGAACTTCCCGAACCAATGGTCATGCTTCCAATGGATGTGAATCAAAAGGGGCCTGCTGTCTCGGAGATGATCGACTAGAAGCCTTCTGGCACGAACAGTTCTACTATTCGACCTGAAATTCTGGCTTCTAAGCCAGCAAGCTTTGCAACTTTTGGTATCTCCGAACTGGATTCAAGCCCTGTCTCAAGGATTGCTTTGGCAAAAGCGCCCTTTGCTTTTTTATTGAAGTGATTCAGCGCTCTGCCACTGTTGGCGTCTAACACCTCTAAGAAAAAAGAACCTTTGTCTTTAGGAATGGGATTCAAAGAAACATATGCTTTTGATCTCATGTCTAAAATTTCACCCGTGAGCCTAGGCCAGACGTCTGTATGGGCAGCCGCCCAAAGTTTGGAAAGAGAAACACCTGGAAGCAAAGAGCCCGCGGAAAGCCGATAGTAAGGGATTCGCTCAAGAGCAGGAACCAGCCCAAACAAAGAAGACTGTATGAACATCTGATGTTGTGCTCGTAGAAGTGCATCTTTGGAAAGCTCATCGTAACCAAGTGCGTCATACAGCACACCCGTGTAGCGCTGCAGGGCAGGCATTGTCCCGGAAGTCATAATCTCTAGGTTTGCCTGAATATCTCTTCTGTTTGTCTTGCCAAGCTTTAGGGACTTTGCAGCCGCCTCTTCGTCCTGGCACAGCTGGACTAAAGCATCTATCGCAACATCTCTTGCGGGATCCAAAGCTGCCCAAATTATTGCGGCTTTATCTATGGAAACACCAACGCCGCCGGGACGCTTGGTCTCCGACGGCGGCAGTAGAACTAGCATTTAGCTAACTAAGTGAGCGTCCCTGACCACAAGAGTCAGAGTGTCATGCTCCATAGACAAAAAGCCACCCGCTTCGGTCTCGGCAACAACTTTCCCGCCGTCGGCTGTGGTGACTCTGATTGAGCCCGGAATCAGGATTGCAAGCATGGGCTCATGTCCAGCCAGTAATCCAATCTCGCCCTCTGAAGTTTTCGCAATGACCATAGATGCCTCGCCGGACCAAATCTCGCGGTCCGCGGCAACTAAGTTCACCTGAATAAGGTTGGACACTAGCCGATGTCTTTCTTGATGCGCTCATAGGCCTTCATCACGTCATCTATGCCACCGCAGTTGTAGAA
>TARA_B110000093_G_scaffold34389_1_pt1 | contig 12189 bp, 9 predicted proteins | sample TARA_B110000093 | Tara Oceans TARA_B110000093 (sample SAMEA4397390) | marine metagenome | biome: Polar Biome; feature: [MIX] marine epipelagic wind mixed layer (ENVO:01000061); material: water (ENVO:00002006), including particulate matter (ENVO:01000060) such as... | depth 10-100 m | reverse complement strand
CCTGTCTCAAGAGGATTGTCACTTGCATAATAGGCGTATCTAACTTTGACGTTTGGGTTAATACTACGACGGATTTTTGAAGCCGCTTGTATTGCCTTCTGGTAGTGTACGCCTTCCATTTCCAAACCAATAACGTTCCAAGTTGAGTCGTGGAAAAATTTAAGAAGGTCCTTGTTTTGAAGAGAGGTTCCTAAAACAGTTACCATGGTGCCCTCGAAAGCTTGAAGATCCTCATGATCAAAATCTTTAAGAGTTAATTCATTTTTGAACGGGTAATTATCCGCAGTCCCTTCAAATATATGAGCAGAAGGGATCATAATGTCTCCTTTAGAGCCTTGTAAGATACCTGCCTTGCCCATAACAGATATAGACTCTACGTTTAGGTGTGTTTTGTCTGCTCCTGTTTTAAAAGGCTTTAAAAGCTCGTCTATGGTTTCATAGGCTTGTTCGCCAAAGGCATAATCCATCACAATCAAAACAGCTTCGCTTGATGAGGGTTTGGAAATGATTTCTGAATTTGAAAAGTCTATTTTAGACGAATCAAATATTTGAACGTCAATATTAGTTCCCGAAGTATCCTTTATGTAAATCATCCCCTCTTGCAACGCAGTTTGCTTTATTTTATTGCGAAGCGACTCATTTTCTTCCTTACTTAAAAGCTCATAAACCGCAAAAATATCATGCTTTTCGCACAAAGTCTTTAACGCTTTAGGGCTATGTAACGTATTCATTACGCTGTGAAGGTTTGCCGATATAATATGGATAGGGCGGTCTAATAAATTGTGTTTTTGAAGGGTTTCTTTAATGGTGTTTGCCCAGGCCTCTCCATGTATATGGTGTCCTAAGCGCTCTCTAAGTACAGGGCTGAAATTAATGGCCCGTTTGGAATTGTCTATAATCTCGCCCATAGCGCGCTTTCCTAGCCAATAAATGAGGTGTAAAAAGTGGTCAGGTCGTTTTAAAGTTGAAAACTGGTCATATACTTCTAAAATTTCTTCAAAAGTTCTTCCTAGAATATTGCCTGTATGTGTAATGGCAAGCTCCTTCTCTTTTTGGCTTAACTTTTTCTTAGAGAGTACGGCTGCTTCTAGTTTCACCCAGTCTCTAGTGGTTGTGCCTTTTTCATCAATAATTACTCGCTTAGCAATTTTATGAGACTCTACAAACATGAACGTTAAGTGTGTCAAAATATCATAAATTTCTGAACGACCTCTAGTGATCTCAATGTTCATTTGCTCAAAATCAATACGGTAGCAGTTTCGGCGTCGTTTTGATGGCACGATTACCTCAAAATGGGAACCTCCAAAGCCTTCGGCGCTAGTCAGGTTAATCAATACACATTCCTCTATTCCAACCGGAAGTCGGTCTACAACGTAAAGTAGTCCTTCAAGTTCTGTTTTTTCTCCAGCTATAGAGCCATATATTTCGGGACGTAATTGCAGCAGCGCTTGTCGCAAGGTCTCTCCTGAGATCCCCATAGGCTTGTAGAAGCCACGATTAAACAAGTGGCGCATCGTGAGGTACAGCCGTTCAATAGCATTTGAACTTTCTTGGGCTCGAGTACGTGTTAGGTTTTTAGTTTGGGTTTGTTTCATAAGTATCACAAATATACAGTAATTAGACTAAATCACATTTGATAGGGCGTCAGCAATTTTTCGGTCATTAGAGAGGCGTGGCGTTTTGTTTTGCCCCCCCAGCTTACCAATTCTCTTCATGTAATTTTGAAACCCTGACTTTAAAACTGGAGTGACAATCAGTGGCTGCAATACTTTTCCTTGTATAAGGTCTTTATAGTAGCTGTTTTGTTGTTGCATTGCTGCATCAATTTTAGAAGCAAAAACACTAAGGTCTGAAGGCGGGTTTTCAAATTCAATAAACCACTCATGGTATGGAAGGCCCTCTAAAGGGGTTGTTTGAGGGGCCACAGTAAACTCGCTTACGCTAATATCTGTTGCTTTTAAAGCAGACAAAAGAGCATGTTCAACTTCCTTGGCAATAACGTGTTCGCCAAAAGCGGAGATAAAGTGTTTTATTCTTCCACTAACGATAACTCTAAATGGCGCTAAACAAGTAAACTGAACGGTGTCGCCAATGTTGTAAGCCCAAAGACCGGCAGTGGTCGAGATAATTATTACATAATTAACGCCGATTTCAACATCTTTTAAAGTCAGTCGCTGAGGGGAAGCGTCAAAGAAAGTCTCGACTGCTATAAATTCATAAAACATTCCTGAATCTAATTGCAGAAGCATCCCAGACTCGTTTTGACGATCTTGGAATGCAAAAAAACCTTCACTAGCCGGGTAAAGCTCAATACTATTCACTTTTCTGCCAATGAGAGCTTCAAATTTAGAACGATACGGTTCGTAGTTGACGCCTCCAAAAATAAAAAGATTGAAGTTTTTAAAAACATCTCCAACTTTTTGACCCTTTTGTTCAATTAGTTTTTCAAAATACATTTGTACCCAAGAAGGAATCCCGGCAATAATAGACATGTCTTCGTTTAGGGTCTCTTGGACAATTTTATTTACTTTCGTTTCCCAGTCTTCAATACAATTGGTTTCCCAAGAAGGCAATCTATTTCTTTGAAGATATTTCGGCACATAATGGGCTACGATTCCTGACAAACGGCCAAGCTGTACTCCGTTTTTATTTTCAAGAACCGGGCTTCCTTGTAAAAAAATCATTTTTCGATCTACAACTTCAGTGTTCCCTGTTTCATTAATATACAATAAAATAGCGTTTTTAGCAGCTTCAATATGGCTTGGCATGCTTTCTTTTGTTATCGGAATATACTTTGCTCCAGAGGTCGTTCCGGAAGTTTTTGCAAAGTATAGAGGCTTCCCCTTCCATAAAACATCCGATTCCCCAGCGACAACCTTATCGACATAGGGCTTTAGAGCCTCATAATCCCTAACAGGCACACGCTCCGTGAAGTCTTCATGAGATTTGATACTGATAAAGTCGTGGTCTACTCCAAAATTAGTTGCTGCTGCTTCCGAAATTAAAGATTGAAAAACCCGATTTTGTGTCTCAATAGGGTTCGTGGACCATTTGCTAATTTTTTTATAGGTTCTAGCAGCATATACCTTGGCGAGAAGCGCTTTTAATGATGGCATTTTAATTAATTTTAAAAGTCAATAAAATTGGCTGGGTTAAGTGGAATTCCATTGCTCCAGAGTTCAAAGTGGAGGTGTGGGCCTGTACTCAATTCTCCAGAAGCACCAGAAATAGCGATAACCTCTCGAGACTTCACAAAATCTCCTTGAGACTTTGTTAGGGACGAGTTGTGCTTGTATATGGAGATTAATTCATCTCCATGGTCAATAATGATTACATAGCCCGCATCCGAGGTCCAAGAAGCAAACAGCACCCGACCGTCAGAAGTCGCTTTTACAGGGGTGTTTGTGGGAACCACAATGTCGACTGCAAAATGTTTTTCATTTGGCTCAAATCCAGAACTTATTGAGCCATTCACTGGAGGGAAAAACACGAAGTCTTTAACCGATGTTGCGGATTCAAATAAATTATATTTGTCTTCATTGCGAACCTTTTCTCTTAGTAGAGAGTCTACTCTTGATGGGTTTAGTTCTAAAATATCTGTATCTGCTTGGGCTGCTTTAAAAATAGAATCTTTATTAATTTCAACGGCACTAACCTCACCCCTCAATACACTTTTTAAGGAGTTGATATAGGCGTCGTTCATGTTGATTGCTATCAACATAGAGTCCGTCTTAGAGTCTAAATCCAGAGCTTGCTTTTGCAGTGCCGTGGAGGAGTAGCCTGGAATGTATTCGCGTAATGGCGTAAAAACAATCAACAGAGTTGTAAGTGTCACAAGGATTATTGCTGCTAGTGAGCTCAAAAAAAACACATTCAGTCGTGTCAACTTGACAGCAAACCGCTCCTCAAAGGTGTCTTCGTTCAGCACCACTAAGCGGTATTTATGAAGAAGCTTTTTTTGAAGTTTCTTTTTATTTGTTTTTTTTCTTCCCATTTAAACACAAAATTAAATAAAAATTAAGCGATTCTTGTGTTTAAACCTGACTATTGTTTGAAATAGCTATTTATTTAAAGGATAATTGCTAACTTTGTACTCTAAATTTATAGCAATATGAATACTTATATGATACCCATGGCTATTGGAGCTCCACAAATTATTTTAATTGTGGTTGTAGTTCTTTTGTTGTTTGGCGGCAAAAAAATTCCTGAACTTATGAAAGGTTTAGGCGGCGGAATTAAAGAATTCAAAAAAGCCAGTCAGGAAGAAACAAAAGATACTGAAGAAAAAAAGGACTAAAGAAGTTCCTAATTATTCATGTCTTTAATTACTTAATAGAAATTGATTGTATGATCGCTTCTAGCTCGAAAACATATGCGCGCTTTTCAACAGACGGAGCAAACACAAACCCTTCAGCTATTAAGTATCTACTGTTAGCCTTGTCTTCTATCCAATAATTGATAAAAGGGCCAGACATAAAAGCGTTTTTTATTTGCCAAATACTTTTTGTTTTGAAAGCGCTTAAATTCGCAACCTTGTCTTTTCCAAAAAAGGGAGTATACGCTTTTTCTGTCGTCATATAGCTGCCCTCTACCGGTCCTGGAATATGCATTTTTCCGATAGAATCTCTTGTCTTTATCACGCGCATTGCTAACGTTTCATTTGTACTGTTTTTATCATATGGAACTGTATATAACAATAAATTAACTGTTCCTGTTTTAATGTCTCTCCGAATCCAGAAAAAATCGTTCTCTTGCTTCGCTAATCTGTATATGGATGGAAATTGAATTCCGATCCCTAACTGCTCTGAGATAGCGACTGAATTAAACAAGGATTTTCGAGAACGTCGCTGCTTTTCCTTAATTTCATAGGCCTTAAAGGCGCTTGTGATTTTTTCTTGGTTAGCCGTAAATTGTTCCGTGATTTCTTGATTCGTCATTCCGGTTACTAAAACCATTCGCTGTGGAGAAGCGTAGGGGTCTTTATAAAACTTTGTCGTTGCTTCTACTCCTTTAACAACCTTTAAAACGAGGCGCGTATTTTTTACAAAACCAGAAAAAACAGATAAAGGGATTTGCCTTAGTTTAAACTGGGGTTCGTCTTGAGGGAGTCCATATAATGGAGCCCCTATAGTGGATCGGATTGACTCCCCAACTGGTGATTCCCATAATTCATTATCAATTACCACTGATAAATCATTAATATTACCAGAAGATTGGGGCTTATAAACCGTTTTATCGTTTACATTTTCACAAGCAAATAATAAAAAAAATAAACACAGTGCTTTTATAAATACTCGCATTATTTTATATTTTAATTAGAGATTATTAAATTCATCCCTGGTTTTAGTTTACTATCCCAAATATCATTCCATTCTTTTAAGTTTTGAACAGATACACCTGTTAGTTTATTTGATATACTCCAAAGAGAATCTCCATATTTAACCAAATACGTTGATTTTTTCGAGTTGTTTTTTGACGGGGATTGGGTTGCTTTAACAACGGACGCTGCTGTAGGATTCCGCGAATAAATTGTCAACCGTTGTCCTATTTTCAGGTCATTGGTTCGGAGGCCGTTCCATTGTTTTATTTGACTCACTCTAACTTTAAAGTTTCGAGCAATCTTTCCAAGGTAATCTCCTGACTTAACTTTATATCTTATTTTAGAATCAATCTCAAAAAACTGAGGCAATGGTTTTTCTCGTGCCTCAAACTCTGCCTTTGCAAAAGCATAAATTTGATCTTCTTTTTGAACAAAGTCGGCTATTTTATCAAGCGGCAACCTTAAGGTGTAGGTTTTAGTCTCTAAAACAGGAATGATATCTAACTTATAGGAGGGGTTTAAGAACTGTAGCCTTTCAATCTTCGTGTCTGTAAGCTCCGCTACTTGATCTAAAGAAATCATCTGTTTTACATGAATAGTATCTGTTGACAATATTGGTGCCTGGCTAAGATCGCGCTTAAGTCCATGTGCCTCTGCATACTCAAAAAGATAAAGTGTTGCTAAAAATGCTGGAAGGTAGCCAGCAGTTTCTCTAGGTAAAAAAGGACGAATATTCCAGTAGTTTTGATAACCTCCCGAACGTCTAATAGCTTTGGTTACATTCCCTGGTCCTGAGTTATAGGCAGCCAAGGCAAGGTCCCAATCTCCAAATGTTTTATATAAAGAGCCTAAATATTTGGCAGCAGCATTGGTGGAGCGCAAAGGGTCGCAGCGCTCATCAACATAACTGCTAACTTCAAGTCCGTATTGTTTTCCTGTAGAAAACATAAACTGCCATAAACCAGTGGCTCCAACACGGGACTTGGCGCGTGGCTTCAATGAGGATTCTACAATTGCTAAATACTTAATTTCTAAAGGGAGGTTGTGCTTGTCTAATACCTCCTCAAACATTGGAAAGTAATAACGGCTTAATCGCATTAGGGTCTCTGTAGAACGTTGACGGTGCTTTAAATAACCCTTAATAACGCTTTCAAGCGAGGGGTTGTATTTAATGTTAAAAGGGGTTTTGGCGTCTAGAATGGCCAGTCGCTTCTTGAGTGTGTCCGTGGGGAGCTCTGGATAATAAACAACTTCAATAGATTGATTTGTAATAGAATCTTTAAGGGCTCCATAAAGATTATTGGCGTATAATTCATTGTGAAACCGCTCTTCCATCTGCTGAACACGAAAAAGCCCCTGTTTCAGAGTGTCCTTTATAGAGGTGTTCACTTCAGTCAAGCTGTCTGAGGTTTGCCCGTATAGAAACCCGATGTTTAATACTCCTAAAAAGAAAAAGACTCTAAGCATGGTTCTATAAAATCAATATTAGTGTCGTTTATTCTAAAATTGCAGCAATCCCAGGAAGTGTTTTTCCCTCTAAACTTTCAAGCATTGCTCCTCCGCCTGTACTGACGTAACTAACCTTGTGTTCAAAACCAAATTGCTTCACAGCTGATACCGAATCACCTCCTCCAACTAAAGAAAATGCACCGTTCTTAGTCGCTTCTGCAATTGAATCCCCTAAAGCAATCGTTCCCGTAGAAAACGTTTCCATTTCAAAAACTCCTAAAGGCCCATTCCAGAGGATCGTTTTACACTTCTGGACGACCTCATGAAATAGTGCTTTTGATTTTGGCCCACAATCTAATCCTTGCCAGTTTTCAGGAATTTCTCTAACATCTACAATTTGAGTATTTGCCTCGTTGCTAAAATCATCAGCTGCCAAAACATCAACTGGAATATGAACCTGTACATTTTTGGCTTTGGCTCTTTCTAAAATTTGAAGCGCCAATTCCATTTTATCGTCTTCACAAATAGAGTCACCAACACTGCCTCCTTGTGCTTTTACAAAAGTAAATGTCATACCGCCTCCGATAATTAAGTGATCTACTTTGTCAAGTATATTATCTATAATTGTAATTTTTGAAGAGACCTTAGCGCCTCCTAATATTGCTAAAACTGGCTTTTCGCCTGTTTGCATTACCTTGTCAATACTTTCTATTTCTTGTGCCAATAGGCTTCCAAAACACTTGTTTTCTGAGAAAAACTGCGCTATTATTGTCGTTGAGGCATGTGCTCTGTGAGCGGTCCCAAAGGCATCGTTAATGTAAAAATCGCCTAGGTTTGATAGTGCTTCAGCAAACTCCAATCCTCCATTAGTTTCTTCAGAATGATATCTCAAGTTTTCTAGCAAAAGGACTTGGCCTGGCTTGAGGTTGTCACAAGCCGTTTGTGCGTCAGCTCCGATACAATTAGCAGAAAACAAAACCTCTACCCCTAACACAGTTTCAAGCGTGCTAACAATATGTCGTAATGAAAATGCCGGCTCTTGAGATTTTGGCCTTCCCAAGTGAGACATTAAAATACAACTTCCTCCATCTTCTAAAACCTTTATAATTGTTGGCTTTGCAGATACAATTCTTGTGGCATCAATAACCTCAAATTGGGCATTCAAAGGGACGTTAAAGTCGACTCGTATTAGTGCTTTTTTATTTTTAAAATTTACGCTTTGTAGTGTTTTCATTACTTGGAAGTAGTTTTATTGGTTTTATAAGATTTCAAAGGTAAGTATTTCTTTTAGCTTGTGAAATGTACACTTGAAAAAGTTATGCTTTGATGCGACTCTGAAACAAAAGAAGTCTTCTTTTTAAACAATGCTTAGAGCCCACACGGTTCGGTCTGAGATTCAATTAAATCTGCTATCTTTGTAACATGACTTTTCAGGATATTATAGGACAATCATTTTTAAAAACGCAGTTGATGAAGGGAGTGGATTCTGGACGCGTTCCGCATGCACAGCTTTACGTTGGAAAGCGCGGCGTTGGTGGGTTGCCCTTGGCTATTGCGTACGCAGACTATTTGATGAAACAACAGCCTGATGGTGTTGGTTACATGAACCCCTTGACGCATCCCAATATCCACTTTGTATTCCCAGTTACCACTAGTGATAAAGTGAAGTCTAAGCCGATCTCATCCAACTACATAAAAGAGTGGCGAGCATTTGTTGAAACAAATCCTTATGGTTCTATTAACGACTGGTATGAATTCGTTGGCGTTGGCAACAAGCAAGGGAATATTGGTGTTGAGGAGGCTGGTGATATTGTCTCTAAGATGTCTCTTAAGGCGTTTAACGGCGGCTACAAGGTTATGATTGTTTGGATGGCAGAAAAAATGAATTCAATGTGCGCCAACAAACTGTTAAAGCTTATTGAAGAGCCCGCAGATAAAACAGTCATCATTCTTATCACAGAAGACGAGGAGCAGCTCATTGGAACTATACGATCACGATGTCAGTCTGTCCATTTAAACCCTCTTTCTGAAGAAACAATAATGAGCTCCTTAGTTAAAAAACATAATACAAAAGGTGACTTAGCACAAAACATTGCTCATCAATCTGAGGGGAGTTATAGCAGAGCTTTGGATTTATTAAGCCAAGAGCCTGAAGACCTTCAGTTCGAAGCTTGGTTTATAGCGTGGGTGAGGACGGCGTTTCAAGCAAAAAGCAATAAACAGTCCATAAATACTCTCATGGCATGGAGTCAGGAAATATCTAAGGCAGGGCGGGAGATTCAAAAGCAATTTTTAGACTATAGTTTGCGGTTTTTTAGGCAGGCCATGCTACACAACTATGGCGCTAAAGAATTGGTTTTCATTAAGTTAAACGACAAAAGCTTTAAGATTGAAAAATTTGCCCCGTTCATAGACGCAGCCAATATTTCTGAGATTTCTAAAGAAATTGAACTGGCAAGTTATCACATAGAACGAAATGGAAATGCTAAAATCATTCTTACAGACTTGTCGATTAAACTGACTCGATTATTACACTTGAAAAAAACTTAATTCTTTTCGTAAGTATCATTTAAAGCCTTCAGTATTTCTTGGGTTAAATCCGAATCGTCTTCTCCATACAAAACACTTCCGGCCTCATTGCTTCCTAATATATAATTGAAATTATTTGTCTTGCCGTAATCTTTTACAAATTCAATAACTTTATTAATAATAGAATCATTTAGTATTTGGCTTTCTTGCGCAATTGATTGCTGCTCAAGCTGGACCCTTTGCTGTAAGATTTGTTCTTTTTGTTGAAGTTCTTGGGATAGTTTCTGGATTGATGACTGAGACATCTTACGAGCTCTTAATTCGGCTTCTTTGATCTCTAACTCAAAAGCTGAACGAAGGCTGTCGGTTCGTGTTTTAAATGCCTCAATTTTTAATTGGAGCTTAGACTCAATATCAACACGCTCTTGGTAATCATTTATAAGCAGCACATTATCAACAAACCCTATTTTTTGTTGCTGACAGGCGGTTACACTAAATAGTATTAAAAAATAAAGCGCTAAATTTTTCATGAATGTAAGTTTTAAATTGATATTACAAAAGTAAAAAAAACCACTGGTATTTCTACAAAATAAATGAATGAGTTTGTTCATAGGAAAAATCTATACATAGCCAAACAAGTGATTGTATTTCCTTATCTAAAACAGGCGCGTTAAATAGTGTTTTGTGAGGAGAATTACTTTTGGTTTATATATCACTAGCCAAGCAGGGCTAAAAGCGCTTAAAAGGCTTTAAAACACTAAACCTTGTTTTTTAGGACATAAATTAGCGAAGAGTATTCGCCTGTCTTTGACGCTTTAAAATTTGAAATAAATCCAGTTCGTAAGCTACTTAAAATATTATGAGACCCTGTTTGGTGTTTGTTAGACAACATGCTAACATAGTAAGAATCCATTAACATGGGGTGGGTTGATTCTAATGACAACTTTACTTTAGAAAAAACACTAGCAATTGAGTCTTTGGAAAAATGCCACAGATGCCTTGGCACGTCATATCCTGCCCAGAAGTTTTTAAAATGTTCCGCATCGTAGCTTTTAAAATTTGGAACTGCTACAATAATTCGACCGTTTGGTTTGAGTATTTTTTTGAAGGTTTTGATGTCTTCCTCTAGGTTTGGAAGATGCTCTAATACATGCCAAAGTGTGATGACATCAAAAGAAGCAGTGGGAAAACCGCTTAACATTTTTTCACCAAAAACTGAGTTATGGCTCTTGGTGTTTGCTATTTCTCTTGCTGTAGAATTCGGCTCAATCCCTTTAACATCCCAGCCATCTTTCTTGGCGGCTCTGATAAAATAACCAGTGCCAGCTCCTACGTCTAGTAAGGATCCTTTTTTACTTTTAAAAGGCGCTAAAAGTCTTACTTTTCGCTTCAGGGAAAAATACCTAACAGTATGATATAGAACATCTATAAGGGTCTTTAATTGGTTGGTGTGCGAAATATAGCCGGTGTCTGGATAGTACGCTTTTAGGGTTTGATCGTCTGGCTTAGGGTGGGTGTAAAGCAGGCTCAAAGAAGGGTCTTCCAAAATCTCAAACACCTCTCCGCTAACAGAATAATCTTTGAGAGTAATATGTATTTTATGTGTTTTCATACAACGTTCCACGTGGAACATTTTAATTAATTTAACGGCCCATATAAACCAGCAAGACCGAAATGTCGTTGGGCGAAACTCCGCTAATCCTTGAAGCCTGGGCAACTGTTGTGGGTTGCACTTTTTTAAGCTTTTCACGCGCTTCGTAGCTCATAGATTTGATTTGTGAAAAATCAAAATTTGATGGTATTTTTACATATTCGAGACGTGTAAGTTTATCGGCGTTTATTTTTTCTTTAGCGATATAGCCTGAATATTTAATCTGTATTTCTGCTTGCTCAATAACCTCCCTATCTAGATCGTTGTTGTTAATATAGTCTTCAACTGCGGTAAATTTACGAACATCTTCTATGCCAATATTGGGCCTCGAGAACACCTTGAACATTTTATCAGATTGGCGTATAGGAGCTGAATCCTTGCTTTCTAAAACAGGATTAGCTTCTTCTGGCCTTACGCTCTGTGTTCTAAAAAACCCTACAAAAGCTTCTGCTTTGGATAGCTTTTCCTCCATACGCCTCAAGCGCTTTTCGCTGGCGATTCCTAGCGCATGACCTTTTGGCGTTAGCCTAATATCCGCATTATCTTGCCTTAAAAGTGTGCGATACTCAGCTCTTGAAGTAAACATCCGGTAAGGTTCTTCAGTCCCTTTAGTAATTAGGTCGTCTATTAAAACACCAATATACGCTTCGTTTCTTTTTAATATAAATGGCTCTTTTTCTTGAACCTTAAGACTTGCGTTAATCCCAGCCATTAAGCCTTGAGAGGCCGCCTCTTCATAGCCTGTTGTGCCATTAATTTGGCCTGCGAAATACAAACCGCTAACAAGCTTGGTTTCTAAAGAATGCGTTAATTGAGTAGGGGGGAAGTAATCGTATTCAATAGCGTAGCCAGGACGAAAGAACTTAACTTTTTCAAAACCCTTGACGGCTCGTAATGCTTTAAACTGAACATCCTCAGGAAGAGATGTAGAGAACCCGTTGATATAATACTCTACTGTGTTCCAGCCCTCTGGTTCTACAAATATTTGATGACGGTCTTTGTCTGCAAAACGGTTGATTTTATCTTCAATTGAAGGGCAATAGCGCGGCCCTAAACTTTGAATACGACCGTTAAACATAGGCGAACGATCAAACCCCTCTTTAAGTAAATTGTGAACCTCTGTACTTGTATAAGACATGTGACAAGACCGCTGTGTCTGCAGTGGCTTGGTAATGTCTGAATACGAGAATTTTTCAGGTACTGTATCGCCTGGCTGTTCAATCATTTTTGAAAAATCAAG
>TARA_B110000093_G_scaffold5732_1_pt1 | contig 12325 bp, 9 predicted proteins | sample TARA_B110000093 | Tara Oceans TARA_B110000093 (sample SAMEA4397390) | marine metagenome | biome: Polar Biome; feature: [MIX] marine epipelagic wind mixed layer (ENVO:01000061); material: water (ENVO:00002006), including particulate matter (ENVO:01000060) such as... | depth 10-100 m | reverse complement strand
GAAGGGTTGAGGATAGACAGCTATATAGACGAGAGAAAGGATCCAAGAAAAAGTACAGAAGCTGCTTGCAACCACCTCAACAGACTCTACCGGGTGTATGATGATTGGTTTTTAGCACTTGCCGCTTATAACGCTGGTTCTGGAAACGTAAATAAGGCGATTAGGAGGAGTGGAGGGAAAACAAATTATTGGGAGGTTCGTTCTTTTCTTCCCAAAGAAACGAGGAACTATGTACCAAATTTTCTAGCGGTTGTTTACTTGATGGAGTACCACGCAGAGTATGGGATTGTTCCTAGAAATGTAATCCCCGGATTCCTCACAACAGACACGATCAATATTCAGGGTCCTTTAAGGTTAGACCAAATCGCTCAGTTTCTTGATGCTTCAGAGGAGGAGTTAAAAATACTTAATCCCATTTACAGTCGCAATATTATCCCGGGGCCAGGTGAGAATTGGACGGTTAGAATCCCATTAGAGATGACGGCTGAATTTATAGCTCATGAATCTGAAATGAGGGGTTTTAAACCAGAGCTAACACCTGAAATCAAGTATGAGCCAGATCCGATTTTTTACAGGGTAAAATCCGGAGATGTTCTGGGAACTATTGCCCAAAAACATGGGGTTTCAGTTGGTAAATTAAAAGCCTGGAATGGTCTGAAGAATTCAAATATTAATGTTGGACAAAGACTGGTAATTCACGGAGATCCATCAAAAATATGAGAATTACAAGCTGGAAGATATTGCTGCTTTTGTCGACAATTCTTTTGGGGTGTTTTAGTCAGGAAGGAGCGCGATCACCCCTACCCGGCAGGGTAGGCCCACAGGGTGAGGTTTTGGTGGTTTGCTCTGACGGGGTTTGGTCTAGAGCAGCAGGAGATACCTTATTAAACATCTTAAATAAGCCCTATGCGGTGCTGCCCCAAATGCATACCGAGACGTATGAACCCATGTTCGATGTGGTGCACAAGAACAGGCAAGACTTCAATAAATTTTGGAAACCTCACAGAAATATAATTGACGTAGAAATTGCAGATAGAGTTGATACTCAAGAGGCCTCGGTCGTTTTTTACAAGGAAAAATACTCCAAAGGTCAGATCTACATCGTTGCAAAAGGCAGGACAGAATTAGAAGTGGCGGAAGCGCTTTCAAAAAGGTCATCAGAAATGCTGAGTTTATTCCACGATGTTGAAGTTAAGAGAACAACATATGTGACTCGAGCTTCTGTAGATGAGGTGATAAAAAGGGAAATAGGTGAGACTTGGGGTTTTGACATCGTTGTGCCTAAAGGCTCGTATGCTGTGAGAGTAGATACTGCGTTTACCTGGATTGACAGACAACTTACAAGGTTTAGAGGAAGTGACAATCACGATGTACAGGAAGCCTTCTTTATTCACTGTGAACCGTACTTGGGGGAATGGCAATTTTCGCTTGATCACCTTCTTAACAGAAGAGACGAGCTTACAAAAGAATTTGTGAATGGTCCCACAGAAGGAAGCTACATGCAGGTCGAAAGGCGCATGATACCTTCGTATGAAGAAATTGTATTTAAAGGAGAATTTGCTTCTGAAATTCGCGGGCTTTGGAGAATGGAAAACGATTTTATGGGTGGCCCATTTTACAGCCTTACTTTCTATGACAAACCTCACAAAAGATTAGTCACTGTGGAAGGGTATGCCTACGCTCCTTATTTTGACAAACGTCAGTATATGAGAGAGGTAGAAGGGATCGTAAAATCAGTGAGTCCGTTTACCAGCTCACTTATCGACGACAAAGCGAGTGCTGTTGACGAACCCATCACGATCGAATAAAACCGCAACATACGCGCCTTCAGACCAACCCTCAAGGCTTAGTTGAAAGGGCATGAAGTCATGAATGGTTTTTGTGTAAACGAATCTGCCGGTGAGGTCCCAAATTTTGACAACTTGATTTTTAGAACTGTTTTGAGTAGTGCTATTTCTGAAATCAAGGGTGATGTTCGTTCGAGCGGGAGATGGGTAGGCAAGGGCTGAAGCGTTTTCAAAAGCCAAGTACTCTTCAGAGAGTAAGATGTCGCCGTTCGCAAATGCGTACTGACCCTTTCTTAGTGTCGAGACTTTAAATACCCCACTTCCGTTAACCAAAGAACCAGCCTGCCATGTGTAATCAGGGTACTGGATCCAAGTGGAGGATGAGTTGGGCCTCCAGGCAAGAAAAGCATCTTCCTCATCTCCGTTATACAAATCAAAATCTAAACCTTCTTCATTGTTGCCGACATATGTGAAACGAGCGTCAAGAACAAGGGCGTTGGTTCCTTCAATTTCATCTTCCCATGTGCCATCAACGGTCCAAAAATGAGTATCGCTAATTTCATCGATATAAAATGCTGTAGGTTCGTTGTCCGGTGCCGCCCAATGATGTTCGAGCCGCACAATAACACTGTCGCTGATTTCGTCGCATCCCATCCTCAATTCGACCCATGGGATACTTGAGAGCCCAGTAGGTTCGTTTATCGATACTGTGTTGTCAAGTCGTCCTTGATTAAGTTTTCCGTCCGTGTTTAAGGCGACAAGTACAAATGGATCTGTGTGAGAAATTGTGGCAACATCGTATTCCCCACTTACACGGATGTTAACGACAGTAGTTTCCCATGATGCATCCCAAAGAGTGACATCTAAGGGTTCATTTTCGTGGAACAAAGAACAGGCGCGGAGTTTTTGATTTAAATAAAGAGTTGTTTCATATTCTCCATCTGAAAATGTTGTGGTAGTTGAGTCTATAAGCCAAGTTGAGAATCCGGGCTGGAAGATTTGGGCATCAAAGAAAGGTTGAAGGTCTAACTCGGTAAAATCTTCGAGGGTTTCCATGAAAACTTCAGCATCCATGTGACTATCGAAATGAGTAGCGATCACGTTTTGGCATGCATTTCTATACGTATCATCTCCGAGGTAAGCCCTTAAATTGTGATGAATTGAGGCCCCTTTGTAGTAAGTGTGTCTGCCGTAAATATGCTCGTCAGGCATCGGAGATAAAGGGTGAAATCCATCATCTTGAATGTGACACTCTTCAAGGACGAACTTCTGGTTGTCCTTAATCAACTTTACAAATTCCTCGTGCCCATCTTTCAGCTCAATGAACAAATGACTAGAATATTCAGCGGGACCTTCTTTGATCCACATGTGGTTGTGTATGCTCGGAGCTACTAAATCACCCCACCAGTGGTGCCCCAATTCATGGGCAAATAAATCACCATTCGCCTCTACACTTTCTCCAATCATAAATTTAGGGTAGGCGATATTCGTGGGTATTTCAAGAGCTCCCTCTGTAGTTAAGACATACCCCACCCTTTCCCATGCATACGGCCCCCACCAATACTCAAGAGCGTCAATGGCATATCCGATGTCAGTGAATTTATTTACCATTTGGTTAATATCTTCAGGTTTAGCGGTTAATCTTACAGGGATATCACCATATTCCCCAGTGTGAACGAAATTACTGTCGGTGTAATTGGCCACTGCAAACGCAGCGCAGTGTGTGGTAATGGGATGCTCTAAGGTGAAGCTTCGAGTTAGGGTGTCTCCCGCTTCGAAGGTTTCTCCCAAGAAGGTTCCCTGAAGGTGTGCCTTCATCCCTCCGGCACTGCGAATATTCCATGTATAGGTTGCTCTTTCTACAAAGTTATCGAAGCATGGGTGCCAAACTTTCCCATAATTTGGAGGGATACTTGTAAGTCCTATTCCCAGGTGATAGATATATTCTGAGGCGAAATACACACCACCCCAATATGGATCTTGAGTCGGGTGGCCACCATAGTACACCTCAATTTCGTGCGTGTTTTCAGCAGTAAAAACTCCATCAGGAGCAGGAACGATGAGCCTGCCATTTTCATGCAAAAAAACGGAAGTTTCACCATCAACATTTAGAGAATCGACAGTTAAGCCAATCAAATCGAACCAAACTGATTCAGCCCCCGTTTCAACCACGGAAAGCGAAATAACCACTCTCGCGTTCATTTGTTGGAGATTGTACTGGGTCAGGTCAAGATCAATTTCGTATGCGTCGATATCGAAAGTATCGCTGCGAGCGATAGATTCAGACATGTCGTAATTGTCCTGATAGAATCTTTCAACAGGAGCTCCGGAATGCCCAACATCTCTACATCCCATTGGGTAAAATAGCCTAGGCTCGGGGGAGTATTCTCGCAGGTTTGGGATATTATGTTGCGCAAAAAAGTGAGAACCACCGGCCATAAATAACAGTAAAAATACAATTGAAGGAAAAGAGTGGGGGAGTCGTTGCATGTCGGCAAAGTACGACTGACCTTTGCGGTATGAAAAATAGAATTGTAAAAGAAGGCGTATTTGTAGAGATTGAGTATGTGTTAAGTGAAATTAACGAAAGTGGTGAACAAGGAGAAGTTCTTGAGGAATGTGGAGAAGAGAGCGCTTTCGGGTTCTACTTGGGCTCGGGGGAAGTGTTAGAAGCACTGGAAAAAGAGTTAATAGGGAAATCCACAGGTGAGCCTTTTGAAGTGGTGATCCCTTGTACAGAAGCTTATGGTGCGACCACAGATGATGCAATTGTTATGATTCCTAAAACTGTTTTTGAGTTAGATGGAGAGTTTGACGAAGAGCATATTCAAGAGGGTGAGGCAATCGCGATGAACGATGAAGATGGAAATGAAATGGTGGGTGTCGTTGTGAGCATCTCTAAGACAGAAGTGGAAATGGACTTTAACCATCCTTTGGCTGAATTAGATCTTCATTTTGTTGGGTCCATTTGTGACGTAAGAGAAGAAGCGTAAATATGGAACGTACGGAAATAAAAGATTTGGGGGAATTTGCCCTTATCAGTAGGCTGACAAAAGATTTAGCAAAAAACCGCCCATCTACACTTTTAGGAGTTGGAGACGATGCCGCAGTTATTGACCCACTGGGAAAGCGAGTCGTGGTCACAACAGACATGCTTGTTGAAGGTGTTCACTTTGATTTAAGCTATGTTCCGCTAAAGCACCTTGGCTATAAAGCCGTGATCGCAAACTTGAGTGACGTTTGCGCAATGAATGCAAAACCCACTCAGATTTTAATAGGTCTTGGTGTTTCAAACAGATTTTCAGTTGAAGCATTAGAAGAGTTATATGAGGGTATTAAAACAGCATGTGAGTTGTACAAAGTTGATTTGGTTGGAGGAGACACAACCTCAAGCCCTTCAGGTTTAACACTCTCAATTACTGCAGTTGGGCTTGTTGATGGGGATTCAGTGGTGACTAGGGGAGGAGCTTCAGCGGGTGATTTGCTCGTTGTCTCAGGCGATCTTGGTTCAGCGTATATGGGACTTCAGGTTTTAGAAAGGGAAAAGGAAGTTTTTAAGGAAGCTCCAAAAGCACAGCCAGATTTAGCTGACCACAGCTATATTATTGAGCGCCAACTCAAGCCTGAAGCAAGAACCGATATTGTCACAGAGCTTTCAGATTTAAAAGTTAAGCCCACAAGTATGATTGATATTTCTGACGGCCTAGCCTCAGAGTGTTTTCACCTTATGGCCGCAAGTGGATTGGGAGTCAGAATATATGAAGATAAGCTACCGATCGACCCCAAAACATATGATACCGCTAGAGAGTTTAACTTAGACCCAACAGTATGTATGTTAAGCGGGGGAGAGGATTACGAGCTGTTATTGACCATCTCACAAAACGATTTCGAAACGGTCCGCAACCACCCTAAACTATCTGTTATCGGACATATGACAGAAGATGCAAAAGAACACATTATGGTCACCAAAAGCGGCCAAGATGTGGAGTTAAAAGCTCAAGGCTGGGATCCTTTAAAAGATTAAATGCAAAGAATTTCTGGCATATTTGGGTTAGAAAATTTTTCTGTGGCAGAAGCTGTAGAAACCGTTTCTAAAATGCTAAGTCAAGGAAAAGAGATCAGCATCAAGGCAGAGGTATGGTCTGATGAAAGAAACTTGGTTTTAGGGGCTGCAGGTCATTCGGTCGTGGACACGAATTCTGGAGACTCTCTTATATTAAGTGGAGAAATCGAGAACTCTCTTGAGCTAATAGATCAATTAAAAAGGGAAGGAGTCCAGGTAGAAAACACGGTCTTGCTAGCAGCTTTAAGAGCGTGGGGATTGGAGACTACCCTTAAAAAATTAAAAGGAAAATTCAGTTTTGCTTGGTGGAGTGCCAGTTCTGAGAAATTGGTAATTGCAAGAGATCGGTTTGGAATACATCCGATGTACTGGTGTTCAGAAAATGAAAAGGGGGCAATTATGTTTGCCTCAGAAATAAAGACTTTGCTTGCTTCGGGGTTTATTCCTCGAAAAGTAAATAAAGAAGCTGTGATTGATTATTTACGATATTCGACAGTTCATGGACCTCTAACTATCGTAGATGGGATTCAACTTTTAGAGCCAGGGTGTGCAATAGAAATCCAGGACGAAACGGTTAATGTTTTTAGATGGTGGGAAACCTCTAATGAAATATTGTTGGAAGATTCTCAGTCTGTAAAAGACACTTTGTTAAACGCTGTCAAATCTACTTTGACGGACGATTCTCCAGCAATTTATTTATCAGGAGGGCTCAGCTCGATCACTTTAGCAGCAACGATGTCTCAATTATCGAGTCAGCCCATAAATACTTTTTCAGTTGCATTTGAAGGTTCAGAAACATCTGCCGAGAACGAGGCGTATGAGATTTCAAAACATTTTGCGACCAACCACACGGAGGTTTCTGTTTCCAAGCAGTCGGTTTATAAAAAGTTGCACAATGCAATAGACCAAATGGACCACCCTTCTTTGAACGGTCTTAGAAATTATTTTATAGCAACATCGGCTAAAGAAGCTGGACACACTTCGACAATTAGCGACCTGGGATGTAATGAAATATTTGGCGAGCATCCATTGTTTAATTCTTCTGTCCAGCTTATGAAACACAGGTGGCTCACTTCTTGGCCAAGAGGACTGCGAGTCTTTGCAGGAAGGGTTTTAAAAACACTATTCCCAGGACAAGCGTCAAATAAAAAAGCTGAAATATTGGCTAGCAATTACTTCGATCTGGAGCACACCTATCCTTTGGCTCGCCAGAGAATATTAGACAATCAGATTAAGAAACTGACTCCAGGTTTAAAGCCAACTCGAAATAGAGTTTTTTACATTGTAGCAGATATTTTACGAGTTGGGCAAGCCGCTTTTTCACTTCCTTTTTTGTCCAAGGTGTCTGTCCTTGAGATGCGCACCTATTTAGCAAACACCCTTTTGCGTGATGCACAGACATTTAATTCAGAAAACGACATTGAATACAAAACCCCTTTCTTAGACCACAATTTCGTAACAAAAGTGTTGTCATTTAATGACTCTGTGAAGCCTTCTTTAAAAGAACTTAGGAAAAACATCGACCCAAAGAAATCTCAAAATAACCTTCCATCGTCTTATAAATTCCCTTGGGAAATAACCTTAGAAGGTGTCTATCTAGACTTCCATTCTGAGGGAATCGCAGCTTTATCTGAGGTAAAAATCTTCAGCAAAGCGGGCGTTCATGAATTTGACAACAATTCTCATACTACAGTATCCCAAAGACGAAGCCTTTCAACATTGGGGCACTATTTTAAGCAAAATAAATTTTCTTAAACACCTTTAAATATGTCAGCTCCCGAAAACACAAAGAACAGAGTTTGTGATCTCTTTGCGATAAAGTACCCCATCATTCAGGGTGGAATGGTTTGGTGTGCAGGGTGGGAACTTGCAAGTGCGGTTAGCAATGCTGGAGGCTTGGGAATTATAGGAGCAGGCAGTATGTACCCCGAGATTTTGAGAGAGCAAATAAAGAAATGCAAAGAAGCAACCTCTCTTCCTTTTGCTGTAAACATTCCCCTTCTTTATCCCGCTGTTCAGGAGCATATACAAACTGTAATTGATCTTAAAGTCCCCATTGTTTTTACGAGCGCAGGAAGTCCCAACTCATTTACCTCTAAATTAAAATCTCACGGAATTACCGTTGTTCACGTAGTGAGCAGCTTAAAATTTGCATTAAAATCCGAGGCCGCTGGCGTCGATGCTGTTGTAGCTGAAGGCTTTGAAGCAGGCGGACACAATGGGCGTGAGGAAACAACGACGATGTGCCTTATCCCATCTGTTGCAAATGCCTGTTCCATCCCTGTGATTGCTGCTGGTGGTATCTCAGACGGAAAGTCAGTTCTTGCATCGATGATATTGGGAGCTGAAGGGGCTCAACTTGGTTCAAGGTTTGTCGCCAGTGAAGAGTCATCTGCCCATATCGCTTTTAAAGATGCGGTTGTGGCATCTGGCGAGGGTGATACAACGCTGACCCTTAAAGAGCTAACGCCTGTTAGAATGCTTCACAATGATTTATTTAGGGAGCTTTCTAAAGCCAAAGAAAACGGCGCTACTCCAGAGCAATTATCTGAAATTTTAGGAAAAGGAAAAGCAAAAAAGGGAATGTTTGAGGGAGATCTTGAAAAAGGTGAGTTAGAAATAGGCCAAATATCTGCCCTTCTCAAAAACGTTCTCCCAGCCGCTGAAATAATTTCAGACATCGTCCAGTCATATAGAAAAGCAGGAGGGAATAAGTTGGGGCTGCGATTTGAATTTTAACTTTTGTTTTCTTTAAAAAAGGAAATTATTTGTTGTGAAACTCGACCACTACAAACAGTTTTTAAATCTTCTAAACTGGTATTTTTAATTTTCGAAACAGAGCCAAATTCGACAAGCAATTTTCTTTTTGTTGCTTCCCCTACACCTGGGATATTGTCCAATATTGATGCGGTAGATGACAGGCTCCTCTTTTTTCGGTGATGCGTTAATGAAAACCGATGTGCTTCGTTTCTCATATTTTGAATCACCTTTAACGTTGGCGATCTCTTGTCGAGATAAATAGGCAAGGAATCTCCTGGGAAAAACAGCTCCTCTAATCTTTTTGCGATTCCAACAACCGCAACTTTCCCTCTTAAATTAAGCTCGTCGATAGCCTCCATGGTATGGCTTACCTGGCCCTTTCCCCCATCAATTATTATAAGTTGGGGCAAACCCTCTTCTCCGGACTCCCTATACAACCGATTGTAACGCCTGTATACCGCTTCTTTCATGCTGGCGAAATCATCAGGCCCTTCGACGGTTTTAATATTGAAATTTCTATAATCTCGTTTTGCGGGTTTTCCATTTCGAAACACGACACAGGCTGAAGTGGGGTTAGTACCTTGCAAATTTGAGTTGTCAAAACACTCGATATGCCTCGGCTGACGGGTAAGTCGCAAATCTGCTTTCATCGTAGCCATAAGCCTATCTATAGCTGCTTCAGGGTCGATTTGTTCTTGATGTCTTTGCCGATCTTTCATGTATAGTCTCGCATTTTGCTCAGACATCTCAATGAGTCTTTTTTTATCTCCTTTTAAGGGCATAGAAAAAGTCACATTCTCTAAAGCAACATTCACCAGAATAGATGTAAAAACTTCTCGACTGGAACTGTTGAATTTTTCTCTTATAAGCGGAATAGAAGCTTCCAACAACTCTGCATTGGTTTGGCCCAACTTACGCTTAACCTCAAAACTAGACCCGCGAATAATTGCGCCAGAGACAATTAGCAAACAGTTTACATAGGCAAAACTATCATCTCCAACGATGGTAAAGACATCTACCCCATCAATTTTAGGGTGTACAACAGTACTTTTTGCTTGATACTTGTCTAACGAATTGAGCTTTGATTTAATCACCTCCGCCTTTTCAAAAGCCAGGTCTTTCACAGCTAAATTCATTTGAAACCTTAAAACTTTACGGACAACATTTAAGTTTCCTTTCAAGACGTGTCTTATAGATTGGATACTGAGTTCGTAATCATCCTCGGCTTGGTGCCCTACGCAAGGCCCCAAGCAATTTCCTACATGATACTCAAGGCATACACGGAATTTACCTTCTGTAATGTTTTTCTCAGTAAGCGAAAGGGAACACGATCTTATCGGATAAAGTTTCTGGCACAAGTCTAACACCGTTCTCATACTCCGAATACTCGTAAACGGACCAAAATACTCTCCCCCATCATTCATCACCCTTCGCGTAGAAAACACCCTCGGAAATCGCTCCTTTTTAATCACAATATAGGGGAATGTTTTGTCGTCTTTCAAGAGGATGTTATAGACCGGCCAGTGCTCTTTTATAAGATTGTTCTCAAGCAATAGAGCGTCCTGCTCTGTAGGGGTAACAATCCACTGAATATCTACAATCTTCCTAACCAACAGCCGCGTCTTCCCATTTTCATAATTCTTGCGGTTGAAATAACTGCTCACCCTTTTTTTTAAATCCTTCGCTTTCCCCACGTATATAATGGTCCCTTCAGCATCAAAATGCTTATAAATGCCAGGCTTGTTAGGCAGCCTCGCAAGAATATTTTGTATGTGTTCTAAGGGCTTCATTTAAACCAAATCAACTTCAAAGATAACTACCTTTGCCGCCATGGATTTCATCACCGGTGCAACAGGTATTGTAGGAAGAGAATTGGCGTCTCAACTAATCTCAGCGGGCCACACAGTGAAGGCGCTTTGCAGAACCAATTCAGACGTTACTTCTGTAGAGAATCTAATAACCTCAAGAGGGCTTTCTTTAGATAGATTAACATGGGTGGAAGGCGAATTAAACGACACCCCGTCGTTAGAATCTGCATTGGAAGGCTGCACAAGAGTCTTTCATGTTGCAGCGTTGGTTTCTTTCCATCCTTTGGACGCAGCTTCGCTTTTAGAGACAAATGTCGAAGGAACGAAAAACCTTGTAAACGCAATGCTTCATCAGGATGTAAAAACACTTGTGTATGTTAGTTCCGTTGCTGCTTTAGGGAGGCAAGAAAATAAAATTGTTGATGAGGAAACTCCTTTTGAAGATGGGATAGGTGTGACTGGGTATTCGAAAAGTAAGTATCTTGCGGAACTTGAAGTTTGGCGTGGACAAGAAGAGGGGTTGAGCGTTGCGGTGGTAAATCCCTCCATCATCATTGGCGCTGGTGATTTTACAAGGAGTTCAGCAGAGCTTTTCCCCCAAATTCACGCCGGTCTTTCGTTTTACCCAGCAGGTTCAAGCGGTTATGTTTCTTCAAGCGATGTTGCAAAAGCCTGTGTTTTACTTGCGGACAACAATGTTAGAGGCGAAAGAGTCCTGCTAAATTCAGAAAACCGCAGTTACAAAAGTTTAATGTGTGAAATAGCGATAGCCTTAAACGTAAAGCCGCCATTTCAGGTGGTTAAACCCTGGATGTCTGCTCTTGTGTGGAGGGCGTTTTGGCTTGTTGAAAAACTCACAGGCAAGAGAGCCTTAGCCACAAAATCTAGCCTTAAAATGTCGCGGTTAACCATCGTGTATGACGGCTCAAAAATTGAACGAGTACTGGCTTTAAAAGGCGTTAAATGGGAATACGAACCTGTAAACAAGGCTATTTCAAAAACAGCAGATAGCTATCTCGCCTCAATTTCTAGTTGAGTAATTTTTTCTGTTACCTCTAACAGAACACCTTTCATAGCAACGGGTTGATTCCACCACCAACGATGACTGGCCTTAAACTGACTTTCAGTTATATCGTGTTTACTGAATACTTCGTTGTAAGCATCCTCTAATCTTTTCTCGACGTCATCGTTTCTCCAAACGCGGTTTTTTGAAGCAGCCTCGATAAGTTGAATGTCTGCTAAAACATTTACAAACTCGGGTTTTTCTAATACACCATCTGGAACGATCACATCAACTCTATCTCGAATGTCATTTGCACATCCACCTGTGCCCAACACAAGTAACAGCAGTAAAATAGAAGTGAATTTAACCTTACCCATTTCGTTTACCGGTTAAATTTTAGGCGTTCACCGGCATGATTGCCATTCTTAGTTAAGATATTCACCCCATCCCAAACCCTCACTCCGTTAACCCATGTCCCTACAACATGAGATTTGAACGTATGTCCTGTAAAAGGCGACCACCCGCATTTATACATAATATTTTCACCTGTAACGGTCCATTCAGCATCAGGGTTAACAAGGACCAAATCAGCTTTGTATCCTTCTCGGATATAACCTCTTTCTGAAAGTTTAAAACACTCTGCCACACGGTGTGACATTAATTCAACAACCCTTTCAACAGTTATTTTACCCTCGTGTACCAAGTCCAACATTGCCGGTAAACCATGCTGTACTAGAGGCCCGCCAGAAGGAGCAGAAAAATATTTTTCATTTTTTTCTTCGAGACTGTGAGGTGCATGGTCCGTAGCTATAACATCTATCCGCCCATCTAAAAGAGCTGCTCTTATCGCCTCCCTGTCTTCAAGAGTTTTTACCGCAGGATTCCATTTAATATATGTGCCTTT
>TARA_B110000093_G_scaffold182346_1_pt1 | contig 12542 bp, 11 predicted proteins | sample TARA_B110000093 | Tara Oceans TARA_B110000093 (sample SAMEA4397390) | marine metagenome | biome: Polar Biome; feature: [MIX] marine epipelagic wind mixed layer (ENVO:01000061); material: water (ENVO:00002006), including particulate matter (ENVO:01000060) such as... | depth 10-100 m | reverse complement strand
CAGTAACTCTGCTCGAATTCTTAAACCGCATGATGCGGCCTTGTCGGAGGTGTTTCAGCTGCTTAAGTCTTCATCTGCCTTCATGGCTGGACGAATTGACCCGCCCAGCTCGATTAATTGTCTGACAATTGAGGAATTGTTTAGGATAGCTGAGGTTGGCTCGGTTGTTGTACTCGGCAAGCCTGTCATTGCCTGTGTGGTGGTCACTGCTGTACCTCATGCAATGTACCTCGGAAAAATGGCTGTGGACCCTAGTGTACGTGGACAGGGTGCAGCCAGGGCGTTGGTCGAGGCATGTAATACGATTGCTTTAGATCACGGCGTTGGTTGTCTAGAGCTGCAAGTACGGATTGAGCTGCTGGAAAACCAAAGGGTTTTCACAAGGATTGGATTTGTCAAAACTTCCGAACATTGTCATCCTGGCTATGATAGAGTGACAGAGATTACGATGCAAAGGCGTGTCCGTTGACGTTTTTTTGTTTTATGAATTTATTTGGATGGTACTTCACCAAATAAGACCCTAGGTGCAATAACTTAATGTGGCTTAATGTAACCCTAGGTACTAAAATAGGGCTAGACCAACAGTGAAGGGTACTCAATGTCTACGTTAGACTATCTCGAAAAGCTCCTGTCATTTGATACAACAAGTGCCAACACAAATTCTGAAATGATAAAATGGGTAGAGTCTGAGTTATTAACTTTTGGAGCTTCTGTAAGAATTATTCCAAATGTAGATGAGAGCAAAGCCAACTTATTTGCTACCCTTGGGCCGCAAGACGTTGGTGGTGTAATGCTGTCAGGCCACACGGATGTAGTGCCTGTAACTGGACAAGCGTGGACGGTACCAGCATTTTCTATGACGCAGAGAGATGGTAAGGTTTTTGGACGTGGTACTGCCGACATGAAAGGCTTCATTGCGGCAATGATGAACGCGGCAAAATTAGCTTCCACTCAAACCCTAAAAACTCCATTACACTTAGCCTTATCTTACGATGAAGAAATTGGCTGTATTGGTGTGCGATCTATGATTGACATGCTCAGTAACGCGCCAATTCGTCCGCAGATGTGCATTGTTGGGGAACCTACTGGCTTGGCGGTAGCGACAGGCCATAAAGGGAAAATAGCTGCGCGTGCCAAATGTATAGGCCGTGCTGGTCACTCCGCTTTAGCTCCGTTTGCAGTAAATGCCCTGTATTTAGCAAATGAATTCATTACAGAATTACGGAAAGTGCAAGATGTTTTGCGATTGGGCGTGGTTCAAGATCTAGATTATGATGTGCCATATACAACGCTGCACGTCGGTAGGATTGCAGGTGGTGGTGCATTAAATATAGTCCCCCATTTCTGTGAGTTAGATTTTGAAATCAGAAATTTGGCGCAGGATGATCCAGCTGAAATTTTAGAAAAATTGAGACAAGCCGCAGATTTAATTGCACTGTCTGCTAGGAATGTAGCTTCTGAGGCTAATATTGAGATCGAGGTATTCAATACCTATCCGGGACTGGATACACCATCTAGCGCGCCTGTGGTTGGGTTCGTCAAATCTTTGATGGGAGCGAATGGCACAATCAAGGTAGCATATGGCACAGAGGGAGGCCTGTTCGACCAGAGCTTGGGTGTGCCAACTGTGGTTTGTGGACCAGGAGACATGGCGCAAGGTCACAAACCGGACGAATTTATAACGGAAGCTCAACTCGCTGCATGTGATACGATGTTAGCGAACTTGCTTCATCGCCTTGTGGCTGGGATCTAAATAGCACCACTATGAACCCTATTATTTAAATATTGTGCAAAGTCGTAGTTTGGGCGTTCCAAGTGTGACAAATGTCCTGGTGTGGCCATTGCCGAGCAAAGCCCGCGATAAACTTTCTCTGTGCAACCTTTGTCCTCAACATTTACCTCGTCGAGTAGTTTTTTGAGTTGTGTAAAATGTGCTTGTGCATCTGGATCGTCAACATAGTCTGGGCTCATTCCACCGCCAAAGGCGATTTGCACTTGTCCAACCCCTTTAGGATGTAAGCTCAGATACCAAAAATAACCTGGGGTGAGGGTAATTAAAAGACTTGGATAAATAGCTAGAAGATAAGTCATACGACGGCGATCTCCTTGTAAATTCTTATTATTGGGGTGTGCCAAGGCAATTTTTAATTTGTCGTCTTTGAGGATGGTATGATAGTTAAAAGAAGCCAATCCAGGCGGGCAAATCATTTCATCCAGCTTGGATAGGCCGCCAATAGTTCCAGCGTGGCAGACGGGAAGGTGATAACTTTCCATGAAGTTTTCCGCTAAAATTTTCCAGTTAGTATTCCATACGTGCGTTTCAAAAAAGGTCTCAGTATAGTTTTCCATCCCAAAGTCTCCGACCAAATTTTGTACTTGTTCTAGCTCGCTTACCACGGGAACTGCCTCTGGGTTTAGGGAAACAAATACCCAGCCAAGCCACTCTTCACATGCAACATTTGGCAGCACTACATCACTTTTGCAAAAGGCAGTGTTTTGGTCCATTGCGGGCGCGCCACGAAGAGTGCCATCAAGATTATATGTCCAGGCGTGATAAGGGCACACGATGGCGCGAATGCTGCCGCGTCCCTCTAAAAGTGTGGACATTCTATGTCTACATACGTTTGACATTGCCCGTAGTTTGTCAGTGTTATCTCGTAACACCAAAATGGGTTGATCAGCTAAGTCCAGAGTAAGATAATCTCCAGGTTTTGCTAAGGCGTCAGCCCGACCTACACAAAACCAGTCTCGTGAAAAAATTTTTGATAGTTCAGCATCCAGAAAGTTATGATCAGTGTAAACAGAAGGCGACATGGCGCGGGCCTTATCAAAGGGCAGAGAAGTATTTGCTTTTAGGTCGTCCATCGCGCTCATAACATTCTCCACTCTCCATCCAACTATGCCAAAATTTTACAGTTTTGACAATTCTAGGATATAATTTGTTCAGATTATTTATCTAAATTGTAGAAGCAGAGTTTACGACACTTAGCTTGGTCCCGGTCAATAAGCACTATGCGTTTAATGTTTTTTTGTTTTTATTATCAATAATAGCGCGTTTGAAAACTCTTTGTTGACGCTCCTATTCTGATTGTTAAACAAGGGGGATAAAAGCCTTTGTGGGAGATTTCAATGCAGTGGGATGAGTTTTCAGAATGGGGGGCGAAGGTCTCGCAATGGGCCGCAGATTATCATTCCACGCTGCGAGACAGGCCAGTTAGGGCTCAAACAAAACCTGGCGATGTGGCGGCACTAATTTCACGAAGTGCCCCAGAGGGTCCGCATCCTATGACTGAGATTATGAAAGACTTTGAACGGGTAGTGATGCCAGGTATCACTCACTGGCAGCATCCACGTTTCTTCGCTTATTTCCCAGCCAATGCGGCGCCACCTTCAATGCTCGCTGAGATGTTGGTCTCGACGATTGCCGCGCAGTGTATGCTTTGGCAAACGTCGCCCGCGGCTACTGAGATGGAAACTGTTATGCTGGATTGGTTGCGCCAAGCGATTGGCTTGCCAAAACATTTCTCTGGTGTCATTCAAGACTCTGCCTCCTCAGCCACTTTGGCCGCGGTCCTAACCATGCGCGAACGGGCACTAAATTGGAGTGGGAATCAGGCTGGATTGTCGGGTGCCGCACGATTACGAATTTATTGCTCTGCCGAGGTGCACACCTCAGTGGATAGGGCTATTTGGGTTGCGGGTATTGGCCAAGATAATTTAGTACGAATTCCCATTTCAGGGAAGCTTCGTAGTATGGATCCCCAAGCATTAAAAGTAGCTATTCAAAGTGACATTGCAGCAGGCTATCGCCCTGCTGGAATAATTGCCTGCACTGGTGGCACAGGAACTGGAGCGTGTGATGACCTAGTGGAGGTTTTGAAAGTTTCTCGGGAATTTAACCTTTACAGCCACATTGATGCTGCTTGGGCTGGCGCGGGTATGATCTGCCCAGAGTTTCGAGAGCTCTGGACCGGCGTTGATGCGGCAGATTCGATCGTATTTAACCCGCATAAATGGCTTGGTGCTCAGTTTGACTGCTCGGCGCATTTTTTGGCAGATCCTGCAAGTTTAGTGAAAACCCTGGCAATCCAACCTGAGTATCTTAAAACTCATGGCCATGATGGGTTAATTAATTATTCTGAATGGTCGGTACCTTTGGGGAGGCGGTTTCGCGCTCTAAAACTTTGGTTTTTACTGCGGTCGTATGGACTAGAAGCGCTTCGACTACGACTACGTAATCATGTGATTTGGGCGGTAGATTTAGCTGATAGGCTAAAAGGAAACCCGCAGTTTGAAATAGTCACGGAGCCAATCCTATCGTTGTTTACATTTAGGCTTGTAGGTGCCGATGACACAGCACAAATTGATTTTGTGAACCGCATAAATGATGATGGTCGGATCTACATCACACAAACAAAAGTAGATGGCAGAATTGCGATTAGGTTTCAAATTGGCCAGTTTGATGTGACTGAAACAGATATTCTTTTTGCTTACGATGTGATGTGTGAGATGGCTGTTTAATTTGGCCTATTAGTAAGAAAGGTTCGCAATTTTCAAAAAACTATGGCATTGGGCCATAGAAACATGATGGGACTATTTGTATGCCACACCTTATTACAATTTTAAACGGTCCAAATTTGAATCTTTTGGGACAACGGGAACCCGAGATTTATGGCCATGATACCTTGGAGGACGTTGCTAAAACCTGCGTGGGTATGGCTGGTTCTTTAGGTTTGAGCTGTGAGTTGCTGCAAAGTAACCATGAAGGTGCTTTGATTGATATGATCCAAGCTGCACGAGAAACTTCAGCGGGAATTATCATTAATCCAGGTGCGCTCACTCATACGTCAGTGGCGCTTTTAGATGCGCTGCAGACCTTCGAGGGGCCTGTACTGGAGGTACATATCTCAAATATCCATAACCGTGAGAGCTTTCGTCATTTTTCCTATGTGAGCCTACGCGCGGATGGTGTGATTGCTGGATTTGGTGTTCAAGGTTACGCCTTAGCGATGGAACGAATGGGCGTGCTTATTACTAATTTTTAAATTTTTGGGGCATCAGTGTTGCGGTGCAAGCGTTCCAAGCCGCCGAGTAAAATATCAGTTGCCATCTCGGCATACGCGATGCGGGTTAAACCGCGGCCAGGCTGATGCCAAAGGTAAAACAAATTGAGCATTCCAAAAAGCGACATGGTAATTGAACGCAGAACTATTGGCTCGCCTCGGAGGTAATCTGGCGAAATACTCTGGATCGTAGTGGCGAAAATATTTGTAATTTCTTTCTGAATTATAGCCAGGTCCTTTTGTTGTTTGGGTGTTAAGGCTGTACTGCTTTGCAATTGCAACCGATGCTCGGCGTTGGCGCCTCGGTATGTGATGAGCAATTCAGTAACCAATTGCCGCAAGTGAGCCTCAGGACTTTCACCACGATTTGAGATGGTGGCCACTGCGTCATATACTACGGTTAGATGGCTGTGGAGGATATCGAATAATAGCTGCTCTTTGCTATTATAGTAATGGTATATCAGTGACTTAGAGATACCGCAAGCTTGGGCTACTTGGCTAACAGAGGCACGGTCATATCCGTGGTTTGCAAAATATATAGCTGCCTTTTTCAGGATGGCAGTGCGTTTTGCATCATAATCTTTGGCGATAGGACGGGCCATTTTTTAGCTAGATTTCCGGTTGTCGATCACGCGCACTGCTTTGCCTTGGGATCGGACGACAGAGTTTTCAACACCGGCATTAACCTCAGCGCTGACCCCCACATTAGACTTTATCAACCTCGTCAATATAGTTGCGGCGGGGGCTGTTCCCTCCACATGCACGATCATGTGATCCATTGGACCTTTTTTTATTAGCTCAATTTGAAAATGCGCTGCCAGCCCAGGGACCTTCAAAAGTTGCTCTTCGATCTGGGTAGGAAACACATTAACCCCGCGTAGAATGATCATGTCGTCACTACGTCCCGTGACCTTCTCCATCCGGCGCATACTGCGCGCGGTTCCAGGCAAGAGTCGAGTAAGGTCGCGCGTGCGGTAGCGGATAATCGGGGAAGCCTCTTTGCTGAGTGATGTGAAAACCAATTCACCCAGTTCGCCATCTGGGAGCACCAGCCCTGTTTGTGGATCGACAACCTCAGGATAAAAATGATCCTCCCAAATATGAAGTCCATCTTTGGTTTCTACACATTCGCAAGACACACCGGGGCCCAACACTTCTGAGAGTCCATAGATATCCACGGCATGCATATCAAAAGATTGTTCCACCTCTTCGCGCATGGCATTAGTCCAGGGTTCAGCTCCAAATATCCCAACTTTTAAAGGTGATTTTACAGGATCCAAGCCCTGACGGCGATATTCGTCTAGAATGGAAAGCATGTAGGAGGGTGTTACGGTGATCCCTGTGGCTTGAAAGTCTTCTATTAAACGCACTTGCCTCTCTGTCATTCCACCAGAAATGGGTACCACAGTTAGGCCCATTTTTTCGGCTCCACCATGTACGCCGAGACCGCCGGTAAACAACCCATAGCCATAGGCATTGTGCAGTAGATCGCCACTTCGCAACCCAGCTGCTCGCAAAGAACGGGCCATGACCTCATCCCACATCGCCAAATCAGCCTTTGTATAGCCAACTACTGTGGGCTGACCCGTTGTCCCAGAGGAGGCGTGGATGCGGTTTACCTGAGCTCGTGGAACGGCAAATAGGTTGAACGGATAGTTGTTGCGCAGGTCTGATTTCACCGTGAACGGAAAGCGTGCAAGATCGGTTACGGACTTTAGATCATTTGGATGCACTCCAGCTTTGTCAAAGCTACCCTTGTAATGTGCCACATTGCTGTAGGCATGGGCGAGGGACCATTGCATTCGTTGCAATTGTAGGGCCTCAATTTCATCACGACTTGCAGTTTCTATAGCGTCAAGGTCGCCAGATTTTGGAGAAAGATCTTTCATTTTGTCCTCAAGGTTGCTCAAGTATCATAGCGATGCCTTGGCCCACGCCGATGCACATCGTACATAAGGCCAGTTTGTGGCCATGAATTTGCATTTCGTGTGCAGCCGTTAATGCCAGTCGTGCGCCGGACATGCCAAGCGGATGACCTAGCGCGATAGCGCCGCCATTGGGGTTTACGTGACCTGCGTCATCTGGAAGACCCAGCTCGCGCATTACCGCTAAGCTTTGGGCCGCAAAGGCTTCATTTAGCTCAATCACATCAATGTTAGAAATTTTTAGGCCAAGCCGTGTGAGCAGCTTTTGTGTGGCTGGAGCCGGACCAATGCCCATAATGCGTGGAGCCACGCCGGCCACGGCCGTTCCATTAATCTTTGCCATTGGCGTAAGGCCATATTTTGCAACTGCCGCTTCAGAGGCAATGATTAAGGCGGCGGCACCATCGTTGATACCTGAGGCATTGCCTGCAGTCACTGAACCATTTTGTCGAAACGGTGTGGCAAGAGTAGCTAGCTTTTCCAGGGGTGTGGCGCGGGGGTGTTCATCAGTTTGAAAGACAATTGAGTTACCGCGTCGCTGCTGCAGGGTGATCGGAGTGATTTCGCGGGCAAAACGGCCTGATGCGATTGCAGCTGCCGCGCGCAATTGGCTGCGCTGGGCAAAAGCATCTTGATCTTGGCGACTAATACCAAAATCCTCAGCGACGTTTTCGGCAGTCTCAGGCATGCTGTCGACCCCAAATCTCTCCTTAATATTATGGTTTACAAACCGCCAGCCAATTGTGGTGTCATAAATCTCAGCTTTGCGCGAAAAGGCCGTGTCCGCTTTTGGCATTACCATGGGTGCACGCGTCATGCTTTCCACACCGCCAGCCAAAATTACATTGGCCTCACCGGCTTTGATAGCTCGCGCTGCCATGGCCACAGCGTCCAGACCAGATCCGCATAGCCTGTTGACAGTGACGCCAGCCACACTTTCAGGCAATCCGGCTAAAAGAGCAGCCATGCGTGCAACGTTACGATTGTCTTCACCGGCTTGATTGGCACAGCCCATAATCACATCGTCTATAGCTGTAGGATCCAAGTTGGGAACATCTGCCATGGTGGCACGGATTACTTGAGCCAATAGGTCATCTGGTCGCGTTTGGGCGAGAGCGCCGCCAAATTGGCCAACGGCGCTACGGCGCCCTACGCAGAGATATGCTTCGGTCATGTCGGTTCTTCCTCGAAATGTTTGCCTTTTATGGAGCGGGATTGCCCGCGAAATTGAGCGATTATGTCTCCTGATGCACTTTTGACTTCTATGTCATAAATACCGCTGCGCCCAGCTCGGTGAATTTCTTTAGCTGTGGCTGTTAACATGTCATTCGCTTTACCGGGAGCCAGAAAGCTGATGCTACAGGTTTGGGCTACGACCCGTTGATTGTAGCTGTTGCAGGCATGGGCGAAGGCGGTATCTGCCAAAGTGAAGATCAAGCCGCCGTGGCAAATCCCATGGCCGTTGAGCTTGTCAGGGGTGATAGGCATGGTGACTGTGGCCAGTCCTGGCGCAATCTGCGTCACCACAATGCCCATGGTGCGGCTGGCAGCATCACCAGAGTCAAGGATGGCGGAGGATTTCTCAGCGATATCTTGTGGTGTGAGTGTCAATTTAGGCTCCAGTATAGCGCGCAGGGCGCTTATCTAGAAAGGCAGTGACACCCTCCAGATAATCTGCCGATTGACCGCAGGTGCGTTGAATTTCGGCCTCAAGTGCCATGTGCGCGTCAAAGTCTTGCTGACCGACCTGATGAATGACAGCTTTAGTTTGTGCCAGTCCTAGAGTGGCCCCTTGTGCCAACTCGGCGGCCATGGTGCGTGCAGCATCAATGAGATTTTCTGGTGCAAAACACTGCCAAACTAAGCCCCAGTCTTTGGCTGTGGCCGCAGTGATCGGTGCGGCGGTCATGGCCCAGGCTTTGGCGCGTAGCGGGCCGAGAATTTGTGTCAAATGATAGGTGCCACCTGCGTCTGGGATAAGCCCCACTTTGGCAAAACTTTGAACAAATTTGGCGTTGTTAGAGGCCAATACAATATCACAGGCAAAAACAATATTAGCACCAGCGCCTGCTGCCACGCCGTTAACGGCACAGATTACCGGTTTAGCGAGATTGCGGAGTTTATGAACCAAAGGATTGTAAAATTTGCTTAAGGTTTCGCCCAAGTCAGGAGGGCTACCCAACTTGCGTGGATCGCGCCCATCCAAATCTTGGCCCGCGCAAAACCCGCGTCCAGCACCGGTCAAAACAACCGCGCGGACCTTTGGATCAGCGGCCTGATCAAGTGCCTTTTGGATGGCCAAATGCATCTCGTCGTTAAATGCGTTTAATCGCTCAGGTCGGTTGAGGGTGATTTCGATCCAACCTTTGTGATTATGTGTAAGAATGGTGTTGGACAAAATGGCCTCCGCTATTGTTTACACAAATAACTTGCATAAACCGACCAGCTGGTCAATTAATAATCTGAATACTTTAGGAGGTGGGCACATATTGGATCAGCATAATTTTGCAAGTTTTGTAATGGGCGATTGGATTGTACCAAGCCACCCCAGCCGTGCAGTTTGTTCAGCGGTCACTGGCCAAGAGCTTGGATCTGTGGGTGGGGTCTTGGATGTTTCTGGCATGCAAGATTACGCCAAAACCTATGGTGGGCCCGGTTTGCGATCTTTGAACTTTCACGACCGCGCTCGTCTATTGAAGGCCTTGGCTTTGCACCTGAAGCTCCATCGTAAAACACTTTATGAGCTTTCGTTTGAAACTGGAGCTACACTTGCCGATAGTAAAATTGATATAGACGGAGGCATTGCCACTCTATTGGTCTATGCCTCCAAAGGTCGACGTGAAATGCCAGAAGGGTTTATTATGCCTGATGGTGAACTTGAGTTACTCAGTAGTGATGGCAGCTTTTTAGGCCAGCATGTCTACACGCCTTTGCAAGGTGTGGCGTTACAGATTAATGCGTTTAACTTCCCAGTTTGGGGCATGTTGGAGAAACTGGCGCCCAGCCTGTTGGCTGGGATGCCGAGCCTGATCAAGCCTGCAACCAGCACTGGGTATTTGACCCAAGCGGTGGTGCGGTTGATTCTGGACAGTGGTCTCCTGCCTAAGGGAGCCATTCAATTGATCATGGGGGACACCGGCAATTTATTAGATTTATTGGATTACCAAGACACGGTGGGTTTCACAGGAAGTGCAGCCACAGCTTTGTCCCTGCGTAGCAGGCCCAATATTTTGAAGAACGGTGTGCGTTTTACCGCTGAGCAGGACAGTTTGAACGGCTCAATTCTTGGTCCTGATGTGGTACCAGGCAGCGCTGAATTTGATTTATTCGTGACAGAAGTTCACCGTGAAATGACCACGAAGGCTGGGCAAAAGTGTACAGCAATTCGCCGCATTATGGTGCCAGATATGCATATGGAGGCGGTACAAATTGCCTTAAAAGAGCGTCTATGTGCAACAAAAATTGGCCACCCAGCTCTTGCAGACACACAAATGGGCGCGCTGGTCTCTCTGGAACAACGCTTGGATGTATGTTCTCAGGCGCGGATTATCGCCAAAGAGTGTGATCTAATTTTTGGTGATGAAGGAAAGTGCCATGTGGAAGGTGCAGATGTGGAGGCAGGGGCATTTCTTGCGCCAATGCTTTTTTGTTGTCCTGACCCAGACAGTGCGGTGTCGGTGCATGAGGTGGAGGCCTTTGGTCCAGTAGCAACGTTGATGCCCTACCGCGACATTGACCATGGCATTGCCCTACTCAATCGTGGCGGTGGGTCTTTGGTGGCTTCGGTTATAACGCATGATCCGGCTGTTGCCCGCCAGGTGGTCTTGGGCGCTGGGGCGTTTCACGGACGATTGTATTTTAATGATCGTGTATCTGAGGCAGAAAGTACGGGCCACGGGTCTCCTTTGCCTCATATGGTGCACGGGGGGCCAGGCCGAGCGGGCGGTTCGGAAGAGTTGGGCGGGATGCGTGGTGTGAAACATTACATGCAGCGCAGCGCTATTCAGGGGAGCCCTGATATGCTGACTGCAGTCACGGGCACTTGGATTAATGGCGCCGCTGAGCTGAAGGCACCGGCGCATCCTTTCACTAGAGATTTTGATAAGCTACAAATTGGTGAGACCATCCATACTGCTGGGCGGGAGGTTTCACTGAAGGATATCGAGCATTTTGCCGATTTCACTGGCGATCGGTTTTACGCTCATATGGATGCAGAGGCTGCCAAGGCCAATCCTTTCTTTTCTGATCGGGTAGCACATGGATATCTGCTGCTCAGCTTTGCCGCTGGCTTATTTGTGGAGCCTAACCCTGGCCCTGTTCTAGCGAATACTGGCCTAAACAACCTTTCGTTTCAAAAGCCAGTTTTGGTTGGGGACCGTATCGCGGTGCAGCTGACGGTGAAGCGCAAGACCCGGAGGACTGCAGAGTATGGCGAAGTGCGGTGGTACGTGGTGCTGCGTAATCAAGATCTGGATAAGGTGGCAGAATATGAATTGTTGACCATGAATTCATATGGTGAAACCAAGACTGCATGAGCCAAACATCCAATGCCATAGCTGATCTTAGCGGGTATCTGCACGCCCAGGGACGTTTGCAGGTCTGGTCTGTGATTATCACAATTTTGGGAGAGATTGCGCAGCCAGAGGGTGGAGAGATTTCCATGGCAGCTCTGTTGGAGCTTTGTGTGGCTTTAGATATCGAACCGCAAGCAGTACGCACTGCGATGTCGCGACTGTCGAAAGATGGACTGGTTGTTGGAACACGAGAGGGCCGCACCGCGAATTATCAATTTTCCTCGCAGGCTTTGGCAGAGTATCACGTGGCGGCAAATGTTATCTATGCCGCGCCAAAATTAGTTGAGGATTGGACCTTTGTTTTTGCTGCGGATGTTATGGACATGACGGTTGTACAGAAGATATTTGCGTCTAATCCACCGTTGGTGCTGGGAGGGCGATGTTTTGTTTGGCCTGCTGATACTGCGCCGCAGCCATCAGACATCACTAAATATGATCTTATGTTGTTTGAAGCCCAACCGCGCTCCCTGCCGCATTGGGCGCAGTCCAGTGTTTTACCTACCCTTAATCCAGAGACATGCCAGAAGATCAGCAGTGGCTGCCAGGACCTACAGGACCGTCATATGGATCCAGATCAGGCACGTATTGCTCGTGTTTTGCTTATCCATTTTTGGCGGCGACTGGTTTTGCGATATCCCACCGTTGAAGCCCCAATAGCTTATTGGCCGCTGGCACAGGTTCACCGAGATATAGCGGTGCTGTATCCGCAGCTGCTGCGTTTGAGTGGTGTGACTAATGTTGATCAAACACGGTTTAGGTAATATTACAAAAAAGTATTGATTTGATATTTTTTGTAATATATTATGATAAAAAATTTGGGAGTTGTAGATGTATTCGCAAGGATTAATTGGGGCAGGTTCAAAAAATATCGAAACCCCAGAATTTTTGGCTGCTTTTCAGGCCCGGATTGATGCAGACGAAAAAATTGAGCCAAATGATCCAATGCCAGTGGCCTACCGCAAAACCTTAATCCGCCAGAT
>TARA_B110000093_G_scaffold163540_1_pt1 | contig 12552 bp, 9 predicted proteins | sample TARA_B110000093 | Tara Oceans TARA_B110000093 (sample SAMEA4397390) | marine metagenome | biome: Polar Biome; feature: [MIX] marine epipelagic wind mixed layer (ENVO:01000061); material: water (ENVO:00002006), including particulate matter (ENVO:01000060) such as... | depth 10-100 m | reverse complement strand
GAAAAGAATTATTTAGAGGGTTTCGTGGGTCCAGTATATGATAGATTAGCCGAGGATGGTTTTTTTAAAGAAGAGGAGGCATCGATTGTAGCAATCAATGATAAGATCAAAGTCATTGAGCAAGATTCAACTTACATGAATTTATTATCGGAGTTGAATACTCAAAAACAGAAAAGCACAAAAGAGATACAAGCCAGCCTGATGAATAAAAAGGAGGCTAAAAACATCAGACAGTGCAAGAGAGAAGTGGCGATGCGAGACTTGACCGGTGATCGTCTCGAGCATTTTTTGCAACAAATGAGCAAAGAGAGCCAGGACTTGCATTTTCAACACAAAAGAAGGTTGCAGGCCTGGAGGGAAGTATTAACTTCTGCAGAAGAACGTTTGGCTTATTATCAAAAAAGAATCAATGAATTAAAGAAAAAAAGGAAAACCAAGTCTGCCGCACTCCAACAGCAACTATTTGATCAATATCAATTTTTGAATCAACAAAATCAAAGGAAAGGATTAATCAGCTTGTTTGAGCACACCAAACAGCAAAGGCCACCCGCAGGTGCAGGAGACTGTGCTGCTCCGAAGCTATTGCAGCATGCTTTTTTGAATGATTTAAAACCGGTGGCTTTAGCAGAGTTTTGGTGGGGACAGTCACCTAAACTGGAACTGCGTCGCCACGGATATTTTTACCCTGCTTGTCTGGGCAAGTGCAAGCCTATTTTAACCCACATGTTGGCAGGGATGACTATCGATGAGAATCCAGCTTACCATGAGGCGCTAAAGACAAGAGGTTTAGATAGGGTCCATGAGGCAGTGGATTATTTAGTCATCAACAAGCCGAACGGCTTGTTGTCGGTATCAGGAAAATACGTATTGGATTCCGTAGCCAGTAGGGTCAAGGCCGCATACCCTAAGGCCACGGGTCCCATGATGGTACATCGATTGGATCGCGAGACTTCTGGGTTGATGGTGGTGGCCAAGACTATGGAGGCCTATCTTCATTTTCAAAATCAGTTTTTAAATAAGACCATTAAAAAAGAATATATCGCCATCTTAAATGGTATTCCAGAAAACACATTGTCATCGATCAGATTGCCATTGCGGCCGGATCATCACCAACGCCCGCGCCAAATGGTTTGTTATAGTGATGGGAAGGTGGCCGAAACGCACTGGTCTATCATAGCCATTCAGCAGGCCAAAGCGAGGGTTTTGTTCAAGCCCATCACGGGCCGTACTCATCAGCTGCGTGTGCATGCGGCGCATCCTGAGGGGCTCAATGTGCCCATAGAAGGTGACGAATTGTATGGTTTGAAGTCGGATAGATTGAAGTTACATGCCGCAGCACTTTCTTTCGTTGACCCCACAACAGGCAGACAAATGAAGTTTTCTTTGGATCCTGATTTTTGATTGATGTCCAAGTTTATTTGATACTTAAAAATCATATTTATTTTAATTTGAATTACATTTACTTAAATGAATGCCATTAATATTTCATCTCTTTTTGCTTATCCTTTAAAGTCGTGCAGGGCTCAATCACTTCAAGAGGGGCAGATTCTTTTTGGCGGTTTAGCAGGTGACCGAACCTACGCTGTGATTGATGATACGGGTCAGATGTTGACCGCAAGAGAGCATCCTGAATTGCTTACTATTGAGGCCGTCATCTTGGATGAAAACATTTGCTTTTCTAGAGCAGGTGATTCCATAACGGTACCTCGAAATGTGGAGTCTTCATCCCGACGATTGGGTGTCTTATTTGGACAGCCTGTGGGAGGAAGCGAGATGGGTGATATTACGCGAAATTGGATGTCAAATCATTTGGCCGTCTCTTGCAATGTGGTAGAAATCAGTAAAACTTTTATGCGACAAATGGAAGCACAATCACAGAGTATTACTTATACAGATGCGGCACCCATTTTACTCACTTCCGAGGCTTCTTTGAGAGATTTAAATAACCGCATGACCTTGCCTGTAGGGATGAATCGATTTCGTCCAAATATAGTAGTAACTGGAGGAGAGGCATTTGAAGAAGACGACTGGAAATCTCTAAAAATAGGTACTTGTGAATTTGAGGTCAGCCACCATTGCCCACGCTGTATACTTACTACCATTGACCCCAGTCATCCAGAAAAAGGAACCTCAAAAGAACCTTTAAAGACCTTGTCCACTTTTCGAAAATCAGGTAATGAGGTGAACTTCGGTGTCTATTTGATCCCTAAAAAATTGGGTATTATTCGATTAAACGATGTGGTAATTCCAGAACTATGATTCCAGAGGGAATATTTCAAAGGCCATTTTAATATTTAATTAATACTTTAATTAAAAACTATAAAAGCCTCAATTTGAATATTTTAAAATATTTTAACGAACCTTTTTAGAATTAAATAAATTCAATCAAGAGGGGATTTAACTTAGAGAAAAGCCACTTTGAAAAATGCCAATGTCTTTTACTCAACTCAAGATACCCATAGCTTTGTATGGATGCTATGATATGCTAATTCTTCGACCATTGAGAGTCATTGACTAAAGGTTTTTGATAAAGTTACTGAATCCTAAACATGTATTGCTCAGTGATTGACTTACCTAAAATACTTAAATTTACTGCATTTAAGTAACCGCCATTTTAATGACGACTTTGGCAAATAATCCGGGAAAGAAGCGCTTCAGATAAATCCCTGCCACTTCTTTGAGCCCTCCGATATATACTTCGTTTTTATTTCGCTCTATCGCGCTTATGATTTTACTCGCACATCTCTCAGGACTCATCCCATTGTCTTGCGCTTTATCCATGGTATTTTGTTTGCTGCCATCTCCCATCAAGGCATTAAAACTAATTTTGGTTTTGATGTAGCCTGGACAAATCAATGACACATGGATATTGTCTTTTTCGTGCTCAGCTCTCAAGGCATCAAAAAAACCATGTAAGGCATGTTTGGAGGCGGCGTAAGCGGACCTTAAAGGGGTGCTGATAATGCCTGTTACGGAGGTGATTATTACGTGATGTCCTGCTTTACGATTCACCATCGAAGGGAGTAAAAATTTAGACAGCGCAACGGTTCCGAAATAGTTGACTTCCATGATGCGGCGATCCACTGCTAAAGAAGTGTTCATAACTTTATCTCGCTGACTGATCCCCCCGCAATGAATGATAATATCAATAGGACCCATAATAGCTATTGCCTGTTTACACTTTTCTTCAAGTGTTTCGGTTTCAGAAAGATCTAAGGTTAAGAGGTGTACCCCTTGCTTTTTTTTACAGGCTTCCTTGACCCTGGCCAGTTCCGCTGCTCTTCGCGCGGAAATAATGAGCTGTGCTCCGAGTTGATTGAGCTGGTAAACCAATGCTTCTCCAATACCGGAAGAAGCCCCGGTAACCCAAATTATCTTTTTATCTATTTTCGTCATGATTCTAATCATCAATACTTGACCAAATTCAAATATAAAAGCTAGATTTTTGTTGAGCATCAAAATCACTAACTAATATCGCAAGGTTTTTTAATCATAGAGATTCAAAGATTCAATTCTTAATTAAAAATATGCTTGAGGAAGAGTGAGGAATATTTGACATATATTTATTAGATTGAAATCGTTTTTGAAAAATTAATCATCAGTTGAACATCAAATATTGAATACCCACCAAACCTTATTTCTAAAAAAACGATTAGGAGAAGCCAGATACAAAATAAGCATGTATTTGGAAGAGGTTTTGTCTGTAGATTTACTGGAGCAATTAGGAAAATGCCTTCGAAGAGAAATTGCCTGTGATATACATCTATCCAAATTAGGACTTGAGAGAATTGAGTCAGATGCTTTTATTTTGATCCATTTATTGAAATTAAGAAAATTAGGAGCATCCATTTATTTATCAGAAAGTGGTGATACGGGCAATAAAATATTATGTTTCAAAGATCATGAGATGATTTATGCCCTTGACGATGCTCATGAAGATTTTGCCGATATTCATTTTAAAGATAAAGGATTTGATGAATACCTTAATTATTTCACCTCTGTAGAACCAGAGTACCGTATGGAACGGGATGACATCACGATTGAATTTCTCAGTGAAAGTAATACCGTATATGAACGGACAGCCACCAAAATTTTCTGGGAAGTTACCAACGCTACTCATGTTACCATTGAGGGCATTGGTGAAGTAGAGGCCTCTGGACAAAAAACCATCACATTTCTCAAGGATACTATACTAAAATTGAGGGCGTCTAATGGGGATCAAAAGAAGATAAATTCGCTCAAGGTAAGTACCATCAGCGAATTTAAAATTGGATATGAAGTGCAATTTAGAAATCCATCTTCCAATGAATTTGTAATGATGAACGAGTCAGAGCATGCAGGCGTTTTTGGGATTGCCAAGGGATATGATATTCGGCTGACTTGGAATGTAGCCCATGCAGATACAGTAAATGTCAAGCCTTTTGGATTTTATGAAAACCAGGGTACTCATATTTTCAACTCGGATGGATCTTTAGAAATCAATATTGAAGCTAAATTTAGAGGGGCAAGCAAAAATCAAAAAATATTAATTTATTCATTTCCAACACCCGTTTTTGAACGAAAATTTATTAATCTTAATGAAAATACTTTGAAAGGGATGAAGTTAAGCATTGATGATGTTCGGATCAAGGCCTTACATTATTTAAAGGACACTGATCATAATCATTTTAGAAATTATATGGATGAGATGGACATTCAATTCATGTCTCTAAAATCAGCTCTTTTACAAAAGATGAAGGGATCTAATTTCAATGAATTTTATGAAAGACATTCCATTCCAAAACTCTTCAAAACGAGGAAATCTACTTTATTAAATTACTTTAAAGAAGATGCTAAAATCATTGATAATATCAAATCAATAAAGGATTATTATGAGTGAGCAAAAGCGCAAATATGGGATCATATTGAGGTTCTTTTTGTTTTGCTCTGCAGCAGACATAGAACTCTTGGACAAATGTCCGAAGTCTGAGGTGAATAAATACGCTGGGGTAGGTGCTACCGTTTTTTTCACAGGCATTTTAGCTTGCTTTTCAGGAGGTTATGCCTTATTCACGGCTTTTAACTCGGTGGGTTTATCCATTTTGCTGGGTGTTTTTTGGGGTTCATTGGTGTTCAACCTAGATAGATTTTTAGTTTCAACGATTAAGAAATCCAAAGGGAAACTTCAAGAACTGGCTCAAATAACGCCTAGACTTTTGTTGGCAGTTTTGCTTTCCTTGGTGATATCTGTTCCATTAGAGCTCAAGATCTTTGAACAAGAAATCAATGAAAGTATTTATTATGCAGGGGCGAATAAAATCGATAAATTAACGGGACTGTTTGATGGAAGGGTAGCTATAAAGCAGCAGCGTATTGACTCCATTAACCTCAGTACTTTGGCTAAATTCGAAATCAGAGAAGAATACTATCGGCAATATGTATGTGAATGTGACGGGACTTGTGGTACCGGTCAAAAAGGTCGTGGTTCAGAATGTGAGCGCAAAGAGAACAAATATTTACAGAGCCAAAAGGAATATGACCAAGCCAAATTAAGTAATGAAGCAATTATTGCTTTACTGAACCAAGAAAGGCAGCGCTTATTAGCCGAGTTTGAGCTTGAAAAAGAGGGATTACTGCAATCTTTTGCTGACGGATTATTGGTGCGATTAGAAGCGTTGAGCGTATTGCCTTTTGGACCTCAATTGGCCATCATTTTGTTGTTGATAGCCATTGAAATCGCACCTATTTTGGTCAAACTACTTTCTCCGTATGGACCCTATGATCATCTCTTAAAAACTATAGAATATGATTTTGAAATTGATGAAATTACCTCAGTCAATATGAGGAATCAGCAACTCAACAATAAGCTTACCGTTATGGCAAGCATCGAGCAGGATAAGGTCGATCAGGAGCTTAAAAATAACGAAGGAGCCATGAAGTTGATAGGAGAGGCGCATCTTGAAATAGTGAAGACACAATTGGAAGTCTGGGTAGATGAAGAAAAAGATAAAATAAGAAAAGAAGGCCAAGCAAAAATGGTAAAATTTGATGAAGATTAATATGAAAAAAATAGCTCTATTAGTTTTTGTTGGTTGTACTTTAATAACACCTTTAGCTTCTCTTGCTCAAATGGACAATGAGATTACTCGGGCGTCAAATCAATCGATGCATCTCAAGAGGAAATTGATTAAAAATTTCAATTTGGTATTAAGAAAGTTTGATCACTTAACCTTTGAGACTTACAGTCCTAGAAAGATAAACTTCAGGGTGATTTCTCCTTCGGGGGCCATTGTTCATGAAGCTTTGATTAGAAAAGCCAAAAAAACCTGGCAGTTTGATGCCATTGATAGTGGAAATTATTCGATCCAAGTAGAAAATTTATCTTTTTTATTCAAGGCTAAAGTAGATCAAATCATTACGATCAATCGCTTTCCTTTTCAAATAGGTGCGCCAAAAGATTCTATTCCCTTTTCGCAAGCCGTAGCCCGCACCCAGTCTATTGAATCAGAGGGCGTTTTTCAGATCACTAGATTCAATGATAAAAATTTAACCATTGGCCCCTTAGAAAAAGGGGATACCTTGCTTTTTACCATGAACAAGGTAACCAAGAGATCACCCCCCATGGAAATTGTTAATGGAGCATATGAGCTTTTGTTTGCGAGTAGAAAATCTAGGAAAACAGTTGAAGCCGTAATTCCAGTTCTGAATAAGGATTCCTTTCAAATAACCATGATTTCTAAGGCTTGGTTGGGTCAAGAAAATAATTTTCGTATCGACAAGATCACTCCTTTCAAACATGTGGTAGATACCAATTTGATACCTAGGCCTATCGTTTATGACACCATACCCATTGATTTCTTAGATACCACGATATATTTAGGTGCGGTACGGGATTATACGAATCCAAATTCAGAAAAATTCACTTTCAATTTTGAAGCAGATACAACCATTGCTTTTTGGAGTGTAGTATTTGGAACAGGATCACAGTACGAGTCAGCGATGGAAGCATTGGATGAAAGTATAGAAACAGATAGCCTAGGAGATGGGGCATTATATACAGATGTATTAAAAAATTATGTTTTAGGCGATCCATTGGGTTTAGCATTTAAAAAGGATCAAACCCTTGTATCACTCCAAACGATCAATGGACAAAACATTACCCTTGAGTCGAAATTGGCTAAATCCAGCCAAGACACTTCGGGCCTTGTGTATGACAATGTTTTGATTGTCCCATCTTCGCAAATCGTTTCAAACTTACAAATCAAATCAGGGATCAATTTTGCGCTGATGGATGACTTATGTTGCGATCATTATTTGTATTTTAAGAATGAAGATAAAAATTTAGGAAAAAAAGTATACGTTAAAGTTTTGCTTTTTAGAATCAAAATAAATGATGATATTTGAAAAGTGATGAACTATTGAATTACAGAGCACCAAAATTAAGTTTTCCATAATGAATTTTAAAGGGTTCACTTTAGGTATTATAATTAGCGGTTTGATGTTGCCCTTCTTGTCTTCAGGGCAAGATCTGCGTAAGCAAATCATGGGGGCCCAGAGGAAGGTTATGAAAGAGGTTAAACGGACCAAGCGTGATGCCAAAAAGGTAGGAAAAATGTTTGGCTCTAGCAAAAAAACGGTGGATTCCTCCAGCGATACGGCTGACATTATCACTTGGTCCAAGGCACCTTACATACCCAACAGCGGGATGATTCATGATTATGAATATATTTATAGCTTTTTTCATACCCAGCAAGAATATAGTTTTAAAAATGATCGAGATTTCAAAAATATCAAGTGGGACTCTGTAGAAAATGTCTTTTATAAAAACACCGGCGCTCATGACAGTATAGATACCAAATATGAGGTCATCGGTTGGCATCCTTATTGGATGGAAGATGCTTACAAATATTATAATTATGATTTATTAACCATGTTGTCGTTATATTCCTACGATATTGATCCTACGACAGGCAAAAACAGAAATCCAGCAATGGTGAAGCAGGCGGTGGAAGACAGCGTGGCAAAATTCATCAAGGAGCAGAATCCAGACATCAAGGTTTTATTATCAATTACCTCTTTTGGATCAGAGAACAACGAAATATTCTTAGCCAGTAGGGAAGCTCAAAATCAATTTATCGAGGAATTATTGTCTATCATGATCGATGGTAATTTTGATGGAATTGACGTTAATTTTGAGCAAATCCCACCCCTTTATGGTGATTTTTTCAATTTTTTCATTAAAAAGCTAAGTACGCAATTGCAAAATGGGGGTTATTCGCTGATTTTAGATGTACCCTATTTTAATGATCAGAACACCTTTAACTATGCTGAGTTAAAATACTTTGTCACCTATTTTAACATCATGGGCTACGATTTCAGTGGGGAACATTCTGACTTCCCGGGATCTGTAGCCCCTCTCAATGCCTTGACCAATCAGCCGAGTTTAGAGACTTGTGTCAATGATTTTTTGAATCTAGATATCGATGGAGGACAGATCATTCTATCTTTACCTTTGTACGGAGTTACTTGGGATATAAAAGATATTAAGATAGGGAAGAGTACTTATCTGGAATCCTTACCTTATTATGAAATTATTTCTAGTTATGACACCGAGTATAACCCCAATTTTGACCCAATCAGTGCAAGCTTTTTTTATCTAATGAATGATGCTGAGTCGAGTAAAATATGTTGGTATGAAAATGAAACCAGTTTGGATATTAAATACGATTGGATTAAGTCAAAAAAATTAAGAGGGGTTGGTTTGTGGGCTATGGGTTACAGCCAAGGCTCAAGTGATATTTGGCAAGGGATTTCGAAAAGCTTTGGAGTAGATTCCTTGGTAAGGATTGACCCGATTAGTTCAAAACTTTCAGGGCCTTATGGTTTAGCCTTGAAAATTTCTAATAACAAAAAAATGATTGGGTTGGGCTTTTTGATTTTTGTAGGCTTTTTAGTTATGGGTTTTGTTTATGCATTGACCGATTGGCGTGTTCGTGATGCACTGTTTGTAAATCAGTCCTTTCGTGTGGTTTACAGTATGATATTCATGCTACTCAGTATCCTGGGTTTACAATATTTCTTATTTCCAAACCCCCAATGGTCTATCGTTTTGGGCGTTTTTGTGGGGGCCTTAGGTGTGATATTAATCAATATATTATTTAGTCAAAATCGGAGAAACTTAAGATAAAGAAAGCATGAAAATTTTTGCAAGAGAATTTCTTTGGTTTATTACCGCCATCATTCTAGCGCTTCCCGTGGCTTATTTATTTATACAATACATGTCATTGAGTCCAACAGGCAATCAACCGACGATACAAGAACAAACGTTTGAAATGGAATTATTTATTACGGGAGGGATCATTGGAATTATTTTCACATACATTATGCGCTTGGTTATATGGGCCATTACTAAAATTATAATAGACGAATAAAATGATTCATAACCTGTTACCCGTAGTTTGTTCAGAACTTAATGATTATTTTAAATCGAGATATGGAGTAAGGGAAGACAGACTTATCCTTTCTAACTTAATAAATCAAGATGGTTCAATTGCTTTAGAGGGTTCTAATACGGTAGTTTGTTCTTTGGTAAATGTTGAGGAGGAGACTACCTTAAAGGCAACGGCAGGAACGACCTCATCAGGAGGTGCTTTTGTTAAAAGTAGCCCAGATATTTATGTGAATTTAACGGTCATGTTTTCTAGTTACTTTATAGGCAAAAATTATGTGGAGGCCTTGAAGTTTTTATCGGGTGTCATCTATTTTTTTCAAGGGAAGCCGGTCTTTACCAATGACAACACTCCAGGGCTTTCAGATAATATTGAGAAGGCGGTATTTGATTTGACATCTTTATCTTTTCATGATTTGAGTGCAGTATTTCAAATGATGGGTTCAAAGTATTTGCCTTCAGTAGTCTACCGTATCCGAATGTTGACTTTCTCTACAGACAATATGGAAGATACTATTCCATCAATTGCTGGAATTGGTATTGCTCCTGAAGGAGACGATGATGTTTCCGATGGGGCCGAAGGTGCAGATGGTCAGAGCGCTTCTGAAAGTGCTTTCGATAGGGGAAGACGACGGGTAAATGAGGCTAAGGAAAAAGCGAATGCCAATGATCAAGATGATACTGATTTGGATGAGGATCCATTTGATAAATCAAGAAATCGTGATAAATCACCTACAGCGGGTAAGGATAATGATAAAGAATAATTAAATGGTTCAGTATCAAGTTCTTTTTGAGGTATCACTGAATCATAAATATTATTCAGGACCCTTTGCGAAAGATTATGAAATAATAATGACCTCCTCTTTGAAGGCGATGATGAAGTCATATCAGCTTATTTTTAAAAAAACGGCAGCAGGGTTTACTGTTTTGGGTAAGTCAGACCAATCCTTCTTATTATCGTCGTCCAAAGAGGCTATCAAGTTCAGATTCGGAATACAGATGAAAAATAGATATTTCGAAAACTTTAGTAAAATCCTGCCTCAGGAGCGTTATATGAAATATATATTTCGCAATGAGGTTTATCAAGAAAATAGGAATAAGGAGTCCAAGACACAAGATGTCATTTTGCATTCAGGTAAATTATTAAGCGATGATAATTTCAATTTTTGTTTGTCAGGTAGCTTTAAGCCTAATAAAATCTGGGGGAGTGAGCTGACTATTTCTGATGAGAAAGGTAATTATTTTGAAGGTGAAATAGACGATTCCACCCAATTAGGGCAATTATTGAGTGATGATTATGGCTCATTTCAAGTCAATACTTCGGCAGCAGCTGAAGTAGATGAAGTTTTTTATTTGGATCCTGAGTTGAATAAAAGCTGGGGAATTATTGAGATTTTGCTACAATCGTCAACACAGACTCAGTATGAAAAAGTTATTGGATCGCACTTTAAAATAAATATAGATTCGAGAAAAGTATTTTGGACCTATTATTTTGTTTCTATAAGTGACAAGCATTTTAAAAATATTGACATTTTTAGAGGAAAAGAGAAAGTGACCTTTTCTGACCCAGAACCAGTAATCCTACCCAATGGTCAAGCGGCTACAAAAGTAACCTCTCAAACCGCCATATCTTTATCAAAATTTTATGAGGGGCCAAAAATATATGCAGAACTAGGAGATACTGCTCAGGGATCAAAGGAAGCGGCTGGCATTAATAAAATATATTTACCCACACCAAATATTCAACTCATAAAAGCAGTGGTGAATAACGGTGATATCCGATATTATTCAGAGATGTACATCCAAAATTTATGAAAATATTTTTCAAGCAGTTTGCAATTTGGATATTTTCATAATAGATTTAATGCTATAATTTTTTTTTAATTAACCACTCTAAATATAAAGTTTATGGCACAAGTTTTGGCAACGCCTGGCGTTTACATCGAAGAAAAAAGTGCATTTCCAAGTTCGGCAGTCCAAGTTGCGACCGCTGTGCCCGCTTTTGTGGGATATACCGAAAAGGCACTTAAGAACAATAAATCAATTGTTAACAAACCAACGCGTCTCACTTCTTTAAGTGAATTTCATCAGTTTTTTGGAGGAGCTCCAAAAACTACATTTACCGTAGCAGCAGATGATGCAATGGGTTTTTCAGTGGCTGTAGATGCAGCAACGAAATTTAATTTATACCGTTCTATGAGGCTCTTTTTTGCCAATGGAGGGAGTGTATGTTACATCGTATCAGTAGGCAATTATTCAAGTGGAGTAAGTGCTAAGGATCTCAATGACGAGGCAGAGGAAAAAGGAATTCCTACTTTATTAAAGGCCCCTGAACCTACTATGCTGGTTATTCCAGATGCTGTTTTGCTCGAAGAAAATGACTGTGCATCATTGCAGCAGGCGATGCTTATGCATTGTGGTAATGCGACGAAGAGTAGGGTAGCTATTCTGGATGTTTTCAATGGTGATCAGGAAAGATCGTATGATGAAAATGATATTATAACCAAATCAAGAGAAGGACTAGGGAATAATTTCTTACAATGGGGAGCTTCTTATTATCCTTATGTCAACACAACCATCGTTCAAGGTGATGAGATTGATTTTTCGAACGTTAGTAATTTAGATGCGCTAACTCCTTTATTGGATGCAGAAGCAGATGCTATTTATGGAGATGATGCTCAAATCATCAAAGACGAGATAGCTAAATTAGCAGGAGAAAATGATGCCGTAAGTTTGAATCAAACCTTAGTGGCCAAATTACCTTTATATAAAGCTGTTTTAGGTGAGATGAAAGATGTTCTAAACGTTTTACCCCCAAGTGGAGGTATGGCCGGAGTCATTTCAATGGTGGATGGTACGGTAGGTGTATTCCAATCTCCAGCAAATGTTTCCATGGGATCGGTTGTAAGTCCAACGGTGAATTTAACGGCAAAAGATCAAGAAGATTTAAATCTTCCTTTGACAGGAAAAGCAATCAATGCGATCCGTTCTTTTGCGGGTAAAGGAGTTTTGGTGTGGGGAGCAAGAACCCTAGACGGAAACAGTCAAGATTGGAGATATTTAAGTGTCAGAAGAACCGTTACTATGATTGAGCAATCATTGAAAATTGCTTCTGAAAGTTATGT